>ENA-OQEL01000691-OQEL01000691.1-human-gut-metagenome-genome-assembly--contig:-NODE-691-length-11017-cov-1.621028_pt1 | contig 11017 bp, 14 predicted proteins | sample MGYA00242796_ERZ504637 | MGnify/ENA primary metagenome ERZ504637 (study PRJEB26092, sample SAMD00036306) | human gut metagenome | host: Homo sapiens | study: EMG produced TPA metagenomics assembly of... | reverse complement strand
CATTTTCAGCACTGTATCCAAAACCCTCTGCATAGCATATACACCACCATGACAGTCTATTTCTACTGTATCTTCTCCTGTAAAAGTCCTCGGTGCATGCATGATCATTACCAGAACCTCATCAATCAGTTCCTCTCCATCATAAATATATCCATAATGAATGGTATGAGTCGGAACTTCTTTTATTTTTTCTCCCGCCTTTTGATCTGTAGATACGGGAAATCACATCCATGGCATTCTCGCCGCTGATACGGATGATTCCGATTCCGGACGCACTCATGGCTGTGGAAATTGCTGCGATTGTTGTTTCCATTTTTTCTCCTCACTTGCCTGTTCTATAATAGTTCCGCCCCTGCGGAACAGTAGACTGTTACAATAATTCTGTCATCTTATATACATAACAGGAAAATCACACTGACTACTGTTATTTTTTTCTGCAAGTATGTAATCTCTCTGGTATATATACAAGACTTTCCGTAAAATAAAAATGTTACTCCAGGCAAAAGTACACACGCAAAGTTAACGTGCTATTCACGCTTTCACCTAGAATAACATTCTTTTTTCATATCTGCAATGAAGCAGTCATATTATTAATTTCTTTTTAATTTTACCACTACATGACGGTAAGGCTCTTCACCCTCACTGACTGTCTCAACGAATTTATTTCCCTGAAGAGCAGAATGGATAATTCTTCTCTCATAAGGATTCATTGGCTCAAGAATAACCGGCTTGCGGGTTTTTCTTACTTTATAAGCAATACCTCTTGCAAGGTTCTCAAGAGTTTCTTTACGGCGCTTGCGGTAATCTTCTGTATCAAGTTTTACACGAATGTAATTTGATTACCTTATTTACCACAAGACTCGTCAGATACTGAAGAGAATCCAGTGTCTGGCCTCTTTTTCCGATGAGGTACCCATATCCTCACCTTCAAAATCCACATCCAGAGAACCGTCTGCAGTGTTGTATTTCGATGTGATCTCCACTTCTCCAAGATCCATGGAGCCGAATACGTCACGAAGAAATACGACTGCTCTCTCCTCAACCTCTCTGATCTTCTCCGGATCGCTGAGGATCTCTACCGGTCTGCCCTGCTTCGGTGCTCTCTCACGTGTTTCCTTCGGCTGACGCTCCTTTGGAGCTCTTGGCTGTTTCTCACGTGCAGGCTTTGCTTTGCCCTGGAAATCCCTTGCAGGTCTTTCCTTTGGTGCTGCTGCCTTTGCAGGTGCTTCTTCGGATGCCTTCTCCACCTGTATAGCTTCTTTCTTCACCGGCTTCTTCTCCTCTGCAGGAGCTGCTTTCGGTGCAGATTCTTTCTTTACATCCGGAGTAAAAGGCTTTTCTAATTTCTTCTCTTCTTTGATAGCGTCCAGTTTCACGGACTCTACCAGTTCATCGATCTCCTGCATATCAGAAACTGGCTCGATTCTGCGAACTTTGATCACGGCAGGTTTGCTGCCGATTCCGAAGAATCCGGAGCTGCCTTCACTGATAACCTGAATATCAAGCTGGTCACTGGAAGTTCCAAGCTCAAGACACGCTTTTGTGATAGCTTCATTCTTTGTTTTTGCTGAAAACTGAATGTAATCCTCCATTACGAACCCCTCCGTTCCTGATTATTTCTTCTTATTTCTCTCATCAAAGTCTCTTACGAGATTTGCTTTGGCTGTGATGCTGCCCGGTTTTGCACTTCTTGCCTTCTCATAAGCAGTATCAACCTTCTGTGCTCTGTCTGAAGCACCGTTGTTTCCGCTGTTACCCTTATTGATCACAGGTTTATTGATATTCTTGGCGGACTGATGAGCCTGATTGGTGATCTTCTGCGGCGGAAGTCCTTCCTTCGCACGCTTCGCTTCGATCTTCTTCATATTCTCATTAACCAGATCATCAATGTTCATCTTATCAGATGACGATTGATCGCAACTGCTGGGCACTTCGAACGACAGCACTGGCGATCCAGTAGATACCAAGACCAACCGGGAATGTGAAACAGAAGAATGCAGACATCAGAGGCATAACCATGTTCATGGTTTTCATGGAGTTTGCCATTGCGCTGGCCTGATCATTTCCGTCTGCCTGCTGTGTTGCAGCCTGTGGCACTAAGCTTCAAGGTTCAGCATCTGAGTTGCCCATGCAAGAACCGGGATCAGAAGTGCTACGATCGCAAGTAACAGAGAACCATGAATTTTTGAAGAATCCATGATATAATACAGCGGCTGGTCTGCGATATTCAGGCCACAGAAGCCCTGCATCTTGGAAATATTGCCGGATGCTTTTGCGATCGCATCAGAAAATCCTGAAAACTGATCCATCTGTGCCAGCTCTTTCCACTGGGAAGGAGAAAGTGCATACAGAAAATCAACAATAGAGTTACTTGTAGCATTTCCGGCACTGTCCATAACGAGACGTACTCGTGTCATGGAATGGTCTGTGATAAACTGCTGCAGGATATCTGTGTATCCGTTTACAGCTACCAGGTTGTCAACTACACCAGTAAAAATGTTCTTTACACTTCCAACGTAAGCAGGAATCCGATAGATAACCTGATACAGAGCAAACAGAATAGGCATCTGAATGGCTAACTGTACACAGCTACCGGTTGGAGAAACACCATATTTCTGATAAACAGCCTGGGTTTCTTCGTTCATTTTCATCATGGAGTCCTGATCCCTTTTTACCCTGATATTTCTTCTGGATCTTCTGGATCTCGGGCTGCATGATCGCACTTAACTTGGAGAATTTCTGCTGCTTGATCTGCAGCGGTGTCATAAAGGCAAAGATAAGAATACTGAAGATAATGATACAAAGACCAATGTTCTGGATTCCGAACAGGCCGTCAAGCATCTTATATATGCCATCCATGATCCATCCCATCACAGACGCGATCTGTCCGATAATAGGAGTTCCGGTTTTTGTTGCTAAAAACAGTTCCAAATTCATTTCCTCCTAGACTTCTTATTCAATTGTAAAAGTCCGGTAACTGCTCTGCCCGGGAAAAGGCTGAACAGTCACAAAATAATTCATGGCACAGGGTCATAGCCTCCGTGGGAAAAAGGATTGCATCGCAGAATCCTCCATGCCGCAAGAAGACTGCCCTTAAACGCGCCATATTTTTCGATTGCTTCCAAACCATATTGAGAACATGTGGGAATATAAGGACATTTCGTTCTCTTCATCGGCGATATATATTTTTGATAGAGCCTTATCATCTTAATCAGAAATTTCTTTATCATGTTCGTTCCCTGTTATATGATGCTTTCTTGCAAGATGCAGAAAAGCACTCTCGATCTCGTGAAAGCTCTTGCCCTTGGCTGCGGCTCTCACTACCACTACAATATCAAGGTTACTGTCAAAATCTGTTTCGTTGAGACGATAGCTTTCTCTGATCAATCTGGTGAGTCTGTGGCGAACCACACTGTTCCCTACCTTTTTTGCTTACTGATATTCCCAGACGATTCTTCATGTGCTGATTCTTCAGCACGTACATCACCAGAAGCCGATTTGCGTACGATGTTCCGTTCTGATATACAACTTTAAAATCTTGATTTTTGCTTTAAGGACTCTGATCTGATCAAACGAATCCTCCTTAATTAGATTCCGCCTGCGCGGATATTTCTCCGGATAGAAGAAAAGACCACATAAATGCGGTCTTGCAGCTTATGCTGATAACTGTTTCTTCCTTTTAATCTTCTTGCAGCTAATACTTTACGTCCGCCCTTTGTGCTCATGCGAGCTCTGAAGCCGTGAACCTTAGCTCTGGATCTCTTTTTTGGCTGAAATGTCATCTTCATAGGTAAAGCACCTCCTTTATCTATTTTAATTGTTATGAAATAACTTATCATTCAGAACATCGTTTCAATTATATAAATAAACCTCCTTTTCGTCAAGTAAAAATTGCAAAAAACCCGATAAAATCAAGGGTTCTGTAAAATACCCCCACCTTACGGTATTTATTTTTTTCTCTTATGTGGAAAGCGCTTATGGTTTACGTAACATTATCCACATTTTGTGGATAACTTGTGGATAACTTGTGGATTGACCGGAAATCTATCCACTTTTTCCGGAGGGTTTGTTCACATCGTTTTCAAAAAAAATCCTTATTTGCGGTATTTATAAGGTGGATTTTTTTCATACACATAATTCTTCCACATTTTCCACCAATTCTCGACTTATGGAAACCTACAGGACTCTTATCCACAATAATCCACCCTAATCCACAGTAATTTCCCCACATTATCCACATTCTTTTCCCCAAAATCTCAAGGATTTTCCATTGCGAAAACCCCATTTTCATTGTAATATATAAAAGGATATCTATCTCCAGTCGCAGACTGGGGTTATTATAATACTCATGGGAGGAAAAAATGGACACTGTTATTGAAAAATGGGAGGAGATCCTGCAAACTGTCAAATCTGAATATGAGGTGACTGATGTCCCTTTTAATACCTGGCTCAAGCCGCTGAAAGTTTATGAGGTTGACGGAAAGCTGATAACAGTGGTTGTTCCCTCTGAGCAGGCAGCGATCGGAGTCAATTACATCAGTAAACGCTACAAAATACCTCTCCAGGTTACTATCTGTGTACTGACAGGCATGGAAAGAATGCGAGGTTCGCTTCGTTCTGGAAAAAAGATCTCCCCAAAAAAACAGAAAAAAATCACTTCTTATGATAAACAGGTTCAGGATACACGTTACGAAGAAGCGCATTTAAATCCAAAATACACCTTCGACACCTTCGTTGTAGGAAGTAATAACAAATTCGCCCAGGCCGCAGCTCTTGCAGTTGCCGAATCACCGGGAGATACCTACAATCCACTGTTTATCTATGGCGGAGCCGGTCTTGGTAAGACGCATCTTATGCATTCCATCGCTCATTTCATTCTGGAACACGACGAAAACAGCCGTGTTTTGTATGTAACCAGTGAGGAATTTACCAACGAGCTGATCGAAACCATCCGAAACGGAAATAACACGGCAATGAGTAAATTCCGTGAAAAATACAGAAATATCGACGTTCTTCTCGTCGATGATATTCAATTTATTATAGGAAAAGAATCCACACAGGAGGAATTTTTCCATACATTTAACAGTCTTCACAGTGCCAAAAAGCAGATCATCATATCCTCTGATAAACCACCAAAGGATATGGAAATCCTGGAAGAGCGCTTCCGTTCCCGGTTCGAAGTGGGGGCCTGATCGCAGATATCACGCTGCCTGACTACGAAACCCGAATGGCGATCCTTCATAAGAATGAAGAAATGAACGGCTACAGCATCAGTGAAGATGTTATCAAATATATCGCTACCAATATCAAATCCAATATCCGTGAGCTGGAAGGTGCCTTCAACAAGGTCATGGCCGGAGCCAAGCTTGCAAAAAAAGGAAGTAACTCTGGAGCTGGCAGAGCAGGCACTGAAGGATATTATTTCTCCGGATGAGGAAAAAAGTGATCACACCGGAATACATCATCTCCGTTGTTGCAGAGCATTACGGAGTCACACCTGCGGACTTAAGCGGAAACAAACGAAACTCCAAGATCGTCATGCCCCGCCAGGTTTCCATGTATCTCTGCCGTGAGATCATATCCACACCTTTGAAAAATATCGGAAAAGCTCTCGGAAACCGTGACCATACTACCGTTATGCACGGTATTGAAAAGATCGAAAACGAATTGCAGAACGACGATAACTTGAAAAAAATACCATTGATATATTGAAAAAGAAGATTAATCCACAAGGTTAGGGAAGTTTTCCACATTACTGGTGTATAACGTGTTGATTGTATGTGGAGAGATGTGTACAACTTTTTTGCCAAAACGCGGCGGTAATTTATCCCCGGTTTATTACATACGAAACTACCACTTTTACACAAAGTTATCCCAACGGAAAACCCCTGAAAACATCAGGCCTGCGGGAGTTTTTCACAAAATCTGGCCCCCTACGGCTGTTACGGCGGATTTTTTCTATAAATATATTTATAAAAACCACAATTTGTTCAGAAAGGGAGTTATACACACTATGAAAATCATCTGCTCCAAATCAAGTCTGTTAAAAAGTGTAAGTATCGCACTCAAAGCAGTTCCATCAAAAACCACAATGCCGATCCTGGAATGTATTCTTATGGATGCAACCACAAACCAGATCAAATTTACCACCAACGATATGGAGCTGGGAATTGAAACTATCGTTGAGGGTACTATTGAAGAAAAAGGTAAAGTTGCTCTTGATGCAAAAATCTTCTATGAAATCATCAGACGACTTCCGGATAATGATATTACCATTAAAACTGATGATAAATATGCAGCAACCATCACCTGTGAAAAAGCAAAATTCAATATCCCCGGAAAATCAGGAGAAGATTTTGCTTATTTACCGATGATCGAAAAGGATGAACCACTGACGATCTCTCAGTACACACTGAAAGAAATGATTCGCCAGACTATTTTTTCTATTGCTGTAAATGAGAACAATAAGCTTATGACCGGTGAACTTTTTGAGATCAAAAATAACTGTCTGAAGGTAGTTTCTCTGGATGGACACCGTATCGCTATCCGAAAAATGCCCCTTAAGAAAGATTATTCGGACCGTAAGGTGGTAGTTCCGGGCAAAACTTTAAGCGAGGTCAGCAAGATCCTTTCCGGAGAAGTGGATGATCAGGTCAGCATTTACTTCACAAAAATCCATATTTTATTTGAATTTGATCAGACTATGGTAGTTTCCAGACTGATCGAAGGAGAATATTTCAGAATTGACCAGATGCTTTCCAGTGATTATGAGACAAAACTGAAGATCAACAAAAAATGAGTTCCTGGATTGTATCGATCGTGCCACACTTCTGGTACGTGAGGTTGACAAAAAAATCCGATCATCATCAACATCACAGATGATGATATGGAGCTGCGCATTGATTCTGCAATGGGTTCCATGAATGAGGAGATCGATATTGAAAAATGAGGGTAAGGATATCATGATCGGCTTCAACCCGAAATTCCTGATCGATGCTCTTCGTGTTATTGATGATGAAACCGTGACGATCTATCTTGTAAATCCGAAGGCCCCGTGCTTTATCCGTGACGATGAGGAGAACTATACTTACCTGATCCTTCCTGTAAATATCAACCAGAATCAGGCCAGATAAAACCTGGGTATATAAGAAATAAGGGACAAGAGGTGGCGCGGCAGCTTCGGGAGCGCGGGTGTACGTGTGAGACGCACATACTTGAAGCTGTGAACAGAATTGATATCGACAGCCAGGATATGTAAGTGTCCGTATGGTGCGTACAGCCTGACGGCCGGTATCAGGATCGACAGAAACAGGTATACCTAAAATGAGTGACCGTTTTTGACCGATTTTATATGGGAATGCGATCGTGTTCTGAGAAGTGTTTCGTGTGTAAACTGCTGGAAGGGGGTATTTAAATTACCACCTTCCGGTGAAATTTGTATTTTGGGGGATTTTCAAACGGATATCCACGATTGAAGCAGAGGACTTACCTGATGCGGTTAAATACCGCCAGGAGATCAGAAAAGATTGATCTGACGGAGAAAATACCCCGGAGATAAGAGGAGAAAAAATTGGAGATCAGAATTAAAGACGAATTTATCAAGCTTGGCCAGGCGCTGAAGCTGGCCGGTGTTGTGGAGGACGGCGTTGAGGCGAAATATGCCATCAATGATGGTCTGGTACTGGTGAACGGTGAGGTGGAGAACCGCCGTGGCCGCAAGATCCATCCTGGAGATACCATTTCCTACGATGGAAAAGATATTTATGTGATTGGGTGAAGGAATGTACATTGAATCCATCAGACTGAATAATTTCAGGAATTATGAGTCGCTGGAGATGAATTTTGATCAGGGCACCAATATTCTCTACGGCGACAATGCCCAGGGAAAGACCAATATCCTGGAGGCGGTTTATCTGGCAGGTACCAGCAAATCCCACAAGGGAAGCAAGGACCGGGAGATGATCCGCTTTGAGAATGAGGAATCCCATATCCGAATGATGGTGAAGAAGGGAGAGCTTTCATACAAAATAGACATGCACCTCCGGAAAAACAAAGCAAAGGGAGTTGCCATCAACGGGCTGCCGATCCGCAAGGCAAGGGAGCTGCTGGGGTGGTGAATCTGGTGTTTTTTTCTCCGGAGGATCTTAATATTATCAAGGATGGACCGGGAGAGAGAAGACGTTTTCTGGATTCGGAGCTTTGTCAGCTGGATGGTGTTTATATCACGGAGCTGGCCGGCTACAACCATATCGTGAACCAGAGGAAACCGTCTTCTCAAAGACTGTTATATGAACCCCGGGCTGAGAAGTACCCTGGATGTCTGGGATATGCAGATGGTCGATTACGGAAAGAAGATCATCGGGAAGCGGGAAGCCTTTGTGGAGGAGCTTAACGAGATCGCAAGGGGGCTCCATAAAGGCCTTACCGGCGGGATCGAGGAGCTGGAGATCCTGTACGAGCCAAGTGTGACGGCGGCGGAGTTTGAGGATAAGCTTTCCAGGAACCGGGAGCGGGATCTTCGGATGAAGCTGACCTCTGTGGGACCGCACAGAGATGATTTCTGCGTAAAGGTCAACGGGATCGACATCCGGAGGTATGGTTCCCAGGGGCAGCAGAGGACTGCAGCTCTTTCCCTGAAGCTTTCGGAGATCTATCTGGTGAAGAAAAAGATCCGGGATACACCGGTGCTTCTGCTGGATGATGTTCTTTCGGAGCTGGATAGCAGCAGGCAGACATATCTGCTGGAAAGCATCCACGATATACAGACTCTGATCACCTGTACAGGACTGGATGATTTTGTCAGCCATCAGTTCAAGATCAACAGGGTTTTTCAGGTGGTAAAGGGGCATGTTTATATGCCTAAAGGGTTTTGACAAGCCCGTATGCATATGGTAAACTGATTCTGATTATGGAAAGTTGGTGAATATTTTGGATAAAGAGGAGTTTCGCGTTAAGCTGGGACAGATCAATAAGCTGGTCGAGACCCAGGATTACAAAGGCGCCATGCAGATTGTTGACAGTATTGACTGGCGTCGTGTGAAAAACGTCCGTACCCTTTGTGTAGTGGGCGAGATCTACGCGGCCAACAAGCGTTATGAAGAGAGCAAGGAAAGTTTTTCTTCTTGCCTACCACAGAGCGCCGATCGGCAAGAACATACTTACCGTCTGATTGAGGTTTCCCTGAAAATGGGACAGATCAGTGAAGCCACAGAATTCTTTGATGAATACAGAGAAGTGGCAGGTAATGATAACAGCCAGTATATACTGAAATATAAGATCGCCAGAGCGAAGAATGCATCTCTGAATGAGCAGATCCGTATTCTTGAGGAATATAAGGAGAAGGAATTTACGGAGCGCTGGTCCTATGAGCTGGCCAAGCTCTATTACAAGGCAGGAGACAAGCAGAAGTGCCTGGATCTCTGCAATGAGATGATCCTTTGGTTCAATGACGGAACTTATGTGATAAAGGCCCTTGACCTGAAACAGCGGATGGGTGTTCTCACTGGCGAAGAGAAAGAGAAATACGAGCAGCGTTTTATCCCGAAGCTGATCCCGCCGGAAAAGGCGCAGGAGATCAGGGAGAGCAAGGAAGCATCCGGCGAGTATGAGGAGGCAAAACCGGTCACAGATACCATCCAGGTAGATGATGAGCGGGATCTGAACGAGTGCGGGAGACATTCCAGGAGAAGCTTTCCAAGGGATTCCGTGATATCTTTGGCGGACATAAGAAAATCCGCGGAAGAGGATATGGAGGAAAAAGAAGCTGCGCAGGATGAAGAGCAGGAAGAGGTTTCCACAGGCTCTGAGGATGTGACGGAACAGGCTGAAGTGCCGGAGGCTGAGACTGCTGCGGCAGCAGAACCGTCAGAGGAGTTTACAGATTCTGAGGAGATCGAAGCAGCAGAAGGAAGTGATGAGCCTTCGGAAGAGCAGGAAGAGTTTTCCGGACAGGAAGTGGATGAGATTCCCCTGGCATCAGGTGTTGAGAACCTGTCATCCGGAAGTATGAAGCTGCAGGCTCAGGAACAGCAGGATAAAGAGGAAGAAGAGGCTTATCAGGAAGCGGAAGAAGCTGAGGCTGAGAAAGCTACAGAGATGTCTTTGTCCCAGAGTGTTGCAGAGATCATGAAGGAGAAGGCTGCCGGAAATGAGGAAAGTGAGGAGAAGCCTGCAGGGGTTCCGCTCAATGAGGAAGGCAAGCCTGATTTTTCCGCAACGATCCGTATGCCGGAGCTGAAGATCCCGAAGTCCATGATCAATGTGGACCCGGAGAATGCAAGCAGTTCCGCGGAGATGCCGGATGCGTCCGGAATTTTCGGAAGTATCGAGGATATTGCGGCATCTGTAGGTGACAGGTCCGAGAAGGATAAGGATAAAGACTTTAACCTGGAGGATACCATTCTGGCAGCAGCTACACAGCAGGGAATCGATATCCCGGAGGAAGAGAAATCTCCGGATGTCCAGCAGTCCGACGTAACGGAAGAGCCGGATGGTATTGAGGATCTGGATATTGCGGCTGATGAATTTGTTCCGGAGGAGCCGGATGCGGCAGATATCGAGGATATCATGGCGCAGATCTCCGCTCAGCAGGAGGAAGAGGTAACGGAGACTTCCGATACCAGAATTCCGGATATCGTATTTGATGAAGATGAGGAGCCGGTTACTGAGGAGGATCTTCAGGCTGCAGAAGCAGAGTTCCTGAATGGTCCGTCAGGAGTACAGAAGCCGGTGGAAGAAGATGATGTGCTTCCGGAGATTCCTTCACTGGAATCTGAGGCGCAGGTGCAGAAGTCGGCAGCAGAGCCTTCTGCGAAGCTTCATCATGAGGAACCGGTGGCTGCAGCGGAAGAGGAAAATCTTCTTGATGAGGAAGAAGAATACAGTGATGACGCCTTTGACTTCCAGGAAGAGGATAACGAGGATGACTTTATCAGCAGTCTCATCGGTGATGATTCTGATGAACCCATGGAAGAGGACGATGAGGAAGAGGAGCTCAGCGAGGAAGAGCAGCTTGAGA
>ENA-OQEL01000690-OQEL01000690.1-human-gut-metagenome-genome-assembly--contig:-NODE-690-length-11035-cov-2.473322_pt1 | contig 11035 bp, 17 predicted proteins | sample MGYA00242796_ERZ504637 | MGnify/ENA primary metagenome ERZ504637 (study PRJEB26092, sample SAMD00036306) | human gut metagenome | host: Homo sapiens | study: EMG produced TPA metagenomics assembly of... | reverse complement strand
TGGATATCACGAAACTGGAAGAGCTTCCAAAGAATATGGCACAGCTTGTCAAACAGCATCTCAAATAAAGGAAGGTGAATACTCATGAATGAAACTTATCAAAACCGGATTACCGACCAGATCTGCAAGATCCAGAATGACCGGGCACTCATTGCCTTTTATGACCGGCTCCGCTACGCACCACTCGGCAACTATGCACAGCTACATGCCAAAGGGGAATATCAGGAAAACGGGCATAAAGTACATTCTTTAATCTGCATCACCATTCAGGATTATTCCAACGGTACCGGAGACCGGAATATCATCACCCGTTTCAACCTGGCACCGGAACAGATCCAGTTCCTCTTAACCCGGATCACTTCCGGTTTTCAGGAATTTGAATGGAGCCAGAGCAAGATCTACGGCAATCCCGATCAGAACGGTTATTCCACAGCCCAGATGTTTTATATCTCCAGACATCCCTATGATTCCAAAGGGCAGCCTATGAAAAGCCCCTGGAAAATCCAGATTGTAAATGGGAAAGGCATCAAAGCACAGAATAAGAACGGTGGTTCCTACATGCAGCCACGCAGCTTCCAGTCCGAAAAGACGACAGCCATCCAGCTTACCGACATGGATCTGTTCACGCTTCTGAAGCGGACGGATTCCTATATTTCCAACTGGGAAACGGTGATTGCTGCATCACTGATCAATAACGGAAAACGGATGCTGGCAGACCAGCAGAACAGTCAAATGCAACAGACAGCACAGGCTCCGCCTTACGCTGCCTAAATTTTCAGAAGAGAAGCGGTACTTTGCTGCTTCTCCTCTTTTTAAGAAAGGAGACTTTAGTTATGAATATTGCACTCATCCGGACCATGGACTCTCAGGGGCGTATCGTCATCCCTGCAGAAATCCGGAAACAAATGAAGCTCTCAGACGGAGATGCACTGGAACTGGAAAATGTGGGCATGGAGCTGCTTTTACGCAAATGCCCTACCCACTTAAACGGAAAAGAGGAAATGGCTTCCTATCTTTCCGTCCTCTACAGTGTCATCCACTGTGGTATCGCAATTTGCAGTGAGGCTCACATACTCGTATCTGCGGGCATCTATCTTCCGGAAGGCACTCCCGTTACAGAAGAACTCGCCGAATTGGTTGCGGACGGCCAGGAACTGATCTCTGCTGAGAACTGCCCTGTCTACCCGGTATCCAACACCCGTCAACCGGTTTGTGCTTTTTTCCCGATTTTAAGGGAAGACAGAGAGCCGCTGGCACTTCTTCTCTGTTCCAGAACCGGACAGCATTTATCCGAGATGGAATTGGGATGCGCTAAACTGGTCGCTGCCGTAATTGCAAACAAAATTAAGTAAGGAAAGGAGCGTGAAATCAATGAAGAATACAAATATAACCTTACACACCACCCAAAAGAAAGAATATGTCCTCACCGGAATCCTGTCCCTGCCCCTCCATCTGGGAGAACGGGCGTGGATCTATAGTTATAACCAGACCTTTGTTACCAGTCCGGTGCAGAGTATTCTGGAAGTATCCGAAAACGGTGTGGTATTTGAGACCTGCAACAGTATTTACCGTCTCAGCTACACCCGTGTTCCGATGGAGATGGAGGCGATGTGTGCTTGACAAGAATGGAAGAACTGGAGAGCTGCCTTTCGGGGCTCCTCTCCACCTTAAAGAAGAACCGGGAACATGTGCCTCTGGAAGTGCTGAAGACACAGTATAAGCAGCCGTATGAAGAACTGGTCAGAAACATCAACCTGACCGCTTCTGCCTATGCAAAATCTGTGCTGCTCCACCGGCTGGTCCTGAATCCGGATGCAGATGTGGATGAACAATGTACCGTCATCAACCAGATGATACAAACTTCCGGGATGCTGAAGAAAATCAGCTCCTGCATGTCCAAAAACCTATGATGTAGGACAAATGTATCCTCTGATACTGGAACTACGCCATATGGTCGAACAGGCACTCTGGCCCTATGTGAATCAGGCAACCTGCCTGGTCGCAGATCTGGATGATATAGAAAAAGAACCGATTCTTTATAACCTTTTGACACATGAAGTTTATGAAAATGACACCTGGATTCACCGGGAGATCGACCTGCGCTGGAAATTGCTGGTGCATCTTACTCCCGAACAAAGAGAATCCGTACCACCAGCCAATTGTAATATGAATGGAGGAATTTACCATGAAAGAACAATCATCTAATCCTTGCGAAAAAGTCTCATTTATTTTGACCTATGACCAGCTTGAAGCTGCTTATAACATCTACCGGGAACAATTTATTTCCTGCGACTTCATCCGCCGCTCCATGGAACGTCTGGAGGAAAGAATCGGACTCTGCAACCTTCCATATGAAACGCTGCGTGATGATCCAAGCCTTCTTCATGAAGCATACCTGCAGTTTCTCCGACTGGAAGACTGCAATGTGGCTTATAACGACACGCTGGAGCAGGTAATTGATGCAATCGAACAATGGCTTGCCTCTGGCACCTTATCCCCTGTAAACCTTACGGTTTCCAACCAGAATATGGGTGAAACTTTTGGAACGGAGGTGGATGTGTAATGGCAAATATCTGCTGTGATGATGTGATCTTTTATACAGAAGGAAATCCGGAAGGACTATATGACTTGTGGGAGGACCTGGAAACCTACATCATTCTGAACCAGAATCCTGATTTATGCTGGATTGGCAATTTATTTTCCCACAAGAAAATAGATTCCACCGGAATATCTCTTCGTGGAAATGTCAGCTACATGGAATGGAATGATACGTATATTCTACTTTCTTTAGAGACAGCATGGACTCCACTTTATGAAGCATATCAGGCGATAGCCGCTGCATATCATGTTCCCTTTGTGATGCAAAGCATAGAACCTGGAGAACGAATTTATTATAACACGGATGAAGCACACCTATTTTTCCCTGACCGATATTGTGTCCGCTTATATGAAGAAAGCCTATTGACTCCATGTGGCTTAATAATCGGAGAAAAGCTGGAAGACGGTGAACCATTTGAAACGGAAACAGACGTATTAGAACGATTCAGAGATTGCGGATATCCAGCAGCTACACTAAAAGAGTTGGAGCTCATGTTCGATGCGGATGAACTTATTATTTTTGAATTTACAAATCCATATTTGGATCTGGAGCAGAAAATGCTTGTGCATGAAACTTCTCCCCTCCACACCAAAGACGATTATCATCAGATTTAAAGGAGGAACACCATGACTGATTTGGAACTGGATGTCTGGGATGCATGGCTCAGGGAACGTCAGGAACATCTGGAAGAAACCCTGTCCAATATCTCACCATCGGAAGAACCCTGCAGATATTACCTGCTAACCGGATATATTCAGGGAATGCTAGAAGCTCTTACCATGCTTACGACTGTTGAGGATGGGAAACGCTTCAAGATCAAACTGGAGCAATTTCGCCAGAATCTGCTCCTCTCTGGAGATTACGATGCTACCGGTAACTATAAACAGGCAGTGAAGAAAACTGCTGTTTAAATACTTCGAGCCGCCCAATCGGACGGCTCTTTTTATGCCCGAAAACGGTAGCCTACACCACGTATCGTTTCTATGTAGTGCGGTTCTTCCGGATTTTCTTCTATTTTCTTTCTCAGATTCTTGACTAACCCATAGACACGGTTATCCACTTCTGACTCCACATCCTCATAAATATGCTGGTAAATCTGTTCTTTTGTAAATACCCGATTGGGGGATAAGGCCAGATAAAAAAGCAGGTCATATTCATGTCTGGTAAGTTCCACAACCTTACCATCTTTGATTACGCTCCGCTGAAGCTGGTCTATTTCCAAACCTTGGAATGTCAACTTTTCAGAATTTGTAATCTCCATAACTTCTAACGTACTTTCGCAGGCTAGAACTGATTTAATTTTATTCAGGATTCCCTCTTCGGAATCAGAAATGGTAAGAATCATCACTTTCCCATAACATCACCTGCTTTTCTTAGCATTTAGCTTTCACTCCTCATTAACAATGTTTATCGATTGGTTACATAGATATATGCATCTTCCAAAGTTACGTCACAAGCTATACATCCACTTTCTGACGGCATATTCTCCCCTAACAGTCTTAATCTAATTCCTTCCTCCGTATACTGCTTACTGGAAATATGATATTTTCTTTCTAATTCTCTTGCAAGGCTTTCGTCCTCTGTACAGCATTCCCATACATGCCCTCTTGCCTTATTCAATAATTCCCTCATTGTTCCTGTATAAAGGAATCTACCTTTTTTCATAACCGCAAGCTGATTACAGGTTGCCATCAGATCCTCCACCACATGCGTTGAAAATAATACGGTGCGTTCTTCTGCAAAATCTACCAGTAAATTACGGATACGGATGCGTTCCTCCGGATCGAGCCCTGTTGTTGGTTCATCCACAATTAAAAAATCCGGCTCATGGAGTAATGCCTGCACTAATCCAACTCTTCGCTTCATTCCACCTGAAAGCTGCCGCATTTTCTTTTTCTGATGGTCTGCAAGACTGGTCTTCTCCAGATAGTAATCAATCCTTTTCTTGCTTTCTCTTTTCTCAATTCCAGCCAGATCTCCCATATACTCCAGACATTCTCGAACAGTCAAAGACGGATACAGATCAATTTCCTGTGGCAGATACCCAATCTTTTTCTGTATCTTTTCGTAATTTGCTTCGCAATATAGCGTACCATCTAACAGAACTTTTCCACTTGTGGGTGCAAGCACCGTTGTAAGCACCCGCATCAACGTTGTTTTTCCTGCACCATTTTCACCTAACAGACCAAATATCCCATGTGGGATTTCCAGATCCACATGATCTACCGCTGTCACTCCATTTTTAAATGTTACTGTTAAATCGTCTATTCTTATACTCATAATCTTACCCTCTCTTCTTTAATATCTTAGGAACAAATGCAAGCATCATCCCCGCAAATACCACGCACAGCACCTTCCCGCCAAGCCATCTCCACTCTGTCAGCTTACCGAAATCACAAGTTCCGTAGGAAAATGGTCCCCAGTTTTTCAAAAACTGAGTTGCCTTTCCGGAAATAGAGAAAAACCAGAAAAGCAGCACGACACCCATACCAATCCATCTGTTTCGAACCAGATTGCTGACAGTTACGGAAAGCACACTCCAAAACAAAACAGTTCCGGGAATCGCAATACAATAAATTCCAAACAAGGCACCGCCATCTAATTCTTCTGTCAGATTCACCGGTTTCTGCCAATAAAAGAGTCCATATGCCAACAAACTGATTCCAATCAGATAAGCTACCTGCACAAATAGTCTTTTATAAACTACCCCTGCCTGCTTTTTTAGATTATAAAGGCAGAATACTTCCGAGCGTTTGCTCTGCACTTCCACCAGATAAGTATCTGCACAGAAAACGACTGCCAGAAGCGAAACAGCTCTTTCCACTGCCCTTCCGATTTCGTTTGCGTATACAACAGGCTGGATTGCACTCAATATCACAACAAAAGCGATTGAATATGCAATTTTATAATATGGCATACATATTTTTACTTCTTTCTTCAATGTACTCTCCTCCTTTTCCACATCCACACCGCTATAAACATGAGCAGTATGGATGCTGCCACAAGAAGCAGTTGATTGAGATATACCTGATGTGGCAATTCCGTTTCAAAAAAATTCCCCGGAAATCGAACCATAATAGAGAATGGTCTTGCATGACACTGTCCTTTGCTATCCCATGTCAGCATATTAGAATAAATGATATAAAGAACCAGCGCCGGAACCGCTGGAAGCGGATTCTTAAACAGCAGCGCTGTAACCGCATACACACAGCAGATCATCAGGATGTTCGGCAGGACATACAGGATCGAATTCTGAACAAAATCCAGTATGTTCATAGCAAATCCTGATTTTACTGCCGTGGCATAACACAAAATGATAAATACGATATTCATAATGACCAGTGCCGTCGTCATGATGAGAAATCCACTGCTTATTTTCCCGGCAATATATTGAAAAGCCGTCATCGGTTTGGTGTGCAGCAATTCATAAGTATTTTTCCTCATATCCTGGAAAAATAAAAACGCCAGCAGAACCGTTGCAAAGAATGCCATATGCAGGCTTGCAAAATCTGTAAATTTTCTTCCGAAATAATAGGAGAATGGATGTTTCTCAAGATTTTCTCTGATATACCGATTGACTTCCTCCGGGCTTCCCTGATACCATGAAACGTCCTCATACACATAATTGGCACCATTAAAGTGGTATTCCGTTTTCAGATACTGACACGCCTCCGTAATCTCCATCTGTTTCATCTCAGATATCACTGCCTCCGCCTCTGCTTCCGACATGCCAAACCCATTCTCTGTGTCTTGAAGTATCTTTACAATCTCTTTCTCCCACAGTTCTCTCTCCTTATCCGGTGTTGCCGGAATACATCCCTCCATAACATCCCCATCGGAAGCCATTTTTACCTTCCTGAAGGTTTCATCCGGCTTCACGTAATGAATGGACAGATAAGGTGCAAGTGTCTGGTACATACTGATTAAAACAACAATCAAACCGGTCCTAAAATATCGGATTTTTTAAGATAATTTTTTCAGATTCCTTTTTTATGATTCTGCTTTCATAAGTTCATCCCGCCTTTCTTTTTTCTACAAACAGCATAGCCTACAAATCACAACAAAAAAACAACAGCCATTTATTTCTGCTGTTGTTTTTCTGATACATAATTTTTAAACACTGCCTCAATTTCCGCACCACCATCTGCTGCATTTTTTATCAGCAGTTTCCCGCCATGCCGTTCGCAGTAGATACGGCTGATATACATACCCATTCCAAAATGCTTTAAATCATCCTGCGAATTTTCATGATAAAACGCCTGTGTCACCGTATCGGTATTTTCCTGAAATCCCGTTCCGTCATCACCGATACTCATTTTCAGATCCTGCGCCGTCACTGTCAGCTTCAGCCCGACTTTCTGACTGGCATAGCGGAATGCATTGGACAACAGATTATCCGCTACTTCCATGATGATTTCCGCATCTGCGACCAGAGTTTCCGACTCTCCCACTGCCGTTACCGTGAAGTCCTTTTCTGATTTTTCTTCCATGACTTCTGCCAGCGTTTTTATCTGGCTGATCAACTGCCGGATATCCACCACGGAACAGTTTAATTCCCGTTCTTCCAGTTTCGTCATCTTCCGCATACCATCAATAAAATGGTTCATCCGTTCAATCTGAAGCATACCGCCCCTTAACATCTCCATCATTTTCTCTTGATCAAGCATATCTTCCGGAACAAATTCCAAAAGCATTTCCTGATATCCCCGCATGATTGCAAGCGGCGAGCGGATATCATGGGCAATCGCTGCACGCAGTACCCGCTCATCTTCGATCATCTGCCAAAGTCTACGGTTATTTTCTTCCAACTGCCCACGCATCCTTTCAAATTCCCTGCACAGCATCCCCATCTCGTCCTCGTTCTCATAAGCCATATGAAAATCCAGATCTTCCTCCGCAATCATCTGTGATGCCATCTTCAGTTCCTGAATCGGTCTCTTTAATTTATTTTTGTAAAACAGGCTGACCGCAATTCCACATCCGGCAAAAAGAAAAAAGCAATACTCCGTACGTCTGAAGGAAATCACAGGTTTCTGAAATATGCCAGTCCATTCTGCTCATTTTACTCTGATTCGGTCTCGGTACCACTACCTCAAAATTTTCATTGCGGTCATTCATTGCCTGATAATACTCGTCCTGATCCACGTACTTCCACCAGACCTCCTCCTGTATCTGCCCGGCAATCTCAATAATTGACACAGAAAGAAAAAAAGTGACAATCAAGCTGAGTATCGTATATAAAACCATTGTCTTTTCAAGGATAAATTTCTTATCTTTCCATCGATACCCCATCCCCCATACTGTCTCAATGTATTCTGTCTGCGTATATTCCGCCAGTTTCTTTCTCACTCTCCGGATCAGTTCCGTAACAACACGGCTGTCACCTTCCGCATCATAACCACACACCTTTTCGTATATCCGCTCCCTGTCAAAACCTGTCCTGGATTCATGGACAAAAACTCAATGATTGCATATTCCAGCTTCGTAAGCTCCAAATCATTTTCACCGATCTGAACCCTCTTTGCTCCATAATCAATACTGAGGTCTCCGTGGAATCTGTATTCAGACTTCCCTTTATGACGCTCCTCACGCTTCAAATGTGCAATAATACGAGCATCCAGTTCTTTCAGACTAAACGGCTTCAGTATATAGTCATCCCCACCGGATAAAAGCCCGTTTACCCTGTCCTGCTCCTCCACTTTTGCCGTCAGGAAGATAATGGGACAAGTTACTTTGCCCCCGGATACGTCTGCATACTTCTAATCCGTCTATTTTAGGCATATTGATGTCCAGCAAGATAATATCCGGTTTCTTATGGATTTTTTGCCAAAGCATCTGTGCCATCTTCTGCCATCATTACATCATATCGTTTGATTTCAAAATAGTTCTTTAACATCTTTAATAATTCGATGTCATCATCCACGATCAAAATTCTATATGCCACTTTTATCACCTCGTTTTATCAGTATACAACGAAAAAAACAATAAATAAACAACAAGAGAAACACTTCGAGCCGCCCATTGCCGGACGGCTCCTTTTATGCCCGAAAGCGATAACCAACACCACGTATCGTTTCTATGTAGTGCGGTGTTTCCGGATTTTCTTCTATTTTCTTTCTCAAGTTCTTAATCAGACCGTAAATTCGGTTATTCACTTCTGACTCCGCTTCCTCATAGATATGCTGATAGATCTGTTCTTTCGTGAATACCCGATTAGGAGATAAAGCAACCACAGCGATTTGCTTCAAAAGTCTCTTTCGCCTGGTATACCGTTTATAACTTCTCATGTTTATCACCTTCAATCTGCTTTCAAATTTAATAATCTATATTTTATGACAATTCAGCATATAGAAAAGTTAGTTATTCGTGAAAATTATTTTTAAATTTAGAACTTGCATAACCACTACGATGTAAAAACAGTTTAGAGGCATTTATGACAGAGATTGATTTTATCTGGTTTTCGACTTTCTCCACGAAAGTGGCAAAAAATACCTGGCTACGAATTCCTTCGCTTAGGGCAAATCTGAAATCCTGAACGCTTTTATTCCTGTAGCCGACAAATTTGTCATCAACATAAGGCAAAAGCTTCATTGAGGAATCTATTTCATTTGACATATACTACATCTAGTGTTATACTGTTCTTATATCAATTATTTGTGTCAATCCGGAAAGGATTTATCACACGCAGTTTAGGTTTGAAACGTAGTCAGGAGTTTTCCTATGCCCAACAAGCAGCAGGGACTTCTGGCTTTTTTTATTTTGCAGGAAACTGCATCTATTTTGAGAATGAACATAAGCGTCATTCTCTTTTTTTATGCCTGAACGCAGGGAAAGGAGGATTACGGAAACAAATGATTCCGGAACTGGCACGCCACAAAAGAAAGGAGACTCTATGTCAGTCAAAAGAATTAAGAATCTTGTAAAACAACTCAATGAATACCGTCATGCCTACTACAATCAGGATGCCCCTCTGGTATCTGATGCCGAGTATGACCGACTCTTTGACGAACTGAAGGAACTGGAGGAACAGACTGGTTTCATCCTGTCAAATTCTCCGACACAGACGGTTGGATATTATCCGGTCAGTGAACTTGCCAAAGTCACCCATCCGATTCCACTGCTCTCGCTTGAGAAAACAAAACTGATTTCAGAGCTTTTAGATTTCATGAAAGGACAGGAAGTTCTCTTTATGCTGAAACTGGACGGTTTGACTACCAAACTCATTTACGAAGATGGCAGACTGATTCAGGCTTCTACCCGTGGAGATGGTGAAGTGGGGGAAGATATTACACACAATATCCCGGCATTTTTAAATGTACCGCTTACCATTCCACACAAAGAACGTCTGGTCATTACCGGTGAGTCTTTTATACCAACCAATGATTTTGAACGTCTGAAAGATACTCTGCGTGATGGAAATGGAAAACCTTATAAAAACGGACGTAATTTTGCTTCCGGATCAGTACGAAGTCTTGATCCGAAGAACTGTATCGGACGTTGTGTTCGCTTTCTTCCGTTCAATGTATTAGAAGGAATGGAGGATGTTCCCTTCCCGGACAGCAGAGCCTGCAAATTAGAAGGTTTAACACACCTGGGCTTTGGTTACTGCCCGTTTTCTCAATTTCAGGAACCGGACTTTCAAAAGAATATGCGGAGAAATTCATTCAGGAATTGGTATCCACAGCAGCAAATTTACATCTTCCTATCGATGGCATTGTCATGATTTTTGACAGTCTCAGCTACTCCAAAAGCTGCGGAAAACCGGACACCACTATAAGGACGGCCTCGCCTATAAGTTTGAGGATGATACCTACGAAACTTTCTTGCGTGAAATTGAATGGACACCGACCAGATTCGGAGAGATTGCTCCGGTCGGCATCTTCGATACCGTGGAGATTGACGGCTGTGATGTTTCCAGAGCTTCCCTTCATAATCTGACCTTTATCAAAAATCTGGAGCTTGTACCCGGATGCCGGATTCTTGTTTCCAAACGAAACATGATCATCCCACATATAGAGGATAATCTGGATCGCGGAAGGTATACCGACATCACGCCTCCGGTCTGCCCCTGCTGTGGTTCCAAAACCAGAACCTACAGCCGTAAGACCAGCGACGGTCGCACCGTAGAAACTCTGCATTGTAATAATCCGCAGTGCGACAGCCAGATTACAAGAAGGTTTGTCCATTTTGCCAGCAAGAAGGCAATGAACATCGAAGGACTGTCAGAAGCCACTTTGGAAAAATTCCTGAATCGGGCTATCTGCACTCTTTCAGGACATCTATCATCTGGAGGAACACCGGAAGAAATTGTGGCACTGGAACGGATATGGTGAGAAATCTTTCGACCGCTTATGGGAATCCATCAACGCCAGCCGGAGGACCAGCTTTGTCGCTATCTGGTTCCAATGGATATTCCTATGATTGGCAGAACCAAAA
>ENA-OQEL01000689-OQEL01000689.1-human-gut-metagenome-genome-assembly--contig:-NODE-689-length-11047-cov-5.060348_pt1 | contig 11047 bp, 8 predicted proteins | sample MGYA00242796_ERZ504637 | MGnify/ENA primary metagenome ERZ504637 (study PRJEB26092, sample SAMD00036306) | human gut metagenome | host: Homo sapiens | study: EMG produced TPA metagenomics assembly of... | reverse complement strand
TAAGTTTGTTCTCAAAGAGGTGCCAAAGCCTGTAGAGATCCAAAAAATACCTGGATGAATATATCATCGGTCAGGATCAGGCTAAGCGCAATTTGGCTGTCGCTGTATATAACCACTACAAGCGTTTGCAGCAGCCAAAGGATGAAGATGGTGTAGAAATCGAAAAGAGTAATATCATCATGGTTGGTAGTACCGGTACAGGTAAAACCTTGTTGGCGCGTACAATAGCTAAGATGTTGGATGTTCCTTTCACCATTGTTGATGCCACTGTATTTACTGAAGCAGGTTATGTGGGTGAAGACGTTGAAAGCATCTTGTCGCGTCTGTTGCAGGTTGCTGATTACGATGTGGCTGCAGCAGAAAGGGGAATTGTGTTCATTGATGAGATTGATAAGATAGCCCGCAAGAGCGATAATCCTTCTATCACGCGTGATGTGAGTGGCGAAGGTGTACAGCAGGGATTGTTGAAACTCTTGGAAGGTACCATGGTTAATGTTCCGCCTAAGGGTGGACGCAAGCATCCTGATCAGGATTATATCCATGTAGATACCAAGAATATCCTGTTTATCTGTGGTGGTGCTTTTGACGGTATTGAGCGTAAAATAGCTCAGCGTATGAATACGCACGTAGTAGGCTATAATTCGGTTCAGAATGTAGCTAAGATAGATAAGAAGGATTTGATGCAGTATATCCTTCCACAGGATTTGAAGTCTTTTGGCTTGATACCTGAAATTATCGGTCGTTTGCCTGTGCTTACTTATCTCAATCCGTTGGATAGGGAGGCTTTGCGCAAAATCTTGGTTGAACCTAAGAATTCAATTGTCAAGCAGTATCAGAAATTGTTTGAGATGGATGGCATCAAGTTGAAGTTTGATGAGGAAGCACTCGATTATATCGTAGATAAGGCGGTAGAGTATAAATTGGGTGCTCGCGGACTTCGTTCTATTGTTGAAGCTGTGATGATGGATGCTATGTTTGAGATTCCATCAGAGAAGGTTAAATCATTCACTGTTACGCTGGAGTATGCCAAGCAGCAGTTGGATAAATCTCATCTCGGACAGTTGGAAACAGCATAAATCAGTTGGGCTTTTTTGCCCAATTGAATGCTATTTAATCGTATGACATATATAATATAATAATAGGTGGATATGACAGAACAGGTTAATCTTACAGGACAGTTGAAGCATTATTTCGGCTTCGATTCGTTTAAGGGTGATCAAGAGGCAATCATCAGAAATTTGATGAGTGGCAATGATACTTTTGTATTGATGCCTACAGGTGGCGGTAAGAGTTTGTGTTACCAGTTGCCTTCGCTCATTATGGAGGGCACAGCTATTGTGATTTCTCCTCTGATTGCTTTGATGAAGAACCAGGTAGATGTTATTAATGGTTTGAGTGAAAGTGATGGCGTGGCTCATTATCTCAATTCATCATTGAATAAGTCGGCTATTGAGAAGGTGAAGAATGATATTCTCAATGGTACGACCAAACTCCTGTATGTTGCACCTGAATCTTTGACGAAAGAAGATAATGTTGAGTTCCTTAAAACAGTAAAGATTTCGTTCTATGCCATTGATGAGGCTCACTGTATCTCTGAGTGGGGACACGATTTCAGACCAGAGTATCGTCGTATTCGCCCTATTATTAACGAAATAGGTGTTGCACCTGTGATAGCGCTTACAGCTACTGCAACAGATAAGGTACGTACTGATATCAAGAAAAACTTAGGCATCATGGATGCCAAAGAATTCAAGAGTTCTTTTAACCGTCCTAACTTGTATTATGAGGTGCGCCCGAAGAACAAGGATATCGATCGTCAGATCATCATGTTTATTCGTCAACACAAAGGAAAGAGTGGTATTATCTATTGTCTCTCCCGTAAGAAAGTAGAGGAATTGGCAGAGGTATTGAAAGCCAATGAAATCAAAGCGGCTCCTTATCATGCCGGTCTTGATTCGGCTACCCGTTCTCAAACCCAGGATGATTTTCTGATGGAGCGTATTGATGTCATTGTTGCTACTATCGCCTTCGGAATGGGTATCGATAAACCTGATGTCCGTTTTGTTATTCATTATGATATACCCAAGAGCTTGGAAGGTTATTATCAGGAAACAGGTAGAGCCGGACGTGATGGAGGCGAGGGTATATGTATCGCCTTCTATGCCCGTAAAGACCTCAGAAAACTGGAGAAGTTTATGGAGAACAAACCTGTAGCAGAACAGGATATCGGCAGACAGTTGTTGCAGGAAACGGCTGCCTATGCAGAATCGTCTGTCTGTCGCAGAAAAATGTTGCTTCATTATTTTGGTGAGGAATATCATGAAGAAAACTGCCATAACTGCGACAACTGCCTGCATCCTACAGAAAAATTCGAGGCTAAGGATGCGCTGCTCGTTGTTTTGGAGTCTGTTGCTGCGGTGAAGGAGAATTTCCGCCAGGAATATATCATCGATTTTGTAAAGGGACGTGCTACTGATGATATCGTTTCTCACAGGCATGATGAACTGGAGGAGTTTGGAGCAGGAGAAGATATGGATGCTAAAGTTTGGAATCCTGTTATCCGTCAGGCGTTGATAGCCGGTTATCTCAAGAAAGATGTAGAGAACTATGGCCTTTTGAAGTTGACAGCTGCGGGTAAGCGTTTCATTAAGAATCCAGAATCATTCATGATCGTTGCCGATAAGGAATTCTCTGATGATTTTGATGGAGCGCCTCTGAGCGAGCATAATACAGGTGCTTTGGATCAGACACTTTTCTCCATGTTGAAAGACTTGCGTAAGACAGTAGCAAAGAAGCATAAATTGCCGCCTTATGTTATTTTCCAGGATATTTCTCTGGAACAGATGGCAACGATGTATCCTGTAGATATGCAGGAATTGCAGAACATACAGGGAGTTGGAGCCGGTAAGGCAAAGAGGTATGGTAAGGAGTTCTGTAAATTGATCGATCAGTATTGTGAAGAGAATCTGATAGAGCGTCCTGAGGAATTACGTGTCAGGACAGTTGCCAAGAAATCAGTCTTGAAGGTAAGCATCATTCAGAGCATAGACCGCCAGATAGATCTTGATGATTTGGCAGAAGCAAAAGGTTTGGATTTCTCAGAATTGCTTGACGAAATAGAAGCAATCGTTTACAGCGGTACCAAGCTGAATATCGATTATTTCATAGAGGAAGTTGTGGATGATGACCATGTAGATGACATCTACGATTACTTCATGGAGAGCGATACTGATGATTTGAATGCGGCTCAAGATGAATTGGGTGAAGACTACAATGAAGACGAAATTCGACTCGTCAGAATCAAGTTTTTGTCCGAACAAGCCAACTAATCACGTTAAATAGCATTAATAAGGTAAGATTTTCGTGAAAAGCGAACTCTATCTGAGAAATTATTGCTAAATTTGCACGCAATAAATTTTTAAAGGTTACAATATGTCATCATTTGTTGCAGATAAAATTGTAATGGACGGTCTCACTTACGACGACGTCCTTCTTATCCCTGCGTATTCAGAGGTACTACCAAAACAGGTAGAGTTGAAAACCAAGTTCTCTCGTAACATCGAGTTGAACGTTCCATTCGTTACAGCAGCGATGGACACCGTTACCGAGGCTTCAATGGCGATAGCTATCGCTCGTGAAGGTGGTATCGGTGTAATTCACAAGAACATGACCATTGAGGAGCAAGCTCGTCAGGTTGCTATTGTGAAGCGTGCTGAGAATGGTATGATTTATGACCCTGTCACCATCCGTCGTGGCAGTACAGTGAAGGATGCTCTTGATATGATGCATGATTATCATATCGGTGGTATTCCTGTGGTAGATGATGAAAATCATCTTGTAGGTATTGTTACCAACCGTGATCTTCGTTTTGAGCGCCACATGGACAAGAAGATTGATGAGGTAATGACTAGCGAGAATTTGGTTACCACTCACATCCAGACCGACTTGGTTGCTGCTGCTGCCATCCTGCAGGAGAATAAGATTGAGAAACTCCCTGTAGTTGACAGCGAGAATCACCTGGTAGGTTTGATTACTTACAAGGACATCACAAAGGCTAAGGACAAACCTATGGCTTGCAAGGATGCCAAGGGACGTCTTCGTGTGGCTGCCGGTGTGGGTGTTACTGTAGATACATTGGATCGTGCCAAGGCTTTGGTTGAGGCTGGTGCTGATGCTATCGTTATCGATACTGCTCATGGTCACTCTAAGGGTGTAGTTGAGAAGCTCAAGCAAGTTAAGGCTGCCTTCCCACAGGTAGATGTTGTGGTAGGTAATGTGGCTACTGGTGAGGCTGCCAAGTATTTGGTAGAGAATGGTGCTGATGGTGTTAAGGTAGGTATCGGTCCTGGTTCTATCTGTACTACTCGTGTGGTTGCCGGTGTTGGCGTTCCACAGTTGAGTGCTGTTTATGATGTATATTCTGCTCTTAAGGGCACAGGTGTACCTTTGATAGCTGATGGCGGGCTTCGTTACTCAGGTGATGTTGTGAAGGCTTTGGCTGCCGGTGGTAGCTGCGTCATGATCGGTTCTTTGGTTGCTGGTACAGAGGAGAGTCCTGGTGATACCATTATCTTCAATGGCCGTAAGTTTAAGAGCTATCGTGGTATGGGTTCTTTGGAGGCTATGGAACAGAAGAATGGTTCTAAGGACCGTTACTTCCAGGGTGATACCAAGGATGTCAAGAAATTGGTTCCAGAGGGTATCGCTGGTCGTGTGCCTTACAAGGGAACTGTCCAGGAGGTCATCTACCAGCTGATTGGTGGTTTGCGTTCTGGTATGGGATATTGTGGTGCTGCTACCATCGAGAACTTGCACAATGCCAAGTTCGCTCGTATCACAAATGCAGGTGTGTTGGAGAGTCATCCACATGATATCACTATCACTAGTGAGGCTCCTAACTATAGCCGTCCTGAATAATATAATTAGGAAATATGAAGTTTTATGCACTTATAGCGGCAATGCTCCTTTCGGGGAGCATTGCTTTTGCTCATACCGACCCAATTGTTATGATTATTGATGGTCAATCTGTCAAGAAGTCGGAATTTGAGTACTTTTATCAGAAAAATCATTTGGGAAATACGGTTGATTCTAAAAGTGTCAAGGTGTTTACCGATGGCTTTGTTGATTATAAGCTGAAAGTGCAAGCTGCTAAGGATGCTCATCTCGATACTTTGCCTAATATCAGGCGTGTGTTGAAACGATATGATGATGTCGAGTCATGCGAGTTGATGCCCGATAAAGGCAGTGTTCATGTTGCACATATCCTCTTGAGATTGGGACAGAAAGCATCTTACCGGGAACAGGAGGTGGTGGAAAGAAGAATTGATTCTATTTATCAGGCTCTTTGTAAAGGTGCAGATTTTGCAGACCTGGCAAAAAAGTGTTCTGATGATAAAGGGTCTGCGGTCAATGGGGGAACTTTGGCATGGTTTACAAAAGGTCAGACAGTGCAGGCTTTTGAAAAAGTAGCTTTCTCTCTGCGAAAGGGTGAGATTAGTAGACCGTTTATGTCTGAGTTTGGTTATCATATCGTCAAGTTGCTGGATAAACATGATGATGGTAATCAGAAAAAATATGTTGCTGATGCTAAGGTAGAAAATTGGCGGGGAACCTACCAGCAGCAGGAGGAAGTAGAAAACCTTTTGCTGAATGAAATCTGCCAGCGTAATATTTGGGATAAGGCTGCTGCTGATAAAAAAGGTCTGGCTGCCTTCTATGCCAAGAATAAGAAAAAATACAAATGGGAAATGAAGCGCCTGAAGAAGATGAAGGTTAATCTGCCCCGGAATGGCGAATACCCGGATGTGGTACTTGCTGACTATCAAGACTCGTTAGAGAAACAATGGGTCGCACAACTGAAGAAGAAATATAAGGTGGTGGTTTTCCATAGCATGTTGACCACTCTCAATATACATTAATATATTATAGAAACAATACATGAATACTGGATATAAAATGACAATGGCATTTATAGCCCTGCTGATGATAGTAGGAATAAGTGCTAGTGCAACAAGAGCAAGCCGTAGTGCTTTGGCTCATGAGGCTGATTCTGCAAATATCAAGCAACAAGCTGCTGCCGATTCTCAGAAAATCAATGAGGGTAGTGTGGTTGATGAGGTAATTTGGGTTGTCGGCGATGAGGCTATCCTGAAGTCAGACGTCGAGGTAACCCGTTTGCAGGCTGAGGCTGAAGGTATTAAATATACTGGTGACCCAGACTGTTCTATTCCTGAGCAGATTGCCGTTCAGAAACTGTTTCTCCATCAGGCAGCTATCGATAGTATCGAAGTATCTGAGTCAGAAGTCATGAATGGTATCGACGAACAGATCAACAGTTGGGTTTCCATGATTGGTTCTCGTGAAAAACTGGAGGAGTATCGCAAGCAAAGTATCACCCAGATGCGCCAGCAGATGCATGATGATTTCAAAAACCAACAGCTGATTCAGAAGATGAAGCAGGAACTGGTGAAGGATATCAAGGTGTCTCCAGCTCAGGTACGTAAATACTTTAAGGACTTACCTGCCGACAGTATCCCTTTTGTTCCTACAGAGGTAGAGGTTGAGATTCTTACCATGCAGCCACGTATTCCTCTTGAGGAGATTAACCGTGTGAAAAATCAGTTGCGTGAGTTTACTGACCGTGTGAATAAGGGTGAGACTTCTTTTGCTACTTTGGCTCGTCTTTATTCTGAGGATCCGGGTTCAGCCCGTATGGGTGGCGAGATGGATTATATCGGTAGAGGTATGTTGGATCCTGCGTTTGCAAATGTAGCATTCAATCTTACCGATCCTAAGAAAATCTCAAAGATTGTTGAGTCTGAGTTTGGTTATCATATCATCCAGTTGATTGATAAGCGTGGTGATAAGATTAAGTGTCGCCATATCCTGCTCAAGCCTCAGGTTTCTCAAGATGCTATTGATAAGTCTATCGGCCGTCTGGATTCTATCGGTAATGATATCCGTGCCGCTAAGTTTACCTTTGAGCAGGCTGTTGAAGCATGTCTGATGATAAGGATACCCGCAACAATAAGGGTTTGATGGCCAATGTTACTCCTGACCAGTCAAGAACTTCCCGCTTCCAGATGAAGGATCTGCCTACCGAGGTTGCCCGTACGGTAGATACAATGAAGGTAGGTGAGGTTTCTGCACCTTTCACGATGGTGAATTCCAAGGGTAAAACCACTTGTGCTTTGGTAAAACTGGTAAGCCGTGTTGACGGACATAGAGCTACTATTACCGAAGATTTTCAGGTGATGAAGGATGTAGTGTTGGCTAAGGAGCGTGCCCAGACCTTGCACGATTGGGTAGTCAATAAAATCAAGCAGACTTATGTTCGTATGAACGATCGCTATAAGGATTGTAAGTTTGAATATCAAGGTTGGATTAAATGATAAATAAAAGATTAAATAATCATATCAGAGGGCATAGAATCATATCGGTTATGGTTCTATGCCTGTTTGGGTTTTGTCTGATGCAAGCCATGCAGGCTCCAAAGAAGCATGCCAGAAAACGCCCTCATGGTGACCGCGTATATCTTTTGCATGCAGATGAATTGTACTATGATATGTTCGGAAATAATCCTGATGCCCAAATATTGAAAGGTAAGGTCTCTTTCTTGCATCAGGGCAGTCATCTTACCTGTGACAGCGCATATTTCTATCAGGCTTCTAATTCCGTGAAAGCTTTCGGACATGTTCATTACCGGCAGGGAGACACCTTGTCACTCACTTGTAATAGAGCAGAGTATGATGGGCAGATGCAGATGATGAGAGCACGCAAGAATGTGGTCTTGCATCATCGTCGGCAGACTTTGCGTACTGATAGCTTGGATTTCGACCGCTTGTATAATATGGCAAACTTCTTTGACGGCGGAACGCTTATTGATGGTAAGGATAAGCTGGTTGCCGATTGGGGTGAGTATCATACCGAAACGCGTGAGGCTAAGTTTGTCTATAATGTCAAGTTGCGCAGCGGCAAGGATGTTGTTACCACCGATACTTTGTATTACGATGTCCGTAAGTCAAAGGCTCACATGGTAGGACCTTCTAAGATTGTTTCCGGTGCAAGTGTTGTCAAGACCGAAGACGGATATTATGATACTAAGACCGATAGAGCACAGCTTTACGGGCGCTCTACGGTTATGGATAAAGACAAGACGCTTACGGGTGATACGCTCTATTATGTAAAGGATGGAGAGAGTACCGGATATGGTAATGTGGTTTATGTAGATAAGAAGAACAAGAATTCCCTTACTTGCAATTATCTGCGTTACAACGAGAAAACCGGTAACGGCTTTGCTACCCGCAATCCTGTAGCGATCGACTATTCGCAGAAAGATACCCTTTGGATTCATTCTGATACCATGCGTATCAATACCTTCCATATCAATACCGATTCGGTATACCGTAAGGTGCATGCTTATCCTAAGGTCCGTGCCTATCGCCTGGATATGCAGGCCATCTGCGATTCCCTGGTTTTCAATTCTCAGGATTCCTGCATGACCATGTATAAGGATCCTATCGTCTGGAATGGAAACCGTCAGTTGCTGGGCGAGAAGATTCTGGTCTTCATGAACGACTCTACCGTTCGTTTTGCCCATGTCATCGGACAGGCGCTGTCTGTAGAGCAGATGCCGGATAGTGTTCATTTCAATCAGATCAGTTCTTCTGAGATGAAATCTTACTTTGAAAAAGGTGAAATCAAGAAGGCTGAGTCTATCGGCAATGTGCAGACCATCTATTACATGACGGATGATAAGGACAGTTCGCTCATTGGTTTGAATTATTTGGAAACCGATACCATGCGCATGTATATGGCACCGGGCAGGAAGATGGAGAAAATCTGGACCAATAAGTTTACGTCTACCATGTATCCTATGACGCAGATTCCGCCGGCAAAATATAAACTCAATAATTTTGCCTGGTTCGAGGACTTGCGTCCTAAAGATAAGAATGATATCTTTGTATGGCGTGGTAAATCCAAAGGCTCCGAACTCAAGAACATTAAGCGTCATGAAGCTCCACTTCAGAAACTGACTGACTGATTATAATGAAGCATCATTTTCTTATATGATTAATATTTAGAGATGAGTGATATTATTCAACTTTTACCCGATTCTGTTGCCAATCAGATAGCAGCAGGTGAGGTTATACAGCGTCCGGCTTCAGTTATCAAGGAGCTGGTCGAAAATGCAGTCGATGCGGGTGCCAGGAATATCCATGTCACAGTTACCGATGCTGGCCGTACCAACATTCAGGTGATAGATGATGGAAAAGGTATGTCTGAAACAGATGCTCGTTTGGCTTTCGAACGTCATTCTACTTCCAAAATCCGTAAGGCTGATGATTTGTTTGCACTTCGCACCATGGGCTTCCGTGGCGAAGCTTTGGCGTCAATAGCTGCTGTGGCTCAGGTAGAACTGAAGTCAAGACAGGCTACCGACGAGATAGGAACCCTGATACGGATTTCTGGTTCCCGATATGAGAAACAGGAGCCATGCTCCTGTGCTGTGGGAAGCCTCTTCTCTGTCAGCAATATCTTTTATAATGTACCCGCGCGAAGGAAGTTCCTGAAGTCCAATTCTACAGAGTTGAACAATATTCTGACGGCTTTCGAGCGGATTGCATTGGTAAATCCTCAAATCACCTTTACTTTACATAGCAATGGTACCGAAGTATTCAATTTGCGTGCCGCTAATTTGCGTCAGCGCATTCTCGATGTCTTCGGCAAGCGTTTCAATCAGGAACTCCTGCCGGTAAATGTAGAAACCACTATGTGTAAGGTGTCTGGATTTGTGGGCAAACCTGAATCTGCCAGAAAGAAAGGTGTGCATCAGTTCTTCTTTGTCAACGGGAGATACATGAAACATCCTTATTTCAATAAGGCTGTGATGGCTGCTTATGACCGTCTGGTTCCTCAGGGTGAACAGGTGCCTTACTTTCTGTATTTTGATGTAGATCCGAAGGATATTGATGTGAATATCCATCCTACGAAGACTGAAATCAAATTCGAGAATGAGCAGGCTATCTGGCAAATCCTCTCGGCTTCAGTCAAGGAGTCCATCGGTATGTTCAATGATGTACCTACCATTGATTTCGATACCGAGGATAAACCGGACATCCCTGTTTACAATCCTGAGATGAGTACGGCTGCTGCACCGAAGATCAGTTTGAATCCTGGTTATAATCCGTTCAAGTCTTCCTCTTCCACGGGAGCAGTCCCTATGGGATCAGGCTTCTCTGTTCCTAAGTCGAAACCTCTGGTGGATGAAAAATGGGAACAGCTTTATGAAGGACTCAAAGATCAGGATGATGTGCAGGGGATGGAACAGACCATGGTGTTTTCCGATGATTCTAGTCGGGATAATACGCCAGACAGTATCATTGCAGAGAAATCGCCAGCCCATTATCAGTATAAAGGTAAGTATATCATGACTGCGGTAAAATCGGGATTGATGATTATCGACCAGCATCGTGCCCATGTGCGTGTCTTGTTCGAACAGTATTTGCGCCAGTTGGCTGACCGGACTTTTCATTCACAGAAAGTCCTCTTTCCTGAGGTTGTGCAGTTCCCGATGTCTGAGAAGGTAATCTTTGAAAAGATCCTGCCTGAAATGGAATCGATGGGCTTTGAACTGGAAGATCTTGGAGGCGGAAGCTATGCCGTAAATTCAGTTCCTGGCGGACTTGAAGGATTGAATCCTCTTAAACTGGTACAGGACATGGTTTCTTCTGCAGTAGAAAAGGGCGTATCAGCCATTGATGAAATCAATCAGACTTTGGCTTTAAGTCTGGCTCGCCAGGCTGCAATACCTCAGGGGCAGATATTGAGTAATGAAGAGATGGAGGGGCTGGTGAATGATCTTTTTGCCTGCCAGAATGTCAATTATACGCCCGACGGAAAGTCGGTACTTTGTATCCTCCGTCAGCAGGAAATAGAGCATCTTTTAGGTTAAAAGCAGGGAAAAATCCCGTTTTTTCTTAAAAAAGTTAACGAAAAATGCTACTTTTTTTTAGAAAATGAAGGTTATTTCAAAAAATAGTATTAT
>ENA-OQEL01000687-OQEL01000687.1-human-gut-metagenome-genome-assembly--contig:-NODE-687-length-11060-cov-3.299369_pt1 | contig 11060 bp, 11 predicted proteins | sample MGYA00242796_ERZ504637 | MGnify/ENA primary metagenome ERZ504637 (study PRJEB26092, sample SAMD00036306) | human gut metagenome | host: Homo sapiens | study: EMG produced TPA metagenomics assembly of... | reverse complement strand
ATGTACTACTGGGCACCGGTGAACGATGCCACCATCTACATTGCCATGTTCCTGCAGTACCTTGTGCTGATGAACGTGAGCCTTGCCGTGTTCAACTTGATCCCGGTGCCGCCGCTGGACGGCAGCCGCATCCTGCTGGTGCTGCTGCCCCGGCGCATCTACTTTGGCCTGATGAAGTACGAGCGCTATATCATGATCGCCCTGCTGGCGGCAGTGTGGTTCGGCGCACTGGATACCCCCTGTACTACCTGAACAACATTGTGTGGGAGCTGCTGGGCAAGGGCACCGGCTACATTGATGAGATCGCGTATTCCATCTACTATGCCGGCCTTGGGACGGTGGTGTGAGCGTGGCAGAAGAACTGACCTTCCATCTGGAAGATTTTGACGGCCCGCTGGAATTATTGCTGGCGCTTGTGGCCAAACATAAGATGGACCTGCACAACATCCCCATTCTGGAGCTGATCGACCAGTACACCGCCACGGTGGCGCGGGCCGACCCGGACCCGGAAGCCGCCAGCGCCTTCATCGAGATGGCCGCGCGGCTGGTGGAGATGAAAAGCTACCTGCTTTTGCCCCGCAGCGAAGAGGGCGAGCGGCTCAAGCAGGAGTTCACCGGCCAGCTGATCGAGTACGACCAGTGCCGCCGCATGGCTGCGCTTTTGCGCCAAAAGGCCGAAGCTGCGCCGGTTTTTGTGCGTCCGCCCATGGAGATGGAGTTCGATAACACCTACGACCTGCACCATGCGCCGCAGGTGCTGGCGGATTACTGGGCCGTTCTTTCCGGCCGCACCAAGCTGCGCCGGGAGCCTACCCAGCAGCAGTTCGAGCCGCTGGTCACAGCGCCCATGGTGTCGGTGACGAGCCGGGTGGTGTACATTCTGCGGCACCTGATCAGCGGTACAGCGGCAAAAAATGAGCCAGCTGTTCAGCCGCCAGCAGACCCGCAGCACCAACGTGGCCACCTTTCTGGCCTTGCTGGAGCTGGTGCGCGGCGGCCGCGTAAAGCTGGACGACGAGGGCCGGCTGACCATGCAGCGGGGCCGCATCCAACGTGATAAGGAGAAGGAATGAACCAGAAACAGATCCGTGCAGCCGTGGAAGCCATGCTGTTTGCCAGCGGCGACCCCATTGGTGCCGACAAGCTGGCCCAGGCGGTGCAGCTGCCGCAGCTCAGCGTGGAAGCCGCGCTGGAAGCCCTGCGGGAGCGCTACGCCCGGGAGGACAGCGGCCTGTGCCTGCTGCACCTGAACACCCGCTGGCAGCTTGCCACCAAGACCGAGTGGGCCGACTGCATCCGCCGCCTGCTGGACAGCCGCCGCGCAGTGCCCCTTGGCCCCGCCGCCATGGAGACCCTGACCGTGATCGCCTACAACCAGCCGGTGTCCCGCGCCTTCATCGAGCAGGTGCGCGGCGTGGATTCCTCGTCCAGCGTGTCGGGCCTGCTGGAAAAGGGCCTCATTGAGGAAGCCGGCCGCCTTGACCTGCCGGGCAGGCCGGTGAGCTTCCGCACCACCGACACCTTTTTGCGGGTGTTCGGCCTTTCTTCTCTGGCCGACCTGCCGCCGGTGCACGGGCAGGAAATGGAAACGAACGCATCACCGACAGAAAGTGAGGGGTAACGCATGGGAGCATTCCTCGCCGCGCTGGGCGCAGTGCTGCTGTTCATCCTCCGGGTGATCGGCATTCTGCTGCTGGTGGTGCTGATCTTACTGGTGCTGTTGCTGCTGTGCCCCTTCTGCGCAGACCTGTGCTGGGAGCACGGCGTGCTCACCGTAAAGGCCGGTGCGCTGGGCATCACCTTCCCGGTGTTCCAGTACCCGAAGCCGGAGCCGCCGCCCGCACCGGAAAACCCGGAGCCGCCCAGGGGCTTTGGCAAGGTCAAGGCAAAGTTTGCCGCATGGCGGGCCGAGCGCAAGCGGAAAAAAGGCAGAGGAGAAGGCCCGCAAAAAGGCCGCCGCCGCTGCTGCCAAGGCAAACAAGCCCGCCCAGCCGCGCAAAAAGGCAAAGATCACGCTGGAGATCCTCTGCACCATGCTCAAAGGTGCGGGCACTTTGACCAAGGCTGTGTTCGGTGCGCTGCGCATCACAAAAATACAGGTGCGCCTTGGTGTGCGCGGGGAGGACCCCGCCGCCGCTGCCCGCAGCTACGGCAAGCTGCAGGCGTGGCTGTACCCGGTGCTGGGCGTGCTGGACCGCTTTCTCTGGCTGCAGTTCGATGAGCTGCGCATCCTGCCGGACTTTGGCAGCGGGCAGCCCACCGTGGAGGACCGGGTGTCCTGCCGGGTGAGCGCACAGGCACTGTTCATCGTCCTTGCGGCGGTGCGGGTGCTGTACGAGTTCTGGCGCAAAAAAGTATTGGACATCTTCCTATAATGTGGTACACTATACGTGTATCCGGATCTGCAGACAACGGGCCTTTGCCCGAATCAAACCGATAAAGGAGAGCTGTTTTATGGCTGAGCATCCCATTCAGGGCCTGATGAACGTTACCATGGAGAAGATCCACCAGATGGTGGACTCCAACACCATCATTGGCAAGCCCATCATCACCGAGGACGGCACCACCATCCTGCCGGTTTCCAAGGTGAGCTTTGGCTTTGCCTCCGGCGGCACCGACTTTGACGGCAAGAACGCCGCCAACAAGGACCTGTTCGGCGGCGGCTCCGGTGCGGGTGTGAACATCCAGCCGGTGGCCTTCCTCGTGGTAAAGGACGGCTGCGTGCGCACCATCCAGCTGTCGGACAACGCCGACACCATCAACCGTGCCCTGACCATGCTGCCGGAGCTGGTGGACAAGGTTGCCGCCCTCATCAAGAAGGACGAAAAGAAGGAAGAGCCTGCTGCTCCTGCTGAGCCAGTAAGGGAGGGGGCTTGGCACCGGACACTCGTCCCGCCTGCGCTCGCCAGACCACCAGCGAAGGCAAGCCCTCGCACTTCCCGTCGGGCTTTTCTGTCGATTTTAGTCGCAGCCTGCACTTTAGACATGGCTTCGCGCATCTTGCCGGAGTATCCGGTGCCGATCCCAGCAGGGCGGCAGATAGTTTCTCCAGCGAATGTCCTGGGGGTGGGGCCCCGGCGCGCAAGCGTTGGGGCGGGACTGGAGTCCTGCAACGGCAACGACCGCCGCCAGCGGCGGAAACAGGGAGTTGCTGTTGGGGCCGCGGCCAGCAAGACGCAAGCGATAGCGAAGCGGCTGCTGGGTGCCGCAACCCGTCGCTGTTCGCGGAGAAAGCTCCCAGCACGCGGCCCGCACCTTAACTCCTCGCCAACTCCTCCACCGTGATGCAGCACACGGCAAAGGCCAGCAGGGCGCAGTCCAGCGGGACACGGCGCAGCACCACCACCCGTTCGGTCAGGGTGGTAAAGGTCTGCACGGCCTGCACCGGCACGGTGCTGCCCAGCCAGAACAGCGCCACCGAAAGCGGCAGATGCACCGCCCGCGCTGCCAGCAAAGGCCGCAGCGAGATCTCGGCCGGGCAGATGGTGCGCACCTGCAAAAGCACCGACACCCCCTGCACACTGAGCGCCGCACAGCACAGCGTGCTGGCCCACAGCCCGGTGCGGGCGGCCTGATCGCAGCCGGAACACACTTCCAGCAGCATGGCGGGCAGCGCCGCCCACGGCTGTGGCAGCAATGCCCCGCACCCTGCCGCCAGCAGCCGGAAGTACAGCACAAAGCCGCAGAGCTTCAGGTAGGTCACTGCCGCCTGCGCGATCACCGCGTCCAGTGCGGGCAGCGGAATGGTTTCCCCCCTGCGCGGGTGGAGCCTGCCCGGCCCCGCCCTGCATCCGGCACAGCAGCGCCGCCGTGAGGTATCCCGCCAGCAGCTGGGCCGCAAACAGCCGCACCCCCACCGCGCGGCTGCCCAGCATCTGCTGCCCTACCGTGAGGATGACAAAGGACGGCCCGCTGCACACACAGGCGGGCAGCAGCGCCGAGGCCTGCCGGGAAGTGAGCTGACCGGTGCGCACGGCTTCGGACGCAGCCACCGCCGCCGGTGCAAAGCCCCCCAAGGCCCCAATGAGCAGCACGCCGCCCGCACCCTTTGCCCGGATGCCCATGAGCCGCGCCGCAGGCCGGAACACAAAGCCCAGCCACTGTCCGGCCCCGCAGCCTGCCGCCAGCGCCGATACGATGAGGAACGGAAACAGCGATACCAGCAGCGGCCCGCCGCACAGCCGCAGCCCCGCCTGCAGGGCATCGGCACAGCGCTGCGGCGCGGCAAACACCAGAAACGCCGTGTACCCTGCCAGCGCCAGCAGCACGCCCCGCCGGAAATTCCAGCTTTGATTCATAACTCAGCCCTCCGCATCCATATATATGTAGCAGCGCGCCGCGGGCAGAACTGCGGGATGGGAGGGAATGGGATGTGTGCCAAGCGCAAAAAGCGGCTTTTGCCGCAAAGCTGGCTGGCCCTGCTGTTCCGTCAGCCGCCGCAGGGCTTTTACCACGCCCCTGCCGTCTACCTGAGCGGGGGCCGCATGGAGGTGGAGCACTTTTGCCGCATTCTGGCCTACAGCCCCGACCGGCTTTGCCTGCAGATGCCCCATGGCCGGTTGACCATCTACGGCGACGGGCTGAAGATCGTCACCCTTACCGCCAGCCGCCTGACCCTGCGGGGGCGGTTCGTGCGCACGGACTTTGCGGATGACTAGGAGGTGCCCATGGAACCGGTAAGCCTTTGGGCCGCGGTGGAGTTCACCGCATGCAATGGCAGCACCGAAGCCCTGCTTACCGCTGCCGCCCGGGCCGGGCTGCATCCCTACGGGGGTAACGGCCCTGCCGGGAGGGTTTGGCGGGCGGTGCGCCGCGTGGCAGTACCCGCGCCTTGCCGCGCTGGCCCGCAAGCGCCGGGTGCGGCTGCGCATCCGCCGGAAGCTGGGGCTGTATTTCTGCCTGCGCCCCTTGCTGCGCCGGGCCGGGCTTTGGGCGGGGCTGGCGGTGTTTGTGCCGCTGCTGCTCTTTGCACAGCAGTTCGTCTGGTATGCGGACACCTCTTCCCTCACCACCGGACAGGCTGCGCGGGCCTGCGCCGTCCTGCGGGAAGCGGGCCTGCAGCCCGGTGCGGCTGTGACCGAGGCAAAGCTCACCGCCGGGGAGTACGCCCTTTTGCACAGCGGCGAGTTCTCCTGGGCCAGCCTGAATTTTGCCAAAGGGCGGCTGGTGGTGGAAGCCGCCGCGGCTAGGGCCCAAGCCGGACATTGCCGCCGGAACGCTGCACGGCATCCGGGCAAAATGCAGCGGCACTGTTCTGCGCACGAACCTTACCAGCGGCACCATGCTGGTGCAGCCGGGCCAGCAGGTGGAAGCCGGGCAGGGCCTCATTGGCACAGCCCGCGCCGAGCGGGACGGCACCCTGATCTTTGCGCCCGCCGCCGGAACGGTGGTTGCGCAGTTTGAGTGGAGCGACACCCGCACCGTGCCCTTGGAAGAGACGGTGCAGCAGTACACCGGCGCGTGCACCCGCGCATACCGGGTGGCAGCGTTCGGGCACACCTTCTCCCTGCCCGCCGCGCCTGCGCCGGAACATGCGGCGGTGATCCTCCGGCACTTCCAGCCGGAGGTGCCGCTGCTGGGCCTTGCCCTGCCCTGCTCTGTGGAGGAGACCTGCCGCTATGTGCAGCAGCCGGAAACGCTGCACCGCACCGAAGCGCAGGCCGCCGCGCTGGCCCGGCTGCAGAGCCTGCAGGCGCTGTACGCCGCATGGCCGGACGCGGAGCGCATCGCCCGCAAAGAGGACTGCACCGTGAACGGCAATGTACTGGACTATACCGTCACCTACACCGTGGCAGCGGACATCTGCGGGTGAAAGGATTCCCGTTGTAATTCGCCAAAAAGTATGCTAAACTCAAAAATGCCACCCTGAAGGGTGGCGTTAAGGTGCTATCTGCAAGCGCAGGTGGTCATGCTTCCCTCCGGCAAGCGTCCGGGGGACGTAAAAGCTTATTGTTTGTTCCCCCGTTCGCAAACGCGGAAGGGGGGATGCATCATGGTGTTGAACGATGTTCTGCAGCTGTTCGTCATTGTTGGCGGCACAGTTGGGATTACATTTCAGATCGCATGGGCAATCTTCAAAGAGATCCATAACAATAAGAAATGACCGCCCCAGACTCCCAAACCTGAGCGGTCATTCTTATTGACTATCTAGCCGGAGGGAGCTGACCATTGCGGACAGCGCCTTTTCTGTTTGTAGTATAGTTGTTTTTTAGCGGTTTGTCAAGTCCCCTGCTCTGCAGCGGCACGTTCCGCCGCCTGCGCGTCGTACTCGGCAAGCAGGTCGTTGAGGTCGTACTGGTACTTGCTGTGGCAGAAGTGGCACACCACCTCGCAGGCGGGGTCCTCGTCGCGCATCCTCACCAGCTCCTTGCGGCCAAGGCTGAACAACATCTCCTTGGTGCGCTCGGCGCTGCAGTCGCACTGGTAGTGCACATCGCGCTCGTCCAGCACGTTGGGGTCAAAGCCCGCCAGCGCCAGCTGCATCATGTCCTCGGGGGTCTTGCCCTCGTGCAGCAGAGTGGTGACGGACGGCATGGCCGCGATGTTCTTTTCCAGCTGATCGATCTCCGCATCGGTGGCACCGGGCAGCAGCTGCACCATAAAGCCGCCTGCGCACAGGATGGACAGGTCCTTGTCCACCAGCACGCCCAGCGCCATGACGGTGGGCACCTGCTCGCTGTAGGCGTAGTAGGCGGTCAGGTCCTCGGCGATCTCGCCGGAGACCAGCGGCACCTGCCCCACGGTAGGCTCCTTCTGCAGGCGGTTGTCCCGGATGACGGTGAGCACACCGTCTTTGCCCACAGCGCCGCCCACATCCAGGTGGCCGTTCGGCTTTGCGGGCAGCTCCACCAAGGGGTGATCGATGCAGCCCTTCACGTTGCCGGTGCCGTCGGTGCAGGCAATGACCACGCCCGCCGGGCCGCCGCCGGACACACGCAGGGTGATCTGGTCACGGTCGTCCTTGAGCATGGAGCCCATCAGGGCCGCACCGGTGAGCAGACGGCCCAGTGCCGCGCTGCAGGTGGCGCTGGTGGTGTGCAGCTTTTCGGCCTTGCGGACGATCTGGGTGGAATCCACGCCACAGAACACGACCCCGCCGTTCTCCGACAGGCCGCGGATCAGATTTGCCATAAAGTTATCCCTCCAATTGTGTATACTGCTTGACTGCGCAGAAGAAATAGCGCTGGCTGTCCTCGGTCAGCGGGCCGAAGGTCTCGCCGTCGCAGACGCTTTCCAGCGCAAAGCCGTGCTTTTCCAGCGCGGTGCGGATGGTGTCAAGGTCATAGGTGTACTCGCAGAACTGCTCGTGGAAGTGCTCGCCGGTCTCGTGGTAGTCGATGTCCACGGTGATCTCCACGCGGCGGTTGGCGGCATCGTAGTGGTTGCGCCACACACAGGCGGCATCCTCTTCCTCAAAGGTGAACGCGTTGTCGCCCAGCACGTTCCGGTGCTTGTAGGGCGTGTTCATATCGAACAGGAACACCCCGCCCTTCTCCATGAAAAAGCCCGCGTTGGCAATGGCGGTGTCCAGGTCCGGGATGTGGTTGAAGGTGTCAAAGGTGGACACCGCGCCCCGGATGGTGCCGTACAGATCGAGCTTGAGCAAGTCCTGCCGGAGCAGCAGCAGCCTGCCGGAAAGGCCCAGCTGTTCGGCCTTATCGCGCACAACGCAGAGCATCTCCTCGGACTGGTCAATGCCGATCATATCATAGCCCGCCTGCGTGAGCATCAACGTCAGCTCACCGGTGCCGCAGCCAAGGTCGGCAAGGATGCCGTCGTGGATGCCGTGCTCCTTGAGCTTTGCATGGATGTGGGCATACAGGGCATCATAATCGGCCTCGCCGTTGAATTCATCGTAGAAATAGGCAAATTCGTTGTAGGCCATGGTTTACTCCGCTTCCTGTTCCCCGGCCACAGCGGCATTGAGCACCGCCTGCAGCTCCGGGATGCCGTAGCCGTTCTCGCCGCTGGTCAGCACCACCTTCTGGCAGCCATAGGGGCGGCAGAAGTTCTCAAAGTCTTCCAGCGTCTTGGCCAGCTGGCTCTTTTTGAGCTTGTCGGCCTTGGTCAGGGCCACCACGTAGGGGATCTGGTGATAGTGCAGGTAGCGCAGCATCTGCTCATCGTCGGCGCTGGGGGCGTGGCGGCAGTCCAGCAGCTGCACCAGCAGGGTGTGGTGGCGGGGTGCTTCAAAGTAGCTGTTGATGAGGTCATCCCAGCGCTCACGGTCGGCGTTGCTTACCTTGGCGTAGCCGTAGCCGGGCAGGTCCACAAAGTAGCAGTCGTCCACCGAATAGAAATTGATGGTGGCCGTTTTGCCCGGCGTACTGGACACGCGGGCAAGGTTTTTGCGGCTGCACAGCTTATTGATGAGGCTGGATTTGCCCACGTTGGACCGCCCCGAAAAGCTCAGCTCCGGGCGGTCGCTCTCGGGCAGCTGGCTGGAAATGCCGTAGCTGGCATGAAATCAGCTTTGTTGTAATTCATGGAGCTTTCCTTTCTTGTGGTACGTCAAACCCTCTCAGTCTCGTCACTTCGTTCCTCGCCAGCTCCCCCGAAGGGGGAGCTCTTTCATCTGGTGGAAAACATCCCTTAAGCTCCCCCCTTCGGGGGAGCTGGCACGGCGCAAGCCGTGACTGAGAGGGTTTCTATTGTTCTCAGCACACCGCGCCGGGCTGGGGCTTTTCTGCGGTGGGCGGCACGATGGCGGCGTCTGCCGCCTTTTTCTTTGCATGGGTGCGGCTGGGAGCCTTGGCCTTCTTTGCGTTCTGGGGCTTGAGCAGGGCCGCGTTCAGCACCTGCGTCAGGCTCTGCATGGGCAGGAAGGTGAGATTCTTCTTCACCTCGTCGTCCACCTCATACAGGTCGGGTTCGTTGTCCTTGGGGATGAGTACCGTTTTCATGCCCTCGCGGTAGGCCGCCATGCTCTTTTCCCGCAGGCCGCCAATGGGCAGCACGTTGCCGTGCAGGGTGATCTCGCCGGTCATGGCCACATCACCGCGCACCGGGATGCCGGACAGGCAGGACACCAGCGCCGTGGTCAGGGTGACACCGGCAGAAGGGCCGTCCTTGGGCACTGCGCCCTCCGGGGCGTGGATGTGCAGGTCGCACTTCTTGAGCTTTTCCGGGTCGATGCCGTACTCGGCGGCGTGCACGCGCACCCACGTAACGGCCAGCTGAGCGCTCTCCTTCATCACGTCGCCCAGCGAACCGGTGACGGTGATCTTGCCGCTGCCGTTGTCCATCACCTGCACCTCGATGGGCAGGGTCTCGCCGCCCACGCTGGTCCATGCCAGACCGTTGGCGATGCCCACCGCGTTGGTGCGGTTGAGGAAGTCGGGCTTGACAAAGCGGGGGCCAAGCAGCTGTTCCAGCATGGTGCCGGTAACGGAGACGCTTTCCACCTCGCCTGCGGCGATCTTGCGGGCGCACTTGCGCAGCACGCTGGTGATGGTGCGTTCCAGATTGCGCACACCGGCCTCGCGGGTGTAGCCGTCGATGATGCCGTACAGCGCGCTCTGGCTCAGCGTGACCTTGCCGGTCAGGCCGCAGGCCTTGAGCTGCTTGGGCAGCAGGTGCTTGCGGGCAATGTTGTATTTTTCCACGCGGGTGTAGCTGGGCAGCTCGATCACGTCCATGCGGTCGCGCAGGGGGCCGGGGATGCTGCCCAGATCGTTGGCGGTGGTGATAAAGAGCACATGGCTCAAATCGAACGGAATATCGATGAAATGATCGTTGAAGGTGCTGTTCTGCTCCGGGTCCAGCGCTTCCAGCAGGGCTGCGGCCGGGTCGCCCCGGAAGTCGCCTGCCAGCTTGTCGATCTCGTCCAGCAGCATGAGGGGGTTCGCGCTCTTGGCAGAGATCATGGCAGTGATGATCTTGCCGGGCATCGCGCCGATGTAGGTGCGGCGGTGGCCGCGGATCTCGGCTTCATCCCGCACGCCGCCAAGGCTGATGCGCACATACTTGCGGCCCAGACTTTCGGCGATGGAGCGTGCAATACTGGTCTTGCCCACGCCCGGAGGGCCTACAAGGCAGATGATCTGTGCCTTCACGTCCGGTGCCAGCTTGCGCACGGCCAGCGTTTCCAGAATGCGGTCCTTCACCTTTTTCAGGCCGTAGTGGTCGCGGTCCAGAATCTGCTGTGCGCGGCTGATATCAAGGTCGTCCACCGTAAAGGTGTTCCACGGCAGGTCAAGGCAGGTGTCCAGATAGGTGCGGATGACCGTTGCCTCCTGATTGGAGCCCTGCATCTTGGCAAGGCGGTCCACTTCCTTGAGCAGCTTCTTCTCGCTGTCCTCGGCAAGGTGCAGCCCGGTGATCCTGCGGCGGTACTCGTCGGCCTCGGCGTGGGTGTCGTCGCCCTCGCCCAGCTCATCGCTGATGATGTGCAGCTGTTCGTGCAGGTAGTAATCGCGCTGGTTCTTGTCCATGGACTCGTTGACCTTTTCCGCGATCTCCTTTTCAATTTTCATCACCTGACACTCACGGCGCAGCATCTCGATGAGCTTTTTCAGCCGTCCGTTCAGGGTGCCCTCGTCCATCACAGCCTGCTTGTCCTCGTAGCGGAACAGCAGGTTTGCGGGCATGTACTCGCTGAGGAAGGCGGGGTCGTCGCTGGAAACGATGGCAAACACCACGTCCTTGCCAAGGCGCGGGTTCATGCCAAGTACTCGTCAAACCCGGCCTTGAGGGCGCGCAGGCAGCGCTTCGGGTCTCCACGGCATCGTCGGCCTTGCCTGCGCGCACCGGGCCGGCGCACCTCGAAAGCAGAAATCGCGCTGGCATCCAGTGCACTGAGCTTTGCGCGGTACTTGCCCTCCACCAGGACCTTTACAAGGTCCCCGGGAGACGCGCAGCACCTGCTTGACCTCGGCCACCACGCCGTAGCTGAACAGGTCTGCCTGCTGCGGCTCGGTGGTGTCCATGGACTTCTGTGCCACCAGAAACACGTTGGAATTATTTGCCATTGCCCACTCCACGGCGGCAATGCTCTTTTGCGCGGCCCACCTCAAAGTGACGAGATTGTTGGGGAACACCACCAGCCCTGCGCAGGGCGA
>ENA-OQEL01000685-OQEL01000685.1-human-gut-metagenome-genome-assembly--contig:-NODE-685-length-11079-cov-5.372809_pt1 | contig 11079 bp, 12 predicted proteins | sample MGYA00242796_ERZ504637 | MGnify/ENA primary metagenome ERZ504637 (study PRJEB26092, sample SAMD00036306) | human gut metagenome | host: Homo sapiens | study: EMG produced TPA metagenomics assembly of... | reverse complement strand
GGTTTTATACTGTCTGTAATCAATTCCTCCATCTGGATTCGAGCCTGTGCTTCGTTCAACAGGTTCGGAATAATCTTATCTCTGAAATCATCCTCCATCGTATCCCATTCATCCTCATCTTCATAAGTCTTTAGGATATCTATAGGAATCGGGCGGGCGCCATTGCACCAGCGGCTGTACATCGTCGTGTCATCTGCGATTAATTCCGAAGCTGTCAGAGTATCATCCAGATATGCAGAGAACAGACTGCGTACAAGCTGGTGCTGCGGGTAGGTTTTCTTTTTATTTTCCAATAATACACCAATCACATTGGCGAAGGTCAGTCTGTTTCTCATCTGTGTGCTCCTTTCAGAGAGGATTTATCAATCCCGCTATCTATCTTATCTGTCTTTCTATATTTTCATTCTTTGAAAAGTTTCTATGTCAAGTCGCGGTCAAGTGACCGTCAATTATTTTATTCTCTATATTTTACTACAATTAACTTACAAAACGTAGCCGGGCGGCATCAGAAATGAAGCAAATCGGCTACAACAATCATAACACAAAACAAACTTATGTTCTACAAGAATATCGAAATGTTTTAACTGTACATTGAAAACTTCATGAGTTGTATTCACAGTCAACGGACTTTGCGATGATACTTAAAGCAATTTAAGCGGAGCAAAGAACAGACACTTCCGTCAAGGGTGGGAGATGATCTCGCGCAGGAGAGGCCCACAGGCAGGTTTCAGTAGTGAGAAATCGGTGCTAAAGAATCCAGACAGTGGATACGTAGAAAACCAAACTAAGAGTACTGGAACAATCTTACTTTAGGAACCGCTTATTGCGGGTAGGAAAGAAGGTGGTTAATGAGAATATTACGAGAGGAGGCAGGACTACCATGAAAACAGAACTTGATACAAGAGCGTTATTAAATGTAAAGGAAATGTGTGAGTACCTTGGTATTGGACAGACGAAAGCAAGAGAATTGCTTTCCAATCCGGCCAATGGTTTCACGGTAAGAATCGGTAACAGACTATATGCTCATAAGGGCAGATTAGACCACTGGTTACTGAATCAGATTCTTTCATAATAAGAACACGGAGGAGTTTCAAAATGAGAATTCAATTTTTGAAACGGATTGATAATTGTAAGGTTTTATGGTAGAATAGGGACGATATTTGGAATCCTTCCTATTCTACACTTAGGAAGGAGGCATAAATGGGTAAATCCCTTAATGGTAAAGAATTAGGTAAAGGCTTATCACAGAGAAAGGATGGTCTTTATCAGGGAAGATTCGTGAATCGTTTTGGCAAGAAGCAGACGGTTTACGCAAAGACGCTGAATGAGGTAAGACAGAAGCTTAGAAACGAACAGTATGAGGATGAAAAGGCACTCAATGTTGTTGCGAAGGACACATTCTACTACAATTTATATGTAGTGGCAATCGACACAGGAATGCGTATTGGTGAGTTGATGGGGCTTCAGTGGTCTGATGTAGACTTTGAAAAGAAGGTTGTACACGTCAGACGTTCCTTATGCTATTTCCGCAAGGATGGCAAATATGTCTTTGAATGGCATGATACCAAGACGCATAACAGCAAGCGAACCATTCCCTTAACAACAAGAGCTATGGAAGCTCTGAAAAAACAAAGAGTTCGCGGGCAGGAGATTCTGCTTAAGAACGCACAAACAGCACAGGACGAATACAAGAATCTGGTTTTCGTAACCAGAAACAATCGACCTACACAGCAGTTCATCGTACAGGAATGTATGGATGTAACAACGAGACGAATTCAGAAGGAACACCCGGAATTTGAGAGGTTCTCTCCTCATTGTTTCCGTCACACCTTTGCAACAAGGGCAATCGAGAACGGAATGCAGCCTAAGAGCGTGCAGAAGCTTCTCGGACATGGCTCCTTACAGCTGACAATGGATTTGTATTGTCACGTAACAGATGATACCTTGTTTGACGAGATGAGGAAGATGGAAGCGGTGTAAAGTGTGTAAAAAGTGTGTAGTAAAGCAATTTGAGACAATAATAAAGGCGTGAAAGCCTTATAAACAGGAGGTTTTAAGATAAAATGGAACAGTATAAGCAGGAATTTATAGACTTTATGGTGGAGAGTGACGTGCTGAAATTTGGTGATTTCACATTAAAGAGCGGCCGTAAATCACCATTTTTCATGAATGCGGGAGCATATGTGACAGGCTCACAGCTTAAGAGACTCGGAGAGTACTACGCAAAGGCTATCCATGCTAATTACGGAGATGACTTTGATGTATTATTCGGACCTGCATACAAGGGAATTCCGCTTGCAGTGGTAACAGCTATCGCATACCATGAGCTCTATGGCAAAGAGGTGCGCTACTGCTCAGACAGAAAAGAGGCAAAGGATCACGGTGCAGACAAGGGAGGCTTCCTTGGAAGCAAGCTTAAGGATGGCGACAGAGTAGTCATGATAGAGGATGTCACCACATCCGGCAAATCAATGGAGGAGACAGTTCCAAAGGTAAGAGGAGCTGCAGATGTTACAATCGTAGGCCTTATGGTGAGCCTTAACAGAATGGAAGTCGGACAGGGCGGCAAGGTAAGCGCGCTCGATGAGATTCATGAGAAGTACGGCTTTGAGGGCAAGTCAATCGTCACAATGGCAGAGGTCACAGAGTATCTCTACAACAGAGAGCATGATGGCAGAGTAGTCATTGATGACACAATCAAAGCAGCTATAGATGAGTACTATAAGCAGTACGGCTGCAAATAGGAGAATATAAATTGCTTGGCAGAAGAAAACGTAACAGGTATAAGTTTACGGAAAAGAAGCAATCTAAGAGGGGGATAGCTGCACTTGTTGTGGCTATCCTCATAGAGATTGTATATATAGTTTTTTTGAATGCGGCATTCAGAGGAGATGGCAATCTGTCTATGTACTATGGCAGTGCCGGTATACTGATGCTTGGCATATCTCTGGCAGATTTCGGGTTTGCCATCAGAAGCCTCTTTGATGAGGAATCATTCATGACATTTCCACGATTGGCAGTGTTTTTTGCACTTATAGCGGTGCTCAGCTGGGGTGGGACGTATGCTGCCGGCTTTATTATTTAGCACATATTATATCAATAGTGCGATAAAAACTGTCATGAATATTTGAATTATAAAATAGAAAGATTATAGGGATATATGAGTTATAAAGAGATTTATGAGCTCTCCAATGAGCTTTACGCAGAGCGATTAGAGCTTGTGGAGGAGCGGATAGAACAGATCGTCAGAGAGCCTGCGATAGAGCCGGCTTTTGCAGATTATTTCAGAAGTGCGGCAAAGTGCATCAACACTATAAAAAACCATAGCGCAGATAAGGAATTTAACGATTTATTCTATTCACAGTTTGATAAAGAAAATTACGAGAAAAGCTATGCCAACCCGGCATACGCCGTAAAGGTGCTCGGAGATGAGTATGGTCAGCTTTTATCGGCTGTATATGCAAAAATTGCCGGAAGCATTACACATATCTATCAGGGGGATATAAAGTATCTCTGCATTTATGCAGAGCTTATTGTAGAGCTTTACAATTATTTTGAGAATGCTAATGAGCTGAGTCCTGATGAGATAAGGGGCTGTATATATTCGTTCATGCATGATTATGAGGAGATTTTTGCAGAGGATGACAACAGAGCACTCCTTGACCCGGCTTATGATTACTATACAGAGATTGTAAATGAGGCAGATTTGTCAAATGATGATTATCTGTATTCTTACGGACTGTATGTCGGAGAGAATGAGCGCGCCGGCAGAGCGCATCTGGCTTCATTTTCAGATGAGGAGATACAGGCCATGGCAGATACCTATACAGAAGGATACCGCATTGGCTTTATTACCTGCAACAAGGATATCTCAAAGAAGTCGGTGGTTCAGGTGCTTTATCCGCTAGGCTTTGAGCGTATGATAAGAGCAGCATTAAAAAATTTCGAGAAAATGGGTATGAAGCCTGCCATGAGACCATTTTCCACATCGGTCAATAAGCAGTTTGACTATGACCACAAGGAGGATATGGCACTGTGGCTTGACAAGGCATATGTGGAGTATCGTCTTGAGTGCGTGCACAATGCACTTGAGAGAATGAAGGATGTGGCATGCAAATGTGGAGGACCGGCTGTCATAGAGATATTTGGAGAGGAGCCATTTGCTCCGGTTTCAAAGAAGGAGGCTGCGCATTTTAATGATGAGCAGCAGAAGCTTGTAGTCCATATGACAAGCGTGCGCTCACAGTATATGAACAGCTATATCCACAGCGAGGACAGAAGCTTTACGATTATTGCCTATCCGTGTGCTGCAATCGGACCTGATTATAAGGAAATTTTTACGGAGACTGTAAAGATTAATACTCTTGATTATGCACTCTACAGAGATATGCAGCAGAAAATCATAGATGTGCTCGATACAGCAGACAGGGTGCATATCGTCGGAACAAACGGCAACAGGACAGATTTGTATGTCAAGATTCATGAGCTTAAGGAGCCTTCAAAGGAGACGGCCTTTGAAAACTGTGTGGCTGATGTAAATATCCCTGTCGGAGAGGTGTTTACTTCACCGGTGTTAGAGGGCACAAACGGCAAGCTGCATGTCAGTCAGGTATATCTCAATGAGCTTAATTTCCTTAATCTGGAAATCGACTTTAAGGATGGCATGATTGATAAATATACATGTACCAATTTTGAGGATGAGGAAGAAAACAAAAAGTATATATCTGACAATGTACTTTTCCATCACGACACACTGCCTATGGGTGAGTTTGCCATAGGCACCAATACGACAGCCTACCGTATGGCAAGAGTATACGATATCGCAGCAAAGATGCCTATTCTCATAGAAGAGAAGACAGGACCGCACTTTGCAGTGGGTGATACCTGCTACACATACGATGAGGACAATATGACATACAACCCTGACGGAAAAGCAATCATTGCCAGGGACAATTCAGTTTCCATCCGCAGAAAAGAGGATATATCAAAGGCATATTTCAACTGCCACACGGATATCACAATACCATATGATGAGCTTGGAGCCATCACAGTTATTCGACACGATGGCTCAACCTGTGATATAATAAGAGATGGCAGATTTGTGCTTGAGGGCGTAGAGGAGTTGAACAAACCGCTCGATACGCTTGATGCAGAAAGCAAATAATTGTTAGACGTATAAGGAGGATAAAATGGCAAAGGTTGGAATAGTTATGGGCAGCGACTCAGATTTAAAGGTGATGAGCAAAGCCGCAGAGATGCTTGAGGAGCTTGGTATAGAGTATGAGCTTACCATCATCTCGGCACACCGTGAGCCTGATGAGCTTATTGAGTGGACCAGAGGCGCTGAGGAAAGAGATGTAAAAGTAATTATAGCGGGAGCCGGAATGGCAGCGGCCCTTCCGGGCATGTGTGCAGCACTTTTTGCGCTTCCTGTTATCGGAGTACCGCTTTCAGGAAAGAATCTGGATGGAATGGATGCAGTGTTCTCAATTATGCAGATGCCACCGGGAGTTCCAGTTGCCACAGTTGCAATTGACGGTGCAAAAAATGCAGCAATCCTTGCAGCAAAGATACTCGCAGCAGGTGATGAGACAATCCTTGATAAAATCAAAAAGTATACAGCAGATATGAAGGCTCAGGTTGTAGCAAAGGATGCGAAGCTTAAACAGGTTGGATATAAGCAGTACCTTGCTGAGAAATAGATTGGATTGTCATCTATAGGAGGGTTTTTATGAGTATATTGCAAAAGGCAGACAGATGTATGGATGAGGCAGTAGCCTTATTTGGCGAGAATAAGCATTTTTTTTGGCAGAGAAGAAGGCACAGGAGACAACCGGTCTTTATAAGAGCTGCGGTGCATATGAGCAGATGGCAAAGACTGTCAATTTTATGGGAGTCATATATGCATCTATTGGAGATGTAAGCATGTCAATTGACTGCTACTTGGAGGCTATGGATGTAGCTGTGGAGCAGGGCTCAACAGAGATAATCATGCTTGTAAACAATAATATTGGCTCACTTTATATGGAGCTTGGATTGTATGAGAAGGCTGTCAGATATTTTAACGAAGCACTGGAGCTGTGCAAGCCACCGCTGCATGGAGAGAGGGATAACTATTATCAGGAGCTTCTCATGCTTCATCTGAATCTGTGCATATCATACACAGGAATTAACGAGTTTGAAAAGGCAGAAAAGCATCTTTCTGACGCGATACTCTTTAATGAGATAGCTGGCAGCGCTAAAAACAGATTTCTGATAGACATGTCACAGGCACATATGCTATGGAAGATGGGAAATGAGGATGAGGTCAGAGATCATGTGGAAGAGCTGGTTGAGGGTGCGATAAACAATATCAATTCTGCCGATTATGTGCTTGAGATACTAAGCCTTTGCAATTTGTTTATGAATATGGGGGAGTTCGATGCATGGAAAAAGGTTATTGTGGAATATGAACGCTTTGCTACCGAAACAGAAAATCTGTTTTTCCAGAAGACCTGTGTCAAGATGTGGATGAAATATGAGAGCGCCATGGGTGATACAGAGGCGTACAACAAGCTGTGCGTATATTACGCAAATCTCCACTCTATGCAGGTGAAGGAGCAGATAAAGCGTCTTGGTGATACAATCGACCTTAAGCTTCAGCTTCAGGAGACTGAGTATGAGCGCCGTAAGGCAGTCAGACTCAACTACACAGATATGCTTACAGGCATGGGTAATAAGTTCAAGATGCGAAACGATTTTGAAAAGCTTGTGAGCAAAAATCAGGATTCAGATGGTGCAGGAATCACGTTTGGAGTAGTGGATATAGATTTCTTCAAGTCATTTAACAGAAACAGTGGCAGAGTCACCGGTGATGCAGTGCTAAAAGAATTGTCATCCATAATAAATGAGAGCATCAAAGATAAGGGAATGGGGTATCATTTCTATGGTGATGAATTCTACATAATCCTGCAGGAAACGGATGAGGATATCATTAAAAATATAGCCGAGCATATAAGACTTGAGCTTGCCAAAAAACAGATACTTCATGAGAGCTCTAAGGTGGATGAGTATCTGACTGTATCACAGGCATATGTTACCGCCCCGGATGTAAAGGTGCCGGATGAGTTTTCAAAGCTGTTCAAGACGGTGGATGAAGTGCTCAATGATGTGAAGGAAAAGGGTAGAAATGCATATAAGATAGTCTGATGCTTTAAGCGTATAAGACAACTATAAAATGACACGCAGCGTAAAACGTTGCGTGTCATTTTTGATGGATCTATATATACAGTTATAGTTATATTTGTACTTATATTTATAGTTATATTTGTACTTATACTTTTACTTTTATATGGCTATATTGTCTCATTTATATTCCGGATATAACAATATCAGTGCCGGCCTTCTCATATATATCTGCTGTCTCAGGTGAGATACCGGAGTCGGTGATTACCATATTGATGTCATCAAGCGATGCATAGCTAGATATGGATGTGGTATCAAACTTGGTGTGGTCTACAAGAGCCACAGTTTTAGCGGAGGCCTTGATACACATGTGCTTTAAATCAGCCTCGTATATACTGAAATCAGTCAGTCCGTCTTCTACAGAGAAGCCTCTTGCTGACACGAACGCGATATCTGTGTGTATCTTTTTGAGTAAATCAGCGCCAAGCAGTCCTTCTATGGAAGCGGATGCACTGGTTACGATACCGCCTGTCAGGATGACTGTGACACCGGGGATATCCTTTAGCTCTAAAGCCAGATTGATGCCATTGGTGATGACGGTCAGCTCTGTAAAGCCTGAAAGCTTCATGCCGAGAGTGTAGGCTGTGGAGCTGGCATCAAGGAATATACACATATGGTCACTTACGAGCTTTATCGCCTCGTTTGCAATCTCCTCTTTAGCTTCCTTGTTTTCCAGGGCACGGTCATGGAACAGGTAGGCCCTCGAGGTTAAATCAGTCATGTCATGGGTTTTATCCTTGTAGATAGCACCGCCGTGAGTCTTTGTCAGAAGCTTTTCCTTATCCATCTGGTTTAAATCTGTTCTTATTGTCGTGGTCGATACACCAAGCAGTTCACTGAGCTCATTGGTGGTGGCCTTGCGGTTTTCTTTTAAATAATCGAGAATCTTTTGTTGTCTTTCTAATTGCAGCATAGATTTCCCTCTTTCGTTTTGATTTCTGTTGTATTTTTTGCGTACATATTTTTATCACAAAGCATTGCATAAATATATAATAACTCAAATAAGTAAATAAAGCCAGTGTTTTCGATTGCTTATGCCTTTTTTTTATTTGATGACATTTAATTATATTTATTTTACTTTTATTTACTTTTACTATTGCAGTTTTTTCTTTTAAAGTGTTATATTTATATCAACAAATAAAAGCAAACACAAATTATATAAGGCGGAGGTATTATTAAATGAAGTTTTTCGTAGATACAGCAAATGTCGAGGACATTAAGAAAGCAAACGATATGGGAGTCATCTGTGGAGTTACAACAAACCCTTCACTCATCGCAAAAGAGGGCAGAGACTTCAATGAGGTAATTAAAGAAATCACATCTATCGTTGACGGACCGATAAGCGGAGAGGTAAAAGCCACAACAGTTGATGCAGAGGGCATGATAAAAGAAGGACGTGAAATCGCAGCTATCCATCCAAACATGGTAGTTAAGATTCCTATGACAGTTGAGGGACTTAAGGCTGTCAAGGTGCTTTCATCTGAGGGTATCAAGACAAACGTTACTCTTATTTTTTCAGCAAATCAGGCAATTCTTGCTGCAAATGCAGGTGCTACATATGTTTCACCTTTCCTTGGCAGACTTGATGATATCAGCCAGCCGGGCATTGAGCTGATCAGACAGATTTCTGAGATTTTTGATATCTATGGATATGACACAGAGATTATTGCAGCTTCAATCAGAAACCCGATTCATGTCACAGACTGTGCACTTGCAGGAGCTGATATCGCAACAATTCCTTACAAGGTTATCGAGCAGATGACAAAGCATCCGCTTACAGATCAGGGAATCGAGAAGTTCCAGGCTGATTACAGAGCTGTATTTGGGGATTAGATATTATAAACCAAAGACAGGTATAAATATTTTATTTCATGTCATAGATTTAACAGGAGAACAAAATGAACAAATTAGAGCTTCAGATTACAGCAAATGAAGTCAGGAAGGGTATCGTCACGGCTGTGCATTCTGCAAAGGCGGGACATCCGGGCGGCTCGCTTTCTGCAGCAGATATATTTACATATCTGTATTTTGAGGAGATGAACATTGATCCAAAGAATCCTAAAAAGCCGGATAGAGACCGTTTTGTGCTTTCAAAGGGACACACGGCTCCGGGACTTTACTCTACACTTGCGCAGAGAGGCTATTTTCCGGTTGAGGATTTAAAGACACTCAGACATCTGGGATCATATCTGCAGGGACATCCTGACATGAAGCATATCCCGGGTGTGGATATGTCAAGCGGTTCGCTCGGACAGGGCATTTCTGCGGCAGTGGGCATGGCACTTTCTGCAAAGCTTACAAATGATGATTACAGAGTATATACACTTCTCGGCGATGGCGAGATTCAGGAGGGACAGGTCTGGGAGGCTGCCATGTTTGCGGGCTTCAGAAGACTTGATAACCTTGTTGTTATAGTTGATAACAACGGACTTCAGATTGATGGACCGGTGGATCAGGTGTGCTCACCATATCCTATTGGTGAGAAATTCAAGGCATTCAATTTCCATGTGATTGATCTGAAGGATGGAAATGACATGGATCAGATTGCTGACGCATTTAAAGAGGCAAGAAATACAAAGGGTATGCCGACGGCAATTATAGCACATACCGTAAAGGGCAAGGGTGTTTCATTTATGGAAAATCAGGTCGGCTGGCATGGCAAGGCTCCTAATGATGAGGAGTATGCAGTTGCCATGGAGGATCTGAGAAAGGAAGGTGAAGCATTATGTCAGAAGTAAAGAAAATCGCCACACGTGTCAGCTACGGAAATGCACTTGTAGAGCTTGCAAAGGAGCACGATGACGTATATGTTCTTGATGCTGACCTTGCGGCTGCCACACAGACAGCCATCTTCAAAAAGGAATTTCCAGATCGTCACATAGACTGTGGTATCGCAGAGTGCAACATGATGGGTATCGCTGCAGGAATCGCTGCTACGGGAAAGGTGCCATTTGCCAGTTCATTTGCCATGTTTGCGGCAGGTCGTGCGTTTGAGCAGGTGAGAAACTCTATTGGATATCCTCATCTTAATGTAAAAATCGGTGCGACACACGCAGGTATTTCGGTAGGAGAGGATGGAGCCACCCACCAGTGCAACGAGGATATTGCACTCATGAGAGCAATTCCAGGCATGGTTGTAATAAACCCAAGTGATGATATAGAGGCAAGAGCCGCCGTAAAGGCAGCTTATGAGCATGAGGGCCCTGTATACATGAGGTTTGGCCGTCTTGCAACACCGATAATAAATGACAATGCAGATTATAAATTTGAAATCGGAAAGGGTGTTACACTCCGTGAGGGCACGGATGTAGCTATCATAGCTACCGGTCTGTGCGTGGCAGAGTCACTTGCAGCGGCAGAAAAGCTTGCAGCAGATGGCGTAAATGCAAAGGTCATAAATATACACACTATCAAGCCTCTTGATGAGGAGCTTGTTGTAGCTGCAGCAAAGGAATGCGGCAGGGTGGTTACCGTGGAGGAGCACTCTGTAATAGGCGGACTTGGAGCCGCGGTATGTGAGACACTTTCGCGTAAGGCTCCAACACCGGTAAAGACAATAGGCATACAGGACTGCTTTGGTGAGTCAGGTCCGGCTGTAGCTTTGCTTAAAAAATACGGACTTGATGCAGAGGGCATTTATGCATCAGTGAAGGATTTTTTATAAGTATTTAAAATAGTTTGGTTTTATCATTTTTCACATTTTCCCCAATATAACAATAAACTAATAAAAGAAAGGACAGCCGGGATACGGTTGTCCTTTCTTCTACTTTGTATACATATAAAAAATTTAATGTTTTAATTAATATAAAATAATTTAATAAAATTTAAAATATATATTGTGTTATAGGTTTTTAT
>ENA-OQEL01000684-OQEL01000684.1-human-gut-metagenome-genome-assembly--contig:-NODE-684-length-11084-cov-2.108789_pt1 | contig 11084 bp, 15 predicted proteins | sample MGYA00242796_ERZ504637 | MGnify/ENA primary metagenome ERZ504637 (study PRJEB26092, sample SAMD00036306) | human gut metagenome | host: Homo sapiens | study: EMG produced TPA metagenomics assembly of... | reverse complement strand
ATGTGATAGCGTTCGTGCTTTTTATTGATGCAATAGCATTTGGCATTATAGGACCAGTTCAAGATTAACAATTCCAGTTTGACAAGGAAGTGCTTTGCATGAAAAAGCGTATATCAAGGAATTCTCGGTTTAATAATGCTGATTATAGCTATTGCATTTATAGTGTTTGCATTGAACCATCCAGAAATGAGTTTTCCTTGGAACAATACCATTACTTGGTTACTGTATGGTTTATATATTCTTGTGACAGTCATGTTGCTTATTGCGCCTAAGACGAAGAAGTAAACAATTCGCGTTTGTGGAGCGAAGCGGAACAATGAAAGCCCCAGTGGGGCTTTCAAGCGACCGAACGGTCTTGCGTCAGCAAGATGGAGGGGCCTCGCCCCGACAAGTTCCAGTTTGCCGATCAGTCGGGCATCTGAAAAACACAAAAAACGAGGGAACAGCCATGGTACTATATTTTCGGGAACTGGCAACAGCCGGTATCTGGCACGGCGCATTGCCGAAGGGCTGGAGATGCCGCTTTACGACCTGAACGCCTGCATCAAGGCAGGGGATACCGCCCCGGTGCAGACCGGGCGTGACGTGGTGCTGGTGACGCCTACCTACGCATGGCGTATCCCCCGGGTGGTGTCGGAGTGGCTGGGCAAGACCGCGCTGACCGGGGCAGAGCGCATCTGGTTTGTGATGGACTGCGGCAGCGAAATTGGCAATGCGGCAGGCTATAACCGGCAGCTTGCAGCGCAAAAGCAGCTGCAGTATATGGGCACAGCCCAGATCATCATGCCGGAAAACTACATTGCCATGTTCAATGCACCTCAAAAGGAGCAGGCACGGAGCATCGTGGAGCAGGCAGAGCCTGCACTTCAGAAGGTGCTGGCGCAGCTCAAGGCCGGGCAGGAATTTCCTCCGCCGAGAGAGAACCTCTACGACCGCTTTATGAGCGGCCCGGTGAACCCGGTGTTCTATCGCTTTTTTGTAAAAGCGGATGCCTTCCGGGCAACGGATGCCTGCATCGGCTGCGGTAAGTGCGTGGAGCTGTGCCCCTTGAACAACATCCGTCTGGAAAACGGAAAGCCGGTCTGGGGCAAAAACTGCACCCATTGCATGGCCTGCATCTGCTATTGCCCCAAAGAGGCCATCGAGTACGGCAAAAAGAGCAAAGGCAAGCCCCGGTATCACTTTGAAGCGCTGGAAAGGAAGCAGCAGGACGTGTGAAGGAGAGCGGAAATTAGATGAAGTTTTTTATACTTACATGGGTTGGGACAAAAACCAGACAGTTGGGGACAGAGTAAATAAAGAAAGCGAGGTCTCGGATAGAAGCGCCAGCTTGAGCTTGGCAGAGATGCTGGAAGGAAAAGCGGCCACCTATAAGGAGTTGTATGCTGCATTCTCAGGAGAGTGTGATAAGGAACATGATGAAATCGTCTTGTGCGGGCTTTTCCTTGGGTGCTGTTCTGGCACTTAATTATGCGATAGACCATCCGAATAAAGTAAAGGCACTGGTGCTAATTGCAGCACAATATAAAATGCCTGAAAAGCTATTGAAAGTTCCAGAATATGCTGTTTCGCTTTATGCCGAATACAATGTTCAAGCAATTTGGATTCAAGAAAGCAGATGTGATCAGCTTGTGCGGTACGATGACGGAATTGGATTTCAGGGATTCATTATGTAAGGTGTCCTGTCCGGCATTGATCGTTTGTGGGGAAAAGGACAACGCAAACAAAAAAGCCTCAAAGGAACTTGCCAGTTATTTGAGTGATTCCCACTTCCATGAACTTTTGAAAGCGGGTCATGAAGCAAACATAGAATCTCCGGAGGAATTGGCAACAGTGTTACAGGAATTTTATGATAATGTCGAATAAACTACGATTCATCAAAGAAAGAGGACTTTAAAATGAACATCGAAGAACGGGCGGCACAGGCTGCCGCATGGAAAGCTACTGGACAGTGCAACTGTGCACAGGCGGTGATGAAGGCATTTGAGGACAAGCTGCCGGTGGATGCCGACACCCTGATGAAGCTGGGCGCAGGCTATGCCGCCGGCATGGGCTGCATGGAGAGCACCTGCGGCGCACTGATCGGCGCTGTGATGGTGGCGGGCATCGTCACCGACGGCAAGGGCACACCCCGCATTTCTAAGGAACTGCTGCAAAACTTTCAGGAAAAGTGCGGTGCTACCATCTGCAAGGATCTGAAGGGGATAGAGAACGGCGCACCGCTGTGCCCGTGCCCGGAGTGCGTCCGCAACGCTGTTCTGGCACTGGGCGAGGTGCTGGGAGAGTAAGATGAAGAAAATCTTGTCTGTTTGCCATGGCAGGATGTGCTGGAGGGTTGCACCGCCCTGCTGGAAGAGCTGCGATAAAAGGGAAAGGGGATGACGAAACGTTATTGCAAGGGCGAACGATTTGCTGACCTGTCGTTTGCCCGGGAAGTCTTTGAAAGAATAAACCTATTGACATGGTACGAAAATGGGTTTATACTATCCCCAACACAAGGAAGGGAGCGCAGACAGATGAAACATACAGCAGATGCCCGGCACAGACTGCCCGGGCGAATGCGCTGCTCCCAGACAAATTCCCAGCAGACAGACTGAAAAAACAGGAAGATGCCGTTGTCTGGGAGAAGTGCCCGAACATACATCGTCACAACAAAAGGAGAATCGACAATGGCTGATTATAAACTGTGGAACGCACTGAAAGGCGCTAAAAAATATCGCTGGGTGGAACTTTCTCACTCGCTGAACAACGAAAGCCCCTACTGGTCCGGCATCCCGGAAGGCTCCGTGGAGCTGGCAAAGACCGTGTGGGACTGGGGCAAGCCGGAACTGGAATGCCTGATCCAGACCTTCAAATTCCCCGGACAGTTCGGTACCCATATCGACTTCCCGGGTCACTTCATCAAGGGCAAAGCGCTGTCCGAAAAGTTTGATGTGAATGACCTGATTTTCCCGCTGGTGGTCATCGATATTTCCCAGCAGGCCAAGAAAGACCCTCGCTACGCTGTGACAGTGGAGGACATCAAGGCCTATGAAGCAAAGTACGGTCCTATCCCGGATGGTGCGTTGGTGGCTCTGCGCAGCGACTGGTATAAGAAGTGGCCGGATATGGATGCGCTGTCCGGCATCGACGCAGAGGGCAAAGAAAATGCTCCCGGCTGGTCGCTGGAAGCATTGGAGTATATCTACAAGGTGCGCAATGCCGCCGCCAACGGCCACGAAACGCTGGATACCGATTCCTCTGCGGTGGCGGAGGAAAAGGGTGACCTTGCCTGCGAGCGCTATGTTCTGGATAACGACAAGCTGCAGGTGGAGGTGCTTGCAAATCTGGATAAAGTTCAGCCTGCCGGTGCGGTAGTCATCGTTTCTTATCCCCGCATTGAAGGTGCAACTGGTCTGCCCGCACGGGTCTGGGCTATTACCGAATAAGAGCGGAGAAGTGGGAAAATGTCCTTTGAAAAAGCAAAAGCAGACCTGGAAGAAAAAGGTTTGGGAGACCATGTCATTGTGCTGAACGAGTCCTCAGCTACGGTGGCGGAAGCAGCCCACGCACTGGGCGTGGAGCCTGCCAGCATCGCCAAAACGCTTTCGGTTTTGCAGGGCGAAAAGCCGGTGCTCAGCTTCAACTCGGCCCTCATCCTTCTGGGCGCACTGGGCATTTTGCCCCCCGCCACCAGCGCGATGCTGCATAACCTTTCCACCCTCGGCATCAGCCTACGCAGCATGACAGACCTGTTGGAGCAGAAGTCTTCCCTGTAAAAATGGTACGCCGGAGCGTCCGCAGATGCTCCGGCGTATCGAAATGATAGATCTCCCAGCCAAAAGGAGGCTGCTGCACAAATACTGCGCAGCAGCCTCCTTTTTTAGTTCAGATGAATCGGCAAAAGCCCAGCCAGCAGCCCAGCAGGAAGAAGAGCAGCGCCTTACCCAGCACCGGCAGCCATAGGTGCTTGCACAAGGCTATATCCCACCGGTGGATGTTCTGTTTAGGGCAGGTGCCCACGCAGGCTTCACAGGCGATGCATTCCCCGCTGCGCAGGCTGCTTTCCTCCAGCTTCAGGCACACCGGGCACTGCTGCTTGCAGGCATTGCACCCCGGGATGCAGCCATCGCTCTGCCGGTGCAGCCGCGCAAAAGGGCAGCACCGGCAGCAGGGCGAACACCGCTCCCATAGGGCAGAGGAACTGACAAAAGAACCGGGCTGCACTGCCATGCCCAGCAAGATGAGCACAAACAGCGCAATGCCCACGCCGAAGCCCTCCGGCGGCAGACGCAGAGCCGTCAGGCGGGAAAACACCTCCCACGGGCTTGTGCCGGTCAACAGCTTTTCCTGCCGGGTCACATACAGCGCCACCAGCCCCGCCAGCAGCAAATATTTGACCTTCTGTCCCCAAAGCACCGCCCGCTCCGGCAGACGGAGCGGCTTTTTGCGGTGGAACAGCTTTTTCTGGATAAGCCCGGACAGTGCCCAGACGGCATCACCCAAGCTGCCAAAGGCGCAGGCGTATCCGCAGAAAAAAGCGGTCGAACAGCAAAGTGAAGCCGCACAGCCCCAGCAGAGAAATGCGTGAAGCTGTCCGCTGTGAGCACCTCGCCCGCACCGATGTGCAGAAAGATCTGCTTTACCCCGGGAAAACCCGGCCACGAACGCGCCCGGCATGGACACAAAGAAGAACAACTGCACCCCGGTGCGCAGCCATGTACGGCGCTTTTTGTCCCGCTGACGCTGCTGCGCCGCTGTTAAAGGCTTTGCCTGTGTTTTTTCCATCATCCTGCCGCCTTTCCCAGTGCGTTCTCTACCGCACCGATAAGTCCTTCTGCCGTGAGGGTAGCGCCGGAAACGGTATCCACCTCAGCAGACTGCACTGCCAGCATCTCGTCCAGCAAAGGCAGCGCCTGCTTATAGTAGGGCTTATCCTCGCCGGAAGCATCCAGCACCGCAATATCGGTCATTTTTCCGTTCTGGATAGTCACCGACACCTGAATGACATCGCCAAAACCATAGGCGCTGCCCTCATAGATGCCGTCCCGGTAGCCGCTCTGCTCTGCCTGTGCTGCGCTCTGCGCCTGCAAAACGGAAGCATTGTAGGCTTCAACTTCGGCAATTTCCTGCTTGCGCTGGCTTACCGCTGCCGCCCGGATCAGCGCCACCTGCTGGTATTGCCACAGTACCCCCAAAATTAGCAGCAGGTTCACCGCCCGGAGGAGAAAATTTTTGTATTTCATTCTGCTGCTCCTTCCGTTTCAGATTCAATCCCGGTCTCTTCCGGCGGCAGTGCCGGCTCGGATGTCGGCAGCACTTCCTCAGAAGATGCCGGTTCCGGTTCAGAGGATGCCGGTGCATCTGCATAGAAAAGCTGCTGCCATACTTCCTTGAGCCACACGGGGAACGGCGCTCTTTTCCTCCGGCTGCACCACCTCCACGGTGGGCGCGGTGACCGGCGTTTCCCCGGGCTCTGCTGCTTCAGACGGTGCGGTTTCCTCTGCCGTCTCTTCCGATGCAGTCTGCTCCGGAGCGGTTTTCTCTGCCGGGGCAACAGCCGCCTTTGCCAGCGCCAGCTTGACCGCGTTCAGGATGCCGGTGGAAGAGTAGGTCGCGCCGGAAACAGCATCCACGTTGGGGCTTTGTCCCTCCAGAATGGCGGGGATGACCTGTTTTGCCCGGGAGAGATATTCCTCCTCGTCCTCGGCGCTCAGGATCGTGATATCGGTAATTTTATCCTATGCCACCGTGACCTGCACTGTGATCTGCCCCTCAAAGCCCGTGGCTTCGGCAGTGTAGATGCCGTCCAAGTAGATGGAGGGAGCCGTAAATTCCTCCACCACAAGCGTTGCAGCGGGCTTTGGCTGGGGCGGCAGGGGATTGTTGACTACCTCGCCGGTCAGGGCGTTCTGCACTGCGCCCAGAATGCCCCGGCTGGTATAGGTGGCCTCGGAAACGGCATCCACCTCCCAGCTCTGAGTCTCCACCACGGTGGTCAAAAGCCGCTTGGCACGCCGCAGAAACTGCTTGGTCTCGTGGGATGCGTCCAAGATCTCCACCTCCGTGATGCTGCCGTTTTCCATGGTGACCTGTACTCGGACGGCACCGCCGTAGCCCCGGGAAGAGCCGACGTAAACGCCGTCGGCATAGGGCAGCTTGGGCAGGGTTTCTTCCTCCGCTTCGGAGGAAGCGGCTTCCACAGACTGCTCCACCACGGTTGTCAGCTTTTCCGGCACGGCGGCCAGCACCGGAACGGTGCGGGGCAGGGCAAAAAGTACAGCTGCCGCTGCCGCCACAGTCGGGAGCAGTTGCACCAGCGGCAGCAGTGTATGGCATCGTTTTTGTTCATTCCAACTCCTCCTGACACGGAAAAGCAAGGGCCGCCTGATGCCAAGCGACCTTGCCGTTTTGTGTATATTTTACAATAAATTAGGCAGTTTCCCGTGTATTCACAGCGCCACATTGACCGGCAGGACATACACGCCGTCGGCGGCGTAGAAGGTGATCTGAGTAATCGTCTTGCCGATGATGGATGCAAAGTAAGGATCATCGGCATTGAAGCCCAGCTTGGTACCATGCCAGATGTTGGCCACATGATGCAGGCCGTACTCACTGCCATCGGCGGTGGTCAGAACTACGCCGTAGACCTTGTTGGCCTTGTAGTCCAGATCAAAACCGGAGATTTTCATCTCGTAGGTGGCGTGGTGACCGTTGGTATTCAGCTCCACAGTGGTGCCCTCTACGGTGGTCTCGGTGGCGTGGACCTTGCCAAACTCCCACTTGCCGCTCAGCAGGTTATACCATGCGGTGATGTAGTAGGCAGGGGTCTCACTGAGCTTGTAGTAAGCGTAGCTCTCGTTCTCAAACAAGGCATCTGCGCCGGTGTAGGTGGTGGTGGATTCATTGCCCTTCAGGGTAACGGTAATGTCGTAGCTGTCGGCATCGGTGACCTGCTTTGCATTCTTCAGCGCCCACGGGGTCAGCACCTTGACCGGGAAGGAAACGCCGGTGATGTCGGTGCCATCTGCGTTGACGTGGTAGGAACCGGCGGCAAGGTTGCCCGCACGGGTCTTGTTCCTGGTGGCGCTGGTCACAGCGTCGATCTCAGATGCGTTGTCCACACCGGCAGCCTTGTAGAAGTCGGCGTAGGGGATGTTCATCTGGACATAGCTGGAGGTCAGGCAGTTTTCCTGTTCCACCTCTTCCGCAGCGAAGGCCGGGACTGCCATCAGCGCATACCAGCATAGCGGCCGCAAGCGCACCTGCAAATACTTTTTTCAATCTCATGGTAACACACCGTCTGTCTCCTGGTTTGAAAATACATGTTAGGTCGCCTAACATTTCACACAAAGAAAAACCTGCGGGGCGAGGACCCCCTCAAGATGGTTACGAATTAGGCTAATTGACGAAACCTAAAATAGCACTCCTGTAGAGCCTTGTCAAGAAAAGCGGGGATGTTTATGGAGGCTAATTTTTTGGCAGAAGGTGCCGCAAAGCCCTTGGGCAACACCGCACAATTCCCGCCTGACGGCTTGAGCACCGTTCCGGCGGCTGCGGCACTTAGAATTATGCGGTATTTCCCTTGACCTTTTTGCCGGAGCGCAGTATACTTTTTATGTGGTTAGTTATATTTAACCACAAGGAGGTACTACATGATACAAGACGCATTCTGGGGGATCTTGATCCCCTTTCTGGGTACAAGCCTTGGGGCAGGCTGTGTATTCTTTTTGAAAAAGTCCCTGAGCGACGGCATCCAGCGCGCTCTCACCGGCTTTGCCGCCGGAGTGATGGTGGCGGCATCGGTATGGAGCTTGCTGATCCCGGCTATGGAGCAGGCCGCAGATCTGGGCAGGCTGGCGTTTTTCCCGGCGGTGGTGGGTTTCTGGCTGGGCATCCTGTTTTTGCTGCTGCTGGACCATCTCATCCCGCATCTGCACCAGAACAGCTTGCAGGCCGAAGGGCCAAAAAGCCAGCTCCAGCGCACCACCATGATGGTTCTGGCGGTGACGCTGCACAACATCCCGGAGGGTATGGCAGTGGGCGTGGTCTATGCCGGCTACCTTGCTGGAACGGCTCAGATCACCGCCGCCGGGGCACTGGCACTTTCCCTTGGCATTGCCATCCAGAACTTTCCGGAGGGGGCCATCATCTCCATGCCCCTGCGGGCGGAAGGAATGAAAAAAGGCCGGGCGTTCTGGGGCGGCGTGCTGTCCGGCATCGTAGAGCCCATCGGGGCAGTGTTGACGATTCTGGCGGCAGGCATCGTGGTGCCTGCTTTGCCCTATCTGCTCAGCTTTGCTGCCGGAGCCATGCTGTATGTTGTGGTGGAGGAACTGATCCCGGAAATGTCGCAGGGGCAGCACTCCAACGTCGGCACGGTGTTTTTTGCGGTGGGCTTCAGCGTGATGATGGTGCTGGATGTGGCACTGGGGTGACGGTTGGAACCCTCAAAGGCGAAATCTTTTTCGGAATCTCCGAAAATGCCTAAACTCCTTGACAGAGGAGACGGCAGGGCGTATTATTTTGGCAGAAGGACCGCTGAGAAGCGGCTTTTTATAGAATGAAAAGTTAGCATTACCTAACTCACAGCACGAGGAATTTGCTGGCCTGTCATCCGGTGCAGTGGGCGCATCTGGTAAAAAAGTATTGCATTGTGAACGGTAAACTGAAAGAGGGTGGCATTATGTCCTTTTTTGAAAATACCCGAAAGCCCGTAGGCCTTGGCGGGAAGATCATGGTTGCTATGATGAACTTTTGGACACAGCGCAATGGCAGAATGGGGGCTGAGTTTTTTTACAGCCTGCCCCGGATGCCATGGTGCTGGACTGCGGCTGCGGCGGTGGAGCGAACATTAAAACGCTGTTGAAACTGTGGCCCCAAGGGCAAGGTGCAGGGCATCGACTATTCGGCTGTCAGCGTAGAAAAAGCGCGTAAGGTCAATGCGGGCGCCATTGCGGCAGGACGGTGTACCGTGCAGCAGGCAAGTGTGACAGAACTGCCGTTTGGATCGGAGCAGTTTGAGGTAGTGACCGCCTTTGAAACGGTCTATTTCTGGCCGGAACTTGTGCAGAATTTCAGAGAGGTCTATCGGGTGCTGAAGCCCGGCGGGGTCTTTTTCATCTGCAATGAAGCAAACGGCGAAACCGCAAAAGACGACAAATGGACACAGATCATCAATGGGATGACCATCTACACGGATACTGCCCTGAAAACATATCTGGAGCAGGCAGGCTTCTGTAAGATTCAGAGCCACAAAAATAAAAAGGGCTGGCTGTGCGTTACGGCGCAAAAGCGGTGAAAGAGTGTAAGGAGGACGGAGCATGGAACGAAAGAAGCAATCCGCAGTGCCTACCGGCTGACAGGCGGCAATAATTTTTATGACAGTATGATCACCTGTTCCACCCTGAGCGGGAAAGCAGTGTGCCGTCTGGTGTGGGACATGAACAAGGTGGAAAACGATGCCTATCTGGAAAAGGCACTGTCCGGTATCCCGGAGCATTTTTCCGGCAAGCTGCTGGAGGTGCCGGTGGGCACCGGCATTCTGACCATACGATAAAACCAAAGGGAGTTCTGCCCGGACCTTCGTCCGTGACGGAACTCCCTTTTTTAGCTTTATAGAAAAACCATAAGTCATCTGCCACACTCAGCGGAGCAAAAACCACACACCCAGCAGGATCGCAAGAAAAATCAGGTTGGACAGGGTGAACAGCCCAAAATACTGCTTCTTCCCCTGTGGCAGCTCCCGTGCGATCTGTCGGTAGGAAATAAGACTGGCCATGGATGCGATCAAAGTGCCAAGACCTCCCAGATTGGTGCCGATGATGAGGGCTTGTGTCTCTGCCGTGAACCCGGACAGCAGCAGGGCGGCGGGAACATTACTGGTGACCTGCGAAGCAAGAACCGCCACCAGAACTTCCCGGCCGGTCAGAAACTCCTGCAGCCAGCCGGAAAAGGCCGGAATGCGCCCCAGATTGCCAATGAAGATGAAAAAAGCCACAAAGGTCAAAAGCAGGGAATAGTCCACTGCCCGTAAGGTGTGCGGGTCTGCAAAAAGAACGCAAGACGAGTACAGCGGCAAAGGCAATGCCATAGGGCAGTACCCGGATCACGGACAGCAGGCAGACGGCAAACAGAACCAGATACAGCAGGATGATCTTCTGATCTCCCTGAGATGCAGAAGAAGAAACAAGCTCGTCCACGGAGAGGGCGGCAGAGGCTTTCTGGCAGACCAGCGCTGCCCAAGCCAGCAGCAGGAGCAGAGAGACCAGGGTGTAGGGCAGCATAAGAAGAACAAATCCCCCGATGCTCATGCCGCTTTTTCCGTAAAGATAGAGGTTCTGCGGGTTGCCGATGGGGGTCAGCATACTGCCAAGGTTTGCCGCAATGGTCTGCATACAGACCACCGGGATCAGAAGGGAGCGGCGGACATCCGCTCCCAGACGGCTCAGAACCACGAACGTAAAGGGAACGAAGGTCAGCAGGGAAACATCGTTGGTGATGAACATGCTTCCGAAAAAGCACAGCCCGACCAGTACCAGCGTCAGCTGAAAGGTGCTGTGGGTACGGGACAGCAATGCCCGGCCCAGTCCATCAAAAAAGCCCTGCCGCCGCAGCCCGGCCATGACCGTCATCAGGGAAAACAAAATCGCCAGCGTGCGCAGGTCGATGTAGCCGAGATACTGCGCATCCGGCAGAACAAAGAAGGCGGAGACAACGGCCAGCACAGCGGCTGCGGTGAGGACCGTTTCCTGCTGAATGAATTGTTTGAGTAGTTTCATAGAGACACATCCTTGTAATTGTAAAGGCTGCCCTGCTGCGGTGCCGGACGGCCTTTCTTCGTATTTCAGAGCAACAGCTCAAACGACCCGATCATCAGCGGCATTCTTCAATGTGGAAGATCGCTACTTTCCCGAAGAACGGATTGCAAGTGCGTGCAGCTTCCGGCTCAAATCGGGCCAGACACCATGCGATTGCCATACCGCCGGCAATTCCAAGAGCGGCCAGCAAAGGTCTGCTCTCCGAAATGCTCTGCAGCAGACAAATCATTGGAGACGACTGCGTTCATGCAGTAGTAGAGGGTGCTTCCGGGAATGAGGGGAAGT
>ENA-OQEL01000683-OQEL01000683.1-human-gut-metagenome-genome-assembly--contig:-NODE-683-length-11098-cov-2.426761_pt1 | contig 11098 bp, 11 predicted proteins | sample MGYA00242796_ERZ504637 | MGnify/ENA primary metagenome ERZ504637 (study PRJEB26092, sample SAMD00036306) | human gut metagenome | host: Homo sapiens | study: EMG produced TPA metagenomics assembly of... | reverse complement strand
TGGCAGTATTTCCTGAAGCGTAAATCCAAGAAGCGCTCATGTATACTTTTTTGTTGAGGCGCCTGTTATCGTGATGTTCACGGAGTGGCGTCTGTCGTATTTATAGGGAAAACGTTTCCCTCCATTTACATTTCCTTTACTGAATATACGGTCGGCTTTAGCCAAAGTATAATTTATCCATCCGGTAGTACGTCCGGTTTTCTTTTCCAGCATGAATTCTATGCCGAAATTGCGTCCTTTGCCCATTTCTACTTTCTCTTCCCAATGAATGGAATTACCGACTAGAGTATTACCATCTTTGTATTCCAATACGTTTTTCGTTATTTTGCTATAGCCTTCTACAGAAAACTCCCATCCTTGAATACCTGTATAGTAACCCCCGATAGAAAATTGGCATGCTCGCATCGGGCGGATCTTCTGTGTGACCGGTACCCATAGATCAGTGGGGAGAGAGAGATTGGATGAAGAAAGTAAATGTACATATTGTGTCATGTGGGTATAGGCCGCCTTGAAAGTAAGGTTGGGACTGGTTTTGAAACTAACGGTAATGCGAGGTTCCAAGGAGGCATAAGTGTGCTTTTGTACTTGGAAGAGTGAGAAATGTGCGCCTATATTTGTTTTCCATTGTTCGTTCCATTTGAAATCATCTTCTACATAAAGGGAAATTTCGTGTGAGTGTGTCGCTTCATTTCCTCCGATGGTGTATGTTTTATCAGGTTGTTCTTGTTCATTCGGAGAGTGCACAAATGTATGTTGGGTTTCGGGGCGGAACGTATGGTAGAGATAGTTTCCTCCGAATTTGATGAAATGGGAGGGGGATGGATGAAAGTCGAAGTCAGATGTTAATCCCCAATCTTCTATACCGGAATAATATTGGCTGTCAAGGTGTTTGTTGGCGGACGTGAAATTGTTTTTTATATTGAATCGGAAACGGTTATAGGATAGGGTGATGTTATGGAACAGACGATTACTGACTATGTGGTTCCAACGTAATGCCCCTAATGTACTTCCCCAAGCCATGACTTGTCTCTCTCTTGTGTCTGTCTCCTTTTCTTCTTCAAAGTAATAAGAAGAAGTATTTGTAAAGCTGGCATGATCTTTGCCATGATAAAAGGAGAAAAACAGGCGGTCACGGTCACTGAATCGATGATTTAGTTTTGTGTTGATATCATATAAGTAGTAACCTCCTTTCGTATCTTTATCCATGAAAGGCTTGATAATTAAATCGGCATAACTGCGTCTGGCAGAAATAATAAATGATGTCCGGTCTTTCCATAGAGGACCCTCAAAGTGCATTCGGGAAGTCAGCAGCCCGATGGTCAGACTGCCGTGATAATTCCTCATATCTCCATCGTTAGTGCGTACATCAATGACGGAGGACAGTCTTCCTCCGTAACGGGCAGGAAAACTGCTTTTATACAAATCGACTTTCTTGACCGATTCTGGGGTAAAGATGGAGAGAATACCTAGTGTATGGTCCACATTATATAAGGGTACACCGTCTAGCAGATAAAGATTCTGATCGGGACTTCCTCCACGTACATACAGGCCACTGGTACCGGTTATACCTCCTTGTATACCGGGCAGAAGCTGGATTGATTTTAATACATCTGCCTCACTCAGTAAAGCAGGGGTATTTTTAATATGTGTCAAAGGTATATTGTTTGCTCCCATACGGCTACTTTGAAAGCCTGTTTCCATTTTATCAGAAAGGACAACGATTTCTTCCAATGTATTATCGTTTTTAAGTTGGACAGTCAGCAGCGTATCTTTACATAAATACAATGCTATTTGTTTTGAACCGTAACCTATATAGGAAAAATTCAGTTCAGTGTTTCCTTCGGGCAGTGTGATACTGAAGAATCCGAATGGATTTGTGATTGTTCCTTGTTTATTTTGCTGGTCATAGATATTGGCACCTATCAGTGTTTCTTTCGATATTTCGTCCAATACATAACCGTTTAGTGTAAAATGTTGTTTTATAGGAAGTGACGTTGTTTTTTTGCAATATGATATGGTGTTTGGTAATCTTCGAAACTGATGTCTTGTTTAATGAAAGCTGTTTGTAGAATAGTTGTTAATGGGGTTTCTTTCAGATCGAGAGTTATGGGATGTTTGAGTACAACTTCTTCGCCATAAATAAAAGAATACTCTGACAGTTGTTCTATTTTAGCTGTAAACTCCTTTAAACTAGCCTGTTTCAGATAAATATTAAAAGGCATATCCGGAGTTTGTGCTGATATGAATGAATGGGAAAAGACTAGTAACAGCATTAAGTAAAAAAAAGTGATACTGTGTTTCTTATAAAGTGAAGAAATCATTTGTTTTTTAGTTTTCTTGCTTTAGTTCAATAAGATTGGATTGGGGCATGTGATAAGTAAAACCTACGATGGGAGCCAACATTTCTAGAATTTCTTCCAACGTTTCGTTTTGCTTGAAACGTGCATTTAATTTATAATTACGTAACTGTTCGCTTTTTATCTGTATGGTGACATTAAAATGATGGGATAGTTGACGAGCGATTTCTCCCATAGATATGTCATTAAAAGAAAGAACACCTTCACGCCAACTTATTTCGTTCTGTGCATTTGCATTAATGTGCATAGACAATATTCCAGTCGATTTACGATAAATGGCTGTTTCATTGGGCTTTAATATCATTTGTTTACCGTTGGCATTGTTACTGACGGATACACTACCTTCCAGCAGGGTTGTTTCTACTAAAGAATCGGAGGCATAGGCATTGACATTAAAATGCGTGCCTAATACCCTGATGGTAACTCCGTTTGCTTTGACACGAAATGGTTTTTTAGGATTTTTACTGACTTCAAAATAAGCTTCTCCATTCAGCTTTACGATTCGTTCCTTGTTGAAAGTTTCCGGATAGCTCAATTGGGAATGTCGGTTTAGGGTTACTTTAGAGCCATCCGGTAATTGGATGCATTGAGTTTGTATATTGGTGGAAACAATCAGTGTACGTACCGGACGTTGGTAAAAATAAAACATCCAACCGAAACCTATAAGCAGGACGAAACCGGCAGCCACAGCAACTGTATACCGAATGGAAAGTATTTTGTGCTTGCGGTATGCCGGTTGAAGACGTTGTTGCAATATATTATAACTTTTCTCCGCCGAGAATTTTCCCTGCGGTGAATGAGTGGAAGAAGATAATAATTCCAACCATTCGTCCAGTTCTTTGTCTGATTTCGGTGAATTCATGTTATTTTATTTGCTGGACAAAGATACTACTTCTTTTGCAGACGGATAGAAATTTCAGAAATTTTTGCGTCTTTTCCGTCAGGAGTACAGATCAACCGTATGATACGTTGTACGCTTTTTATTTGTTTAGGATAAAGAATGATATCTATTTTTACTGATTTCTTTCCTTTCAAGATGACCGGATGGGCATTTTGAATGTGGAAGCTATTGTTACTTGTAGAACTGCTAATGGTCAGTTTACGGTCTGTGTCTTGTTTTTCGGCAGCTATTATTTTTAAAGTAAGGGTTTCTTCCTCGTTCTTTGTATCATAGGTGTGTGATATGAATTGTTTTTCAAAGCCTATATACTCTTTGGGATAGTTGTCGTTGTTACTACATGCACTTATAAGCAGGGCATAAAAAAAATGGTAATACTAAACGTGTATTTGTTCTCATGTCTTTTTAGTTTATTAGTTTCTATTGATAAAGACAGGAGAATCTGGAAAACTCCCTATCGTCTATTTCTAAAATAATTGTTAAATTTTTTCTTTGAGTCGGGTTACAGCTTTTGTAACTGGGCATCTACTGTTTTAGGGCTTATATTAAGTTCTTCGGCAACGGAAGCATAACTTTGTTTTTCTTCGCGGACTTTAATAAAGATTGTTCGGCAACGTTCAGGTAATTCATTCAGTGAGTTCTCATAAATGTTAAATAACTCTTCATTCATCATTTGTTCTTCAGGAGAAAGGTTGGAAGAAGATATTTCCGGCATATTTTCCAGAGGCGAGGCTTCCCTCCTTTGTTCTTTTTCCAAATAGTTCAGAGCGGCATTTCTTATTAATATATAGCTGTACTTATTAAAATCATCGGGAATAAGCTGACTTTTTCGATGATTCCAAAGCGTGGTAAAAACATCTAAAATTACTTCTTGAGCCCATTCATCCCGTTGAAGGTAATAAAAGGCGATACGAAAGAAACGGTCATAATACATATCGTATAAAGACCGGAAAGCCTGTTGGGAATCATGCTTCTGTATTTCTTTGAGTAGTTCAGTTGCCTCCATTGCCGTGTTGGGCATGTTTGTTAATGTTATAATCGGATGCAAAGCTACTAAAATGTAAATAGATGTGCTATTCATTTTAGAACTTTTAGTTTTGATTTATTGTATGAGAGGAACTGAAGCCTTCTTCTTAGTATCTGTCTTGGCAATTTTCTTCTTTCAATTTATATTCTACTTGGTTGGCAATACTGAATATACCTATTCCTCCTTTTATATTATTGGGAATAAGGGGAACTGCATAAATAAAATTTTCGGCAATCAAAATCTAATGCAGAGGACATGGCATACAAATATCTATGTTCACTTTCTGAAATACTGTAAAACCGGATACTGATATATCGCTCTGCTTTCTGAGAATCTATATGTATATAGTTGATGTCTTCTTTTAAATCTATCGTCATGTTATATTCCCTGTTTTTAAAATAACAGCTTTTAAAAAGGCCAAAATAATTGTTCCATTTCTGAATAAGCTCGAATCCTTCATCTATAGCATGTCCGGGTTTGCCGTCTGTCAAGGCGGTGTCATAAATATAATTATAGTTATAAGTCGTGTCAATACTGAGAGTGTCCCTGCCGTCATGCCATTTATGAGAATAAAAAATCTGTTTTATTTCAAGACGATAGTATGTATTCTCTGCCTCTATATCGGGTTGTTTTAATTGAATGTTAAGCCGAAGATAATTGTCATATACAGGCTTGCCTCCTACCCAGCTGTTATAATCTCTTAAACTTATATAGGTTGTATCTACATTTATAATCTGTAAGGGTGCACTGATGCGTGTTTCCGCTTTTGCTTTATATTTACCATTTTCTGAAGAAGCCTCTATTTTCACTTTATCTCCTGTTCGGAATATGCTTTTTACTGGGTAGTAATCATCTTCCGCAGTGATTGTTTCTGACAGTTTTCCGTTGATATACAGGTGTATGATACCATCGGTGACAGGAGTGGTAGCTGTCCATCCTGTGTAATGCAGATAAATCCGGTTATCGTTATTTTCAGTTTGCATCATGGCATTTACGATCAGTTTTTTAGGTTCATCATCGGGTAAATAACCAATGGTATTGGTACATGCGCTTAAAATAACAAATACACAAAGAAATAAAAAGTATTTTTTCATTGGATTTTAAAATTTATAAGTGTATGAAAATGAAGGAATACATGGCAAGATTGTCATTTTTTTCAATATAGGCTTTCCTGTTTGTGCTTCCCTGCTGATATAGACAAAGTTGGGGTTCATGGCATTGTAGGCATTTAGGATACTGATATTCCATATCCGTTCTCCGTGCCGGGTCTGTTTATGGAAGTTGAATCCTATATTCAATTGGTGGCTTGCAGGCAATCTGTAGTTATTTCGTGAACTAGAATGATCCATATCTCCTTTGTTCAAATTATCCATAATCCAGGAAGGTGGTACATTGGTAGGTGGTAGTTCTGTATGTGTCTTCTCTGTAGGAAGTGTTGCCATGCAACCTGATGCATAAGTCCATGACATATTGAAGTCGATCCGTCGTGTCAATTGATAATTTAGAGTGAGATTCAAGGTATGTCGGCGGTCATATTGGTAAGGGAAACGTTTACCATTATTGATCCCGTCCGTACTGAATTGCCGGTCGGATTTGGATAGGGTGTAATTAATCCATCCAGTAAGGAGCCCTGCAGTTTTTTGTGCCATAAACTCCACTCCGAATGAACGTCCTTTGCCCATTTCTACTTTGTCTTCCCAGTTATGGGAAGAACCTAGAAAACTTTCTCCGTCTTTATATTCTAATACATTATACATATCTTTATAGTATCCTTCTATGGAAAATTCCCAATTCTTGATACCGGTATAGTATACTCCTACAGCATATTGAAAAGATTTCATGGGGCGGATGTGGCGTGTGACGGGCACCCAAAGGTCGGAAGGCATGGCCAGTGATGCAGTAGATAATAATTGGGTACACTGGCTCATCTGTGAAAAAGAACTTTTTAAGATGATATTTGAGGTCGCTTGGAAACTTATGGAAAGACGGGTTGCAAAGAAAGATAAGTCTGTTTTTGTACATTAAAAAATGAAAAGTGCAATCCGGCATTTATTTTCCAATGTTCGTTCAGAATAAGATCATCTTCGGCATACAAGGAAAAGTCATGAGCATGGATATGAGAATTGTTCAAACTATAATTGTCGTTAGTTTGTGGATATCCATTGTCGGAATTGTGTTGATTTACGGTCTGCACTTCCGGAGCGAACTGATGATATATGTATTTCGCTCCAAATTTGATGTTGTGTGCCGGTAACGGATGATAATCAAAATCCGTACTAATGCTAAGATCACTGATGCCGGAGTGAAACAGATTGTTGGAACCATTGATGATTGTGGAACCATCAGGTTGTTGTATGCTGGAAGTTTCCTCTTGTCTGATATCAAAAACATAACGATTGTATGCCAGCGTAGTATTACTGAATAGTTGGGGTGTGAAAACATGATTCCAGCGTGTGTTCAGTAATATGTTTCCCCAATTGTGAGTTTGCTTGAACTTATCTTCATCTTTGTATTTATAGTAGACGTGGTCTTTTCCTTTATAGAAAGAGATGAAAAGGCGATCTTGTTCACTAAAGCGATGATTTAGCTTGGCGTTGATGTCATACAAACTATAACCGCCCCGTTCGTCCTTTGGCATAACTAGTGGGAGGAAACAGTCAATATAACTGCGTCGTGCTGAGATAATGAAGGAAGTATGATCTTTCCATATAGGTCCTTCAAATTGCAGATGTGAAGTGAGAAGACCGATAGTCAAGCTTCCATGATAGAGCTGCATGTTTCCGTCATTGGTACGGACATCGACAATAGATGAAAGACGTCCGCCGAATCGTGCCGGAAAGCTACTTTTGTATAAATCGACTTTTTTCACGGCTTCCGGAGTGAAGACCGATAACAGGCCCAGTGTATGATCTACATTATATAAAGGTACACCGTCTAATAAATAAAGATTTTGGTCCGGACCTCCTCCGCGTACATATAACCCACTGGTTCCGTTCATTCCGTTTTGTACACCGGGCAGTAGTTGGATGGATTTTAGTACGTCTGCCTCACTCATCAATGCCGGTGTGTTTTTTATGTGGGGAATAGGAATACTGCTTGCTCCCATACGACTGCTTTGAATACCCGTTTCGGGTTTGTCGGACAAGATAATGACCTCATTCAGTTGGTTGTCATTGTGGAGTTGGATGGTCAGCATAGTATCTTTCCATAGGTGCAAAGACACTTGTTTTACTGCATAGCCTATATATGAAAAGTTTAGTTTAGTGCCTCCCTCAGGCAATGTGATGCTAAAGTATCCGAAAGGATTGGTAGTAGTACCCACTCCGTTTTTCTGATCATAAATATTGGCACCTATCAATGTTTCTTTCGATATACTGTCCAATACATACCCGTTCAGGGTAAAAGATTTCTTGCTGGATTGTAGAGCGTATTTTTTTAATATAATGTGATTTTTGTTTATTTTGAAACTGATATTCTGTCCAGCAAAAGCTTTCTGTAAAATCAGGCTTAATGGAGCTTTTCTTAGACTGAGGGTTATAGGATGTTTAAGGATGATTTCCTCTCCATAAATAAAAGAGTAGCCGGAGGCTTTTTCTATTTCAAATATGAATTCTTTCAGATTCGCTTTTTTTAAGTGAATGCTGAAAGAAAGATCTGCTTTTTGGGCCTGTATGAATGTAGTGGAAATCATTAGTAACAGTATCAAGAAAATTCCCCTGATACTGTATTGATTGCAAGTTGAAGAAATCATTTAGTTTTAGTTTTCTTTTATTATTCAATAATTTATATGCCTTTATTCAGAGTCTGTTATCCTCTTTGTAATATTTGGAGAAAGAGTTTCCAAAATTTGATTTGTGTTATGGTTGCATTCGGAACTCTTTTGTTCCGTTTTCCTGTGTTCTTCAGAATCGTTTTCGCTATTGTAAGCATAAGCTTCCATTAATGCGTAGAAGAATGGAAGAACTATGCGCGTACTTGTTTCATATCTTTTAGTTTATTGGTTTATATAAGTAAAGACAGGGAAACTTGAAAATCTCCCTATCGTATTTTATAAAATTAATTCATTTACTTTTTGGGGGGATGCTTTTAAAATAGCATATGTGAATATTCGCTGAAGTATTAGTTACTCCACCCAAAGCATGTCGCTCATGATCCCGTCTGATATAAAAACGCCTTTACGGGTCAGTTTCAGCGTATCGTTTTTTATTTCCAGTGTTCCTTGTTGTAAATGTGGAGTGGCCATACGTAGGCAGTATTTGTACAGTTCTTCTCCGTATTGTTTCCCGAGTTTGGGCAGTGGCATTCCCCATTGTGTACGTATGTGGGTAATGACAAAATCATTGTAACGGGTATATAGGTCAAGTTCTTCTACTTCGAATGTGGGATTTCCGCTTGAGATCCCCTCTATATATTTATCTAGTGAAGCTACATTCCATTGGCGTGAAATGCCATTATAGGAATGTGCGGAAGGACCGCAACCTAAATATTGCTTTTCTGTCCAGTAACTGGAATTGTGCCGGGAATGAAGACCTGGCAAACAGAAATTGGATATTTCATAATGCTCGTATCCGGCAGTTAGTGAGCTCGTCGATTTAGTGTACCGAACAGGGAAACGCTTAAGTCCTCGTCTGCTTCTTCTACTTTATGTTGTTCGCGGAGTTTCCACAGGGGAGTTCCTTCCTCATAAATAAGATGATAAGCGGAAATATGTTCCGGGTGTAAGGAAAGGGCTTGTTTTAAATCTTTTTTCCATGAGGTGAGTCGTTTCGCCGGGCAGCCCATTACATCAGGTCAATACTGATATTTTGGAAACCTGCCGTGCGGCAGCCTTGGAAGGCACGAATGGCTTGGTCGGCGGTATGTCGTCGTTGGAGTTGTTTTAAAGTCGTTTCCTGGAAAGTTTGAATTCCCATACTTATCCGGTTGAAAGGAAAGGTGCGTAGCATAGAGATATACTCCGATGTTAAGTCATCGGGATTAGCTTCTAAAGTAATTTCGGCATTGGGGGTTACTTTATACACCTTATAAATATGGGAGAAAATAGCTTCGAAATCCTCTTTAGCCAATTGTGAGGGAGTACCGCCACCTAGATAAATCGTTTCTATGGGTTCTCCTTTCAGATAGTCTTTCCGGTTAGTTAGTTCGTGGCACAATGCACGGATGTATGCTGTTTTCTGTTCTTTACGAGTAGTAGAGAAAAAAGTCACAGTAAATGCAACGCTTTTTGCAGAAGGGTATATGTAGGTAGATGCCTGCCATGATAACTTATTTTGTGGCAAAGTTACAAAAAAATAATGCTAATATAGAATATCTGTCGTAAAACATAGTTTAGTAACACTATCCTTTAAGTTGTTTTTTTTACTCTTTATTTTCTAATTTGCGCTTCCACATTTTTAATGGAGATATGAAACACTATATTCCGTTTGTTAATAATTAAACCTTAGATATCATGAAAGTATATCAGACGAATGAAATTAAGAACATTGCCCTCCTTGGCAATGACGGCTCGGGTAAAACCACTCTCACAGAAGCGCTGCTCTTTGAGAGTGGTATTATAAAACGTCGCGGCAGAATTACTGCCAAGAATACAGTCAGCGATTACTTCCCGGTGGAACAGGAATACGGTTATTCTGTGTTTTCCACCGTTTTTCCCATGTGGAGTGGAACGGTAAGAAACTGAATATCATTGACTGTCCGGGTAGTGATGACTTTGTAGGAGCTGCCATGACGGCGCTCAACGTTACTGATACTGCCATACTGCTGCTGAACGGACAATACGGTCCTGAGGTAGGTACGCAGAACCATTTCCGCTATACCGAGAAACTGGGCAAACCGGTTATTTTCCTGGTAAACCAGCTCGATAATGAAAAGTGCGATTATGACATGGTACTTGAGCAGTTGCAAACCATATACGGTCCGAAGGTGGTGCCCGTGCAATATCCGCTGGCTACCGGACCGAATTTTAATTCGTTGATTGATGTACTTTTGATGAAAAAATATTCGTGGGGACCCGAAGGTGGCGCTCCCACTATTGAAGAGATTCCGGCCGAAGAAATGGAAAAGGCTACAGAGATGCACAAGGCTTTGGTAGAAGCTGCAGCCGAACATGACGAAGGCCTTATGGAAAAATTCTTTGAGCAGGACTCTTTGACAGAAGACGAAATGCGCGAAGGTATCCGCAAGGGACTGGCTTCACGAGGTATGTTCCCGGTATTCTGCGTATGTGCCGGTCGTGGATATGTGTGTTCGTCGTACGTTGGAGTTCTTGGGTAACGTGGTTCCTTGTACAGACAAGATGCCTCGTCTGATTACTACGGAAGGCGTAGAGGTGACTCCGGACTCGAATGGTCCTACTAGCTTGTTCTTCTTCAAGACTACCGTGGAACCTCATATTGGTCAGGTTTCCTATTTTAAAGTGATATCAGGAAAAGTAAAAGAAGGTGACGATTTGATGAATGCCGATCGTGGTTCCAAGGAGCGTATCGCACAGTTATTTGCGGTAGCCGGACAAACTCGTACCCCGGTTACGGAAATGGTGGCGGGTGATATTGGAGCGACCGTTAAGTTAAAGGATGTTCGCCGTGGTAATACATTGAACGGAAAGGGTTGTGATTATCGTTTCGACTTCATTAAATATCCGGATCCGAAATATCGTCGTGCTATCAAGCCGGTGAATGAGGCTGACGCCGAGAAGATGATGGAAATCTTGATACGTATGCGTGAGGAAGACCCGACATGGGTAATCGAGCAGTCCAAGGAATTGAAGCAGACAATCGTTTCCGGTCAAGGTGAGTTCCATCTTCGTACATTGAAATG
>ENA-OQEL01000682-OQEL01000682.1-human-gut-metagenome-genome-assembly--contig:-NODE-682-length-11135-cov-5.615734_pt1 | contig 11135 bp, 10 predicted proteins | sample MGYA00242796_ERZ504637 | MGnify/ENA primary metagenome ERZ504637 (study PRJEB26092, sample SAMD00036306) | human gut metagenome | host: Homo sapiens | study: EMG produced TPA metagenomics assembly of... | reverse complement strand
TATATATATACTTATTATTATATGTGAGTTGGGGGAAAGTATACATTTTGGGCTGTTAACTGTTGAACCCTGTTAAACCCCCATCAGGTAAAAAAGTACTCTCTCCAAGAGTCTTTCTTAAGCTAGCCAGGAGCCTTATATGAAGGCAGGCAAGAGTCATCTATGATGACCGGCAGGAGGCTTAAATGAAGCCTCGCAGTGGCGATAAATTGAGCCACCTGTGTATCCTTTATCATACGCTTGCGTGCAAAATATATAAAATAAGTAAGGGCTGCCAGTACATCCTGGCAGCCCTATTACGTTAGTATGTTATGAAAAATTTGAGAGAATTGAAACTTCACAGCTTCAGAATTGTTTTACTAAACATGATTTTTTATAGAGAAAGCATAGAAATAATCTACTTTACTAACGTTGGAGACGTTGTTGGATTGCTTACCTGATCGATGCCTGTGCGTTGCATAGAATCAACTGAAGCAGAATCTCCCATGGCTACGGACACGCCCTTGCCACTCTTGATGTATCCTACGTTTTCAACAGAATCACTGTCATTGCTCTGGAAAGGAACCTGAACTGCATTGCCCAATGTCAGGATGATAGCTACCACGGCAGCAGCCTTGAAGAGAGGCTTCAGACGCTCTGTCAAAGAAATCACCTTTGCCTTGTTAGGCTTCTTGGTGTATTCATCTTCAATCATCGCCATCATCTTCTGGTCGAAGTCATCACCCAGCGCCTCTTGCTTAGCCTCGCCCATCTCGTAAGAGAAGAGCGCTTGGTATGGCTTCAGCTCGGCAGGCAACTCGTCCTGGCTGAAGAATGCGCGGAGAATCTCCTCTTCTTCGAGAGAAGTCTCGCCCTTCCAGTAGCGATCCAAAAGTTGGTTGATGTACTTATAATCCATATCTGTCGAATTGTTGAAATCTTTGTTTGACTGTTTGACGGGCCCTGAAGATGTTCACCTTGACCTGGTCTTCCGTGATGCTGAGAATGTCTGCTATCTCCTTGTAGGATTTTCCTTCAATGTCTCGAAGCTGCAGACAGCTGCGCTGCTTTTCAGGCAACTCGTCGATAATATTCTTTACGATGTTCAGTTTTTCTTTCTGAATCATCCTTTCTGAGGGGGTAGAAGTGTTTTCGTCTAACCTTTCTGTATTCTGCTCTTCCAGCGAATCATTCTGATTTTCCATCTTCTTGATGCGGTCGAGCGAGAGGTTGCGAGCGATGGTGAGGCTGTATGCCTCGATGGAGTCAAGCTCCTGCCATCTGTCGCGGGCGTTCCAGACTTTAATCAGCGTATCCTGCACAACGTCTTCCGCTTCCTCCCGGTTGAGAGTAATGCGAAGGGCCAGCCTGAAGAGTTTGTTCTTCAGCGGCAAAACATCGTTTTGGAAACTGATTTCTTTCATCCCTCTATTATCAATGACGACTATGTTATAAGAAAGTTACAACCAATCTTAATTTATTTCTATTTTTAACTCTTGTTAAGAAAAAGGTAATGAATTCTTCACTCTTCACTCTTTGTTCTTCACTTAATCACCGTTCCGTGCTTTCCGTCGATGGCGGTAGCAAGGGTGATAATCACCTCTTTCACACCAGCATCGATGGCTGCAAGGGCATTCTCCAACTTAGGAATCATGCCGCCTGCCACGGTACCATCTGCTTTATATCTCTCAAAATCGGCATGGGTAATCACTGGAATCACGCTGTCGTCATCCTCAGGATTACTGAGCACGCCTTTCTTTTCAAAACTATATATCAATGTCACATCGTAGTAAGGAGCCAGAGCCTTGGCAGTCTCGCTGGCTATGGTGTCGGCATTGGTGTTGAGGATATTGCCCTTGCCGTCATGGGTCAATGGAGCCATCACTGGAGTAATGCCTTCATTAATAAGGGTCTGGAGCATCTTGCCGTTGGCACGCTCTACATCGCCCACGAATCCGAAGTCGATACCGTCCTTCAACGGACGCTTGTGACTGTGGATTACGTCCATATCAGCACCGGTCAGACCGAGAGCATTCACGCCGTTAGCCTGGAGCTTGGCAACCAGGTTCTTGTTGACCAGACCGCCATAAACCATTGTTACCACTTCCAGCATGTCTGCATCGGTGATGCGGCGGCCGTTCACCATCTTGCTCTCTATGCCGAGGGCTGAGGCTACTTTAGTGGCACGGCGGCCACCGCCATGTACCAATACTTTCTTGCCAGGAATGGCTGCGAAATCCTTCAAGAGCTGTGCCAGCTGCTCGCTGTCTTCAACGATGGCACCGCCTACCTTTACTACTGTTACTTTTTCCATCTTTAAGTTTAGTTTATAGTTTATAGTTAATAGTTTATAGGGCAATCTTGCTGTAAACTATTAACTATCAACTGTTAATTCTTATTGAAGATAAGTGTATCCGAAGAGACCATTTCTATAGGTGCCCAGGAATTCCTTGCCCTCATCGAGCGAAATCTTGCCTTCCTTCACACTCTTGGTTACCCACTGCTCCAACTGGCGGACGAGCTTCTTCGGATTGTACTGTACGTAATCCAATACCTCCTCTACGGTCTCGCCATCGAAAATCTGGTCGATGCAATATTTGCCGTCCTTTACAGAGATGTGGGCAGCATTGGTGTCGCCGAAGAGATTGTGCATGTCGCCCAGAATCTCCTGGTAGGCACCAACGAGGAATACACCGAGATAATATGGCTCGTTCTTCTTCAATGGATGAAGAGGAAGAACGTTGCCGATATGTCCGCCGGTAACGAAGTTGGCAATCTTTCCGTCGCTGTCGCAGGTGATGTCCTGCAAGGTAGCGTTGCGGGTAGGACGCTCGTTCAGACGCTGGATAGGCATGATAGGGAAGAGCTGGTCGATAGCCCAACTGTCTGGCAGGCTCTGGAACAGAGAGAAGTTGCAGAAATACTTGTCGGCAAGAATCTTATCCAATCCTCTGAGCTCCTCAGGTACATGCTTCATGTGCTTGGCAAGATTGTTGATCTCGTGGCACACGCTCCAGTACATTGCCTCAATCTCTGCACGGGTCTTCAGATCTACGATGCCGTGAGAGAAGAGCTGCAAGGCCTCTTCGCGAATCTGCTCGGCATCATGCCAGTCTTCCAGCATGTTGCGAGGATTCAGGTTGTCCCATATCTCATAAAGATCCTTCTACCAGCTGGTGGTCAGTCTCCTTCGCCTCAAACTCCTCAGGCATCTCTGGCAGGGAAGCTGTCTCCAAGACATCGATGACCAGGACAGAATGATGGGCAGAGAGCGAACGGCCGCTCTCGGTGATGAGGTTAGGGTGCTCGATATTGCTCTTGTTGGCTGCATCTACGAATGTATAGACACAGTCGTTCACATACTCCTGGATAGAGTAGTTTACGGAGCTCTCGCTGCTTGAAGAGCGGGTGCCGTCGTAATCTACACCGAGTCCGCCACCGCAATCTACGAAATCTACATTGTAGCCCATCTTGTGGAGGCTAATATAGAACTGGGCTGCCTCACGGAGAGCAGTCTGAATGCGGCGAATCTTGGTAATCTGACTTCCAATATGGAAGTGGATAAGGCGCAGACAGTCGTGGAATCCCATCTCGTCTATCTTCTTGAGGGCTGTGAGCAGTTCTGCGCTGGTCAAGCCGAACTTAGATGCATCGCCGCCGCTTTCAGCCCATTTACCTGAACCTGAAGAAGCCAGTTTGATGCGGATACCGATGTTTGGCTTTACGTTGAGCTTTTTGGCTACCTTTTCGATGATGTCCAGCTCATTGAGCTTTTCTACTACGATAAAGATGCGCTTGCCCATCTTCTGAGCCAGCAAGGCAAGTTCGATGTAGCTCTCGTCTTTGTAGCCGTTGCAGATGATGAGCGAGTCGCTCTGTGCCTGTACGGCGATGACGGCGTGGAGTTCAGGCTTAGAGCCAGCCTCCAGTCCGAGGTTGAACTTCTTGCCGTGAGAGATAATCTCCTCAACGACCGGCTGCATCTGGTTCACCTTAATAGGATAGATGACAAAGTTTTCTCCCTTGTATCCATACTCTTCCTTTGCCTTTTGAAAACAGCTGGCTGTCTTCTCGATGCGGTTGTCGAGGATGTCTGGGAAACGGAGCAGTACGGGAGCGTTGATGTCGCGTAATGCCAACTCGTCCATGATGTCGCGCAGGTCTATCTGCGTGTTGTCCTTGCATGGAGTTACATAGACATCACCCTTGTCGTTGATGCCAAAGTAAGAAGTACCCCAACCACAGATGTTGTAGAGCTCCTTCGAGTCTTCAATAGTCCATTTCTTCATTTTCTAATCTTGCTTGCTGGAAATCAGTTTTGTTTGTTACCTTTATTATATATTACTTTTTAGATACGGCTATATGTTCAGCAGGTCTCTGATCTGCTGAACAATAGCGTTGATTTTATCATAATTGTCCATCACGTTGATATCGATGATGTGTTTTGCCTTCTCGTAGTAAGGCTCGCGAAGTTTCAGCTGCTCATGGATAAACTTGTCTACCTCTTCCGGTGTTTTGTTGAGCAGCAGAGGGCGTACGCCTTTGCCCATCTTCAGATGAGCGTGAAGGGTTTCTGGAGAAGCCTTCAGGTAAAACGTTTCGCCAAGTTGGTTCATGTAGTCCATATTGTCGAAGAAACATGGTGTTCCTCCTCCGCAACTTACCACTACATTTTCAAACTCTGCCACTTCGTGTAGCATATTGTGCTCTATCTTGCGAAATCCCTCTTCTCCAACTTCGTCGAAGATCTGTTTAACGGTTTTGCGCATTCGGCTCTCGATATACCAGTCGAGATCGTAGAACATAACGCCAAGGTCTTTGGCGAGGGCTTTGCCGACCGTTGTCTTGCCGGCGCCCATGTATCCTATGATGATGATTGACTTCATTTTCTTCTGTTTCTATGTCAATGAGGCATGTTTATGATTTCTTTCTGCCTCTAGCCTTTGGTTCTGGAGCAGCTTTGATAATTTCCATACACTCCTCGTATGTAAGCTCCTCTGCACTCTCATGTTTTGCCTTTGGAATGCGGTAATTCTTGCCGTCGTAAGCAATGTATGGACCATACTTGCCATTGAGAATTTCCATCTTGTCGTCCTCATCGAAAACTTTGAGATGGCGCTTCTCTTCGGCTTCGCGCTTTTCCTTGATCAGTTCGATGGCTCTATCCAGGGTGATGGTCAGCGGATCATCCTCCTTAGGAATAGAAACATACTTGCGGTTATGGAGGATGTAAGGGCCGTAGCGACCAGAGCTAACTGTTACAGTAATGCCTTCATAATCACCGAGTTCTCTTGGCAGCTTGAAGAGTTCCAAAGCTTCTTCCAGGGTGATGGTTTCTATGCTCTTGTCTGATGGCAACTGGGCAAACTGAGGCTTGTCCTTATCCTCAGCAGAACCAATCTGTACCACAGGCCCAAAACGGCCAATCTTGACGAATACTGGCTTTCCTGTCTTTGGATCATTTCCGAGATTGCGCTCGCCGGCTTTGTGCTGGTTGCGTGCTTCCAGAACTTCCTTCACGTCAGGCTCAAAGCCCTTGTCGAAATCCTTCATCCAGTTGGTCCATTCGGTCTTTCCTTCTGCAATATCATCAAACTTCTTCTCTACGTCTGCCGTAAAGTTGTAGTTCATGATGTTCGGGAAGTTCTCCATCAGGAAATCGTTTACTACGATGCCGATATCAGTAGGCAGAAGCTTACCCTTTTCAGAGCCTGCCATCTCTTTCTTCAACTTCTGGGTTATCTTGATGCCCTTCAGGGAATCTATGGTAAATGTGCGCTCTTCGCCCGTCTTGTCACCCTTTACCACGTATTGACGCTGCTGGATGGTACTGATAGTTGGAGCATAGGTAGATGGACGGCCGATGCCGAGATCTTCCAGTTTCTTCACCAGACTGGCCTCTGTGTATCTTGCAGGAGCCAGAGAATACTTCTCTGTAGCAAGGATTTCTCTGCGCTGCAATTCATCGCCTTCTTTCAGGGCTGGAAGAATGTGGGAAGAATCCTCAGCATGCTCTTCATCGTCGGTTGACTCAAGATAAACCTTGAGGAAACCATCGAATGAAACAACCTCGCCGGTAGCAACAAACTTTTCGCTTGTGTTGCCGATATTGATGTTGATGGTTGTCTTTTCGAGTTGTGCGTCAGCCATCTGAGATGCGATGGTACGCTTCCAGATGAGTTCGTAAAGGCGCTTCTCCTGAGCGGTTCCTTCGATGGTTGGTTCATTCATATATGTAGGACGGATAGCCTCGTGCGCTTCCTGTGCACCCTTTGAACTGGTGTGGTAGGCACGAGTCTGGCTGTATTCCTTGCCATATTCTCTGATAATCTCTTCTTTGCTGGCGTTGGAACAGAGCGTAGAGAGGTTTACGCTATCGGTTCGCATGTAAGTGATGCGTCCGCTTTCGTAAAGTTTCTGGGCTATCATCATGGTCTGTACAACGGTGAAACCAAGCTTGCGTGCTGCCTCCTGTTGCAGAGTAGAAGTAGTGAAAGGTGGTGCAGGAGAACGCTTTAAAGGCTTTTTGGTTACAGATTCAACCATAAACTTAGCGTCTTTACACTTCTCAAGGAAAGCTTCAACCTCTTCGTGGGTATTGAAACGCTGGTCCAGTTCTGCCTTTACCTCTGTTGCATTGCCGCTGTCGCTGATCAGGGCGAAAATAGCGGTAACGCGATAGTATGGAACACTCTGGAACTTCTGGATTTCACGCTCACGTTCTACTATCAGACGGACAGCAACACTCTGTACACGACCTGCAGAAAGGGCTGGCTTAACCTTTCTCCACAAGATAGGAGAAAGCTTGAAACCTACTAGTCGGTCGAGTACACGACGTGCCTGCTGGGCATTCACCAGGTTCATGTCCAGATGGCGTGGGTTCTTGATTGCGTCAAGAATAGCCTGTTTGGTAATCTCGTGGAAGACAATACGGTTTGTCTTCTCCTCATCCAATCCCAGTACTTCGCAAAGGTGCCAGCTGATGGCTTCTCCCTCGCGGTCCTCATCGGATGCTAACCAGATTTTCTTGGCTTTCTTCGCATTCGTTTTCAATTCTGTAACGAGTTTTTTCTTTTCCTCTGGAATCTCATAATCAGGTTCCATGGTTTTCTCGTTTATACTAAGTTCCTTCTTCTTCAGGTCACGGATATGACCGTAAGAAGACATAACCTTATAGTCCTTACCTAAAAACTCTTCGATCTTTTTAGCCTTCGCAGGGCTCTCGACGATTACTAAATTCTCTTGCATAAGCTTATACACAATTTTTTTCGGTTGGCAAAAGTAAGTAAACTTTTTGCTTATACCTTATTATATGGTGTTTTTTTTGGGTTTTTTTAAATGTTTGGGAGCCATATTTGGCTGTATTGAACCTTTTTTACCCCAATTTTGTTTCCAAATAACGATGGAGCCCCTTGCGTATTGGAATCGAATGCAAACTCATCAGGATTGAGTCTGCTCAATGGTATCCAGAATGATTCTTCTGCATCGTCCTTTGCTTCTATATGAGTGTCGTCTTTCACCTTCACTTCATAGAACATATCGAGGGTATGAACCATGAAACCTGAGTAAAGGTAGAGATTTGGGTAGCTGAACTGATACTTAACCTCAGTTGCATCCAGTCCGGTTTCCTCTTTTACCTCTCTTGCCATACCTTCTTCACCTGTTTCATCCATGTCAACAAAACCGCCTGGCAAATCGAGTGCCCCCTTGGCTGGGGCTTTCTTGCGCCTTACTGCCAGGAGCTCTTCCTTACTGTTGAGTATGAGAGCTACCGTAGCACTGCTTGGATTGAGGTAATAAGAGAATCCGCAGTCCTTACACTTCTTGCTCTTGATGTTGTTGATTTCGAAATGATTAGAGCCGCAAACCGGGCAAAACTGAAACTTATCTAATACGTGACTCATATTATGATTAATGTATAATGATTGATGTTTAATGGAAAAGAATTTATCTTCATGTTATAATTGAAAAGCGGCCGGTCTTTGACTGCTGAACAAAGATCGGCCGCTGGTTATCTGATATTTACCAATTATCTGTACGGAATGGGAAGAGAGGCAGGTTGCCTGCATTTGCCATATTGCCGAGCTGGAAGTTGCGGAAACAGTAGCGAAGGGCTACTGGTTTCTTTACCTCCGGACTGGTTACGATGACGCACTCATTCCAAGGATCGTTGCCTTCCTGCCTGAAGTGCTTGGCTGTAGCCTTATGGAATACCTTATCTTCGCCTGCAACTTCGAAACCTTCGATATCTTCAAAGCGGTTGTAGGCTCCGTAGGTGTTGTCGAAATGCACCTTTACAGTATCACCTACAATCTTCATCTCCTTGAAGGTCATGCACTCGCTGAAGAGTCCCTTCATGCCATAGGTCTTGCTGAGTGCCTGGAGTGCAAGACGTTCGCCTACAGGCTGTTTCTGACATGGATGAATCTGCTCAACCTCGTATGGGTAAACCAGGTCTTCGGTACAGACGATGCCGCTGTTTGGAATCACCTTGGCTGCATTGAACTGCTGTTCACGGAGCTTAGGTCCCCAATCGCCATTTACGTCGCCATTATGATAAGGTGCAATCTGTACGAAATAGAATGGCAGTTCGCCCTGCTTGAAGTCTCTGCGCCACTGGGCAACGAGGTCGGCAAGACGTTTGGTATACTGGCCGTCCGGGTCGCCCACGTTAGAACATCCCTGATAGAAGAGGATACCCTTTACGCTATAGTTGAGGATAGGGTGGAAAGTTCCGTTACCCCAGAGAAGAGGGTAGAGGAAATCCCACTTAAACTTAGGGTTCTTGGTCATCTTTACAGAGTCGAGATCTTCCTTGGTGTTCTTCTTCAGGTAGTCGCGGTCGAGCCAGCTTTCTACACGACTTCCACCCTTGTTTGCCATGATCAGACCTACCGGAATATCAAGAGTCTTGTTTATTACCTGTGCAAAGAAGTATCCTGTAGCAGATGCATCGCCTACGGTTTCCGGGTTAACCTCCTTCCATTCGCAGTTGGCATCATCTAACGGCTTGCTGCTCATTACGCTAGGAATCTTTACGTAATGTACGCCTTTGTACTGGTTTGCTTCGAGCACCGCCTTGTTGTAACCTTCTACAGGGCAGTTGACGAATCCTTTTACAGGCATCTCCATGTTGCTCTGACCTGCACAAACCCATACTTCTCCTGACAGCACATTGTTGAGAGTGGTCTTTTCGCCATCATCGAAAGTGATGGAGAGTGGGGTGTAGCTCGCCTTCGGAGTTTGTACTTTGATAGCCCATTTACCATCCTTTCCGGTCTTGGCAGAATATTTCTTCCCAGACCATGAGGTGGTTACCTCTACTGTGGTTCCTGGTTTGTCCCATCCCCAGAGGCTAGCCTCTGTGTTTTGCTGTAAAATCATGTTGTCACCCAAGATGTGTGGCAACTTTACTTTAGCCTGCGCTCCTGTTGTGATAAGTGCCAAGGCTGCCATTGCTAAAAAGTTTCTTATTCATTTTTTAGGGTTTAAAAGTTTATCGTTTTTTGTTCTTAAGTTCCTTGTATGGTTCGTATTCTGATATTGCCATCTATGTTATCATGAAAGCAGATACAGAACTGACGTTAAAGAATAAGAGTTAGAAGCTGGAAGATGAAAAGCCGAAACTGTTCTCTCCAAACTTCTAACTCCTGGTTATATTAAAGAAGGTTCTTGATGGCTGCCTCTATGTCCTTAATCTGTGCATCACGTGCCTGCAGGGTGTTGGTGCGGTCGATCAGGAAGAAGGTAGGAATGCTCTGGACATTGTAGAGAGTCAGACTCTTGCCCTGAATGCCATCTTCATCGCGTACGCAAATCCAAGGGATGGCAGCGGTAGAGGTTTTCCAGAAGTGCTCATCAGGGTCTACTGATACTTGATAAATCTCCAGTCCGGCAGCATGATACTTGTTGTAGAGTTCACGCAACATCATGATGCGCTTGGTGCTCTCTTTGCTGGCGAAGAGATGGAAGTCGAGCAGTACCACCTTGCCCTTGAGGTCGGAGAGACGGCGTACCTGTCCCTTGTTATCCTGAAGTGCAAGTTCGATGCATCCGTTTACGCTCACCTTGCTGGCTTCAATCTGCTGCTGTGCCATCTGGTTCTCGATGATGCGGATGTCCTTCATTCCCTCGATGGCGATATTGTGGAGGTTCTTGCCACGCTCAGCGCCAGGATAGTAGGTATCCCAACTGGTTGCTACGGCAGCAAATACCTTCACGTCGTCTTTGTTGTTGCGAGGGTTGAAGATAAGTGTATTCACATTGCCCAACTGTACCGTTTGGAAGAGCGCATAGTAAGCGTATGCCTTCATTGGCTCCTTGAAGATGTAGTTGGTCTTGATGTCCTGTTTGTAAGCCTGGAGCATGCGGCCTACGATGGATTCGATAGAATCGTTGCCGATGTTAGGATCTTTCACGAGCCCGTTGATATTGCTCTGGAGAGTCATCTGCTTAAGAGACAACTCCTTGATCTTGTTGCAGTTTTCAGAACCTTCCACTTCGTATTTGAAGCTCATCTGCGGATAAGCCGCCTTTACCTTGACAGTTTCTGTAGAATCGATGGAAAGATTGATGGTTTGGTTGGCGATGCGTAAGCGGTAGAACTCTGGGGTAACAGAGTCCATGGCAGCCTCGTCGAAGGCAAAGGCGCCATCCTCGCCCAGTTTCACAGAGTCGATTTTCACAGGACCGTTCAGGCTGATGTTCTCCAGATAGAGCATAGAGTCCTGAGCCTCTGTGATATTGCCGTTGATGTGGAATTTCTTGTTGTTACAAGAAGTCAAAGCCAGTGCAGCTACCATAATCGCTGCCACTGAAAAGAGTCTAGTTATCTTCATGAATTTTATTATTTTGCAAAATTATCGAGTGCAAAGATAGTAATAAAATTGCGAATAATGCACCTTCTATAGATAAATTATTTAAAAAAGTGGAAAATAATTGCTGATTTATTTGTTTATTAATAATTAAAGAGGTATCTTTGCAGCGTTTTAGATATTTTAGATGTTAGACAAAACAATAAGTTTTTTAATTTAGATGAACGTAATTACAAAAAGTGTTCAGTTGCCTGATGGAAGAACCATCACAATTGAGACCGGAAAAGTTGCAAAACAGGCTGATGGTGCTGCGGTTCTCCGCATGGGTAACACAGTGCTTCT
>ENA-OQEL01000681-OQEL01000681.1-human-gut-metagenome-genome-assembly--contig:-NODE-681-length-11141-cov-4.074723_pt1 | contig 11141 bp, 13 predicted proteins | sample MGYA00242796_ERZ504637 | MGnify/ENA primary metagenome ERZ504637 (study PRJEB26092, sample SAMD00036306) | human gut metagenome | host: Homo sapiens | study: EMG produced TPA metagenomics assembly of... | reverse complement strand
TACTTTGCTATAAAAAATAGTATTAGTATATAATATTGATATACTAAATATATCATGGCTTATTTTAAAATATTAAGGTGATTTTATGAATAACAAAGTAACTGTAGAAATTTTGGGAGTAAAATATCCTCTCCGCTATTCTAAAGATAGTGATATCAATGACATTCAAGAAGCTGCTAAAATAGTAGATGAAAATATTCGTCTTATGACTAAACAAAACCAATATTTGCCACCAGATAGAGTAGCAGTATTGACGGCACTTCAAATAGCTGAACAATTAATTCGTTTGAAAAAAGATTATAATGAATTTTGGGATATTCTTGATGAAAATCGCTCTAATAAACATAAATAAGCTAAAAAATTAACATGAAGACATACACTAATGGTAGGCATTTTAATGGCACTACCATTTATTTTTTATACTCTGTGTATTATAATAAGCTAAGAAAATAACTGGAGGAAAATATTTTGATAGAATTATTAGCCCCTGCTGGAAGTATGGAAGCATTAAAAGCCGCTGTAGAAAGTGGTGCTGATGCTATTTATCTTTCAGGCAAAATGTTCGGTGCAAGAGCTTATGCCAATAATTTTGATGAACAAGGCTTAAAAGAAGCCATTGAATTTGCTCATTTACGCAATGTAAAAATCCATGTAACTGTAAATACTTTAGTAGACAATTCTGAAATACCTGCACTTGCAGATTATTTTCGTTTTCTTTATGAAATAGGTGCTGATGCTGTACTCGTTCAAGATTTAGGTGCTGCACGTTTAGCTCAACTTGTAGCTCCTGATTTACCATTACACGCTAGTACACAAATGACAGTGAATAATTTAGCTGGTGTTCTTGCTCTTCAAGAACTTGGTTTTTCACGTGTCGTTTTATCTCGTGAAGTAACATTAAAAGATATTATTCATATCTGCCGTAATAGCGATGTAGAAATTGAAGTTTTCGCTCATGGTGCCTTATGTGTATGCTATTCCGGTCAATGCTTAATGAGTAGTATGATTGGTGGCAGAAGTGGTAACCGTGGTCGCTGTGCTCAACCATGTCGTCTACCTTATACTTTAGTTGATAAAAATAATAACAATGTTTTAAAAGATGCTGGACAATATTTATTGAGCCCTCGCGACATGAATACACTTGAATTAATTCCTGAATTTATCGAAGCTGGTGTCGTTTCTTTAAAACTTGAAGGACGCATGAAAAAACCAGAATATGTAGCTGTCGTTGTTGACGCTTACCGCCAAAAAATCGACTCTTATTATAGCCATACAGAAGTTCAAGAAGATATTCAAAAAATCTTTCTCAAATATTCAATCGTGATTTTACTACTGCTTATTTAGAGAAAAAACAAGGTAAATTCATGATGAGCGATAAACGACCAAACAATCGTGGTCGCCTCGTAGGTAGAGTAATTCGCTATGATGATAACAAACGTCAAGCTATCATGAAACTCACTGATGATGTAAATATCGGTGATACTATTGATTTCTGGGTAAAAGTCGGCGGTCGCGTAAGTACTAATGTATCTAAAATCATCTATAAAAATAAAGAAATAACTTCTGCTAGTGCTGGCATGGAAGTCATCATTCCTGTACCAAATCGCGTACACCCACATGACCGTATATTTAAAGTTTTTGATGCTAATCTCATGCAAAAAGCTCGCAGTTATTATACTAGTGCTTCACCAATACGCAAAATAAATTTAAATATCGAAGCCATCGCTAAACTCAATGAGCCTTTTATATTAAAAGCTACTGATGAAGATGGTTATAGCGCTCAAATAACTAGCGATTTCATTGTGGAAACAGCTCTAAAACGCGCTATGGATAAATCAACAGTACAAAAACAAATGGAACGTTTAGGCAATACTATTTATCAATTAGAAAATTTATCTTGCAATATTGATGAAAATGTCATTGTGCCTATGAGCGTCATGAATGATACTCGTCGCTTATTAATTGAAAAATTAATGTCCATGCGCCTTGAAGCTTATCATCGTCCACAGATTGCTAAAATTGATAATACTATTTGGCAACAGGATTTAGCTTCCAAATCATTCAATCAAACAAATAAACCTCAACTTGTAGTCGCTGTTGATACTATTGCTAAAGTACAGACAGCTATTGATAATCAAGCAGATATTGTTTTATTCGGTGGTGAATCTTATAATCATCAATTCATCACTGCTGAAATGTATGCTGAAGCTACAAGACTTTGCCGTGAAGCTAATATTAAAATTGCTTTTGCTACACCTCGTATCATGCGCGATAATGAACAAACAGCTTTTACAAATTGGCTTACAAAAATAAAAGATATCGCTCCAGATATGATTTATGCACATACTTTAGCGCAAATGTACTTAATCAAACAATTTACAGATATCACTATCTGGGCAGACTTCTCCTTCAATGTCTATAATGATGTAACTTTAACTTTCCTAAATAATTATGACATTAAGGGAGCTACTGTTTCCCCTGAATTAAACTTTAAACAGATAAAAACATTAAATGAAGCTTCTACATTACCTCTTGAATGTATCGTTCATGGCAATATGGAACTTATGGTATCTGAATATTGTGTGCTTGGCAGTTTCTTAGGCAATTTAGATAAAGGTACTTGTACAAAACCTTGCGAAAAAAATAATTATTGGCTTTGCGACCGCAAAAATGAAAAATTCCCTATCGTAACAGACCAATATTGTCATATGCATTTATTAAATGCTAAAGAGTTAAATATGCTAGCTCATGTTCCAGAATTTACTAATCTTCATATTGACCGCATTCGCTTAGATGGCAGATATATGTCCAAAGAAAAATTTAGCTAAATTCACTAAACTCTATAAAGAAATCATCATCGAAGGCAAAAATCATCTTGCTTTAATGCCTGAAAATATCACTAAATATGAACAAAATATTACTCGTGGTCATTACTTCCGTGGAGTAAAATAATTTAAGGAAGGTATCTTTTTAACAAATGAATCAATCCGTATTTAAAACTTTAGAATATGCCAAAATTATTACTATGCTACAAAATATGGCTACTTCTAGTATGGGAAAAGAACTTGCTGAAAAACTATTACCAAGTAGCGATATTGACGAAGTAATTGAAAATCTTTCACATACACAAGAAGCTAGTAACATTTTAATTAGCTCTGAACCACCATTTTGGCGGTATTCATGATATTCGTTCATTATTAAAGAAAACATCTTTAGGTCTAGTAATTGAAATAAATTCATTACTCGATATTTTAAATACCATGTACGCAATGCGTAATCTCGAAAAAAATTCTTCCAAAGAATTAGAAATAGATAGCCCTCAATTTAAAGAATGGGCTAAATCTATTGAAACTTTTGGGGCAACTAGAACGCGAAATAGATAATATTGTTGATGAATATGGTTCTATACGTGATAGTGCTAGTGTTGAACTTATGCGTATTCGCCGTGAAATCAAATCTTCTCAGCGTCGCATCAAAACAAATCTTGACGGTATCTTAAAAAATCCTGATTATCAAAAATATTTTACAGGATAATATCGTTACTATCCGTGATGAACGCTATGTTATCCCTATCAAACAAGAATATCGTCAACAATTCCCAGGTGTCGTACATGACCAATCCTCTAGTGGTTCTACTTTGTTTATTGAACCTATGTCCATTGTTGACTTAAACAATGATATTAAACAATTAGTTATTGATGAAAAACGTGAAATTGAACGTATCTTAAAAGTAATTTCTGAAAAAATTGCTAGAAATGCTGATAGCTTACTTCACAACTGCGAAATCATGGCTCAATTGGATTTTGCTTTTGCTAAAGCAAAATTAGCTCGTAAAATGCACGCTACTATGCCAGAAATCAATGATGAAGGTATTGTCAATTTAGCTAAAGCTCGCCACCCATTACTCAATAAAGATAACGTCGTTCCTATTGATATCAGACTTGGTGAAGGATATCGCACTTTATTGATTACAGGGCCAAACACAGGCGGTAAAACAGTGAGCATGAAAACTTTAGGCTTATTAGTTTTAATGACTCAATCTGGTCTTTTTATCCCTGTTCAATCTGGTTCCAAAATTTCCATTTTCCAAAATGTCTATGCTGATATCGGTGATGAGCAAAGTATTGAACAGAGCCTCAGTACATTTTCTGCTCATATGCGCAATATCGTAAATATCTTAAACAATATTGAACATGATGACTTACTCTTATTAGATGAAGTTGGTTCTGGTACTGACCCAGAAGAAGGTGCTGCCCTTGCCATGTCAATTTTAGAAAGATTGATGGAAATTGGCGCTTGCACTGTAGCTACTACTCACTATAACGAGTTAAAAACTTTTGCTTATTCTAAAGAAGGCATTGAAAATGCTTGTGTGGAATTTGACATCAAATCCCTTCGCCCTACTTACCGATTATTGATAGGTACGCCAGGGGCTAGTAATGCTTTTGCTATAAGTAAAAGATTAGGTTTATCAGATACTTTGATTTTACGTGCTCAACAACTCATCAAAGCAGACCATGCTCAATTTGAAAATGTATTAAATACACTAGAAAATGAAAAATTGATGTATGAACAAAAAAATGCTGATATTGCTGAACGTCAACAACGCATTGAAAAATTAGAAAAACAACTTGCTGATATGAAGCAAGAAATGGCTAAGAAAAAAGAGCAAACACTTCGTAAAACTAAAGAACAATGTGCTAGTTTACTTCGCCGTACTCGTCGCGAATCTGAAGAAATCATCAAGGAATTGAAAGCTCAATTCAACGACCAAGGAATGAAAAAACGTCAGGAAACAATAGATGCTGCTCGTCATAAATTACGTGGTCGTTTGGATAAAGTAAGTCAACAAAATGATGACCCAAATAAACCTGGTGAAGCTGTCGATATCAAAACTATTGCTGTTGGTGATATCGTATATGTAAATAAACTTCGCCAAAAAGGAACTATCACTGATATCAGTGGTAAAGAATTAACTGTTCAATTGGGCAGTTTAAAAATGAATGTTAAAGCTAAAGATTGCTCTTTCGTTTCTCATGCTGTTAAAGTAAAAGAAACTGCACCATCTAAAAAAGCTGGTGGCTTCAATATGCTAGCTAAAGTCAGCCAAATTAGTACAGAAGTAGATATCAGAGGCTTAATGGTTGATGAAGCTATTGAAGTTGTTAGCAAATATCTTGATGATGCTGTAATTTCTGGTTTATCAAGAGTATTAATCATTCATGGTAAAGGTACAGGAGCTCTGCGCAAAGGTATTCAAGAATATCTCAAAAATCATCGCAATGTTTTAAGCTATACTCTTGGTGATATGGACGAAGGCGGTAGTGGGGTAACCGCTGTAAAATTAAAATAACGCAAATAATTACTATATTTTTACCAAAACTAAACATAGTATTATAAATATTTGAGGTGTATTCTATGGATAAACAGCCTTTTAACGAAAAAAAACCAACCTCTAATCATACAACTGATAAAAAAATAAGAAAAAATCTTTTGGCTTCAAAAAATTTTTCTTAGCGCTTTTAACGCTATTTATAGTTGTATTTTTAGGCGTTGGTTGTGGATTAGTTGCTATTGGCCTTGATGGTGATAAAGATGTTTCTGATATTCACCCACCTGCTTCTTCTCAAATTCTCGATATGAATGGCAATCTAATCACTAATATTCACGCTACTGAAAATCGTACATTAGTGACTTTAGATAAAATCCCTGCTAATCTGCAAAATGCCTTTATCGCTGTTGAAGATAATCGCTTTTATGAACATAACGGTATTGACCCTAGAGGTATTTTCCGTGCGATTTATTCTAATCTAACAAGCGGTGAAGTGGCTGAAGGTGGTAGTACTATCACTCAACAATTAGCCAAAAATGCCTTTTTATCACAGGACCGTACATTCAAACGAAAAATTCAAGAATTTTTCATTGCTCTTCGCTTAGAAAGACAATATACTAAAGAAGAAATTTTAGAAATGTATCTCAACCAAATTTATTTTGGTAGAGGTGCTTATGGTGTTCAAGCTGCTGCACAGACATATTTTGGCAAAGATGTAAGTCAATTAGATTTGTCAGAATGTGCAATGCTCGCTGGTATACCTCGTAGTCCAAATTATTATTCACCACTTAATAATTTAGGTGCTGCTAATGAACGTAAAGCAGAAGTTTTAGACCAAATGGTAAAATATGGCTATATTGATTCTACTACAGCAGCTAAAACAAAAGCTGAAAGTTTACGACTTGTAAATCCTAAAGAACAAGAAAATGATAATACTGCTTCATATTTTATTGATTATGTAACTCAAGAAATGATTGATAAATTCGGTGCTGATGCAGTATATAAAGAAGGCTTAAAAATTTATGTTTCCATTGACATGAACATGCAAAAAGCTGCTGAACAATCTGTAAATAGTTTATTACCAACTTATTACAATGATGCTAATGGTCTTACTCAACCACAAGGCGCACTCGTAGCTATCGACCCTAAAACAGGATATATCAAAGCTATGGTTGGCGGTCGTGGTACTGACCAATTCAATCGTGCTGTACTTGCTGTACGTCAACCTGGTTCAGCATTTAAACCATTTACTTTTGCTACTGCTCTAGAAATAAAATGACACCAGATACTACTATTGAGGATAAACCTTTCAAATTAGGTGATTGGCAACCTCAAAACTATGACCGTACATTTAGAGGTACAGTCTCCATGCGTCAAACAGCTATTAATTCTTTAAATATACCTACTATTCGTTTAGCAGAAAAATTATCTATCGATAAAGTTTTATTAACAGCTCAAAATTTAGGTATATCCACATTAGAATTAAATTCTAAAGATGCAAATGATAAAAACTTAGCTGCTTCCATCGGTGGTCTCACAAATGGGGTAACAGTTCTTGATATGGCTGGTGCTTATAGCGCTTTTGCAAATCATGGCGTTTATACAAAACCAACTGCTATAGTTAAAGTCGTTGACCGCAAAGGCAAAACTATTTATGAACATACACCAGAAACTAAACAAGTTTTATCTGAACGCACAGCTACTTTATTAACAGATATGCTTGAAGATGTTATCACTAAAGGCACAGGTAAAGCTGCTAATATCAACAGACCTGCTGCTGGTAAAACAGGAACTACCGATAATTACCAAGATGCTTGGTTTGCAGGTTATACACCTGATTTAGTAACAGTAGTATGGATGGGCTGTGATGATAATGATGTTATGCCTGGTATTACTGGTGGTACTACACCTGCGAAAATTTGGCAAAACTTCATGAAAACAGCACTTGCATCTATACCAGCTAAAAACTTTGATGGTTCAGACACTTCCATTGATAATCCAGTTCAAAATGTAGAAAGCAATGCTAAAACTACAGCTAAAGATGTTACTCATGAAAAAGAAAAACCATCAAAAGAAGCACCTGATAAACAAAAACCTGTTCATAATGAACAATCAAACCCAAATGATGCTCAACAACCAATTGATGAAAATGAACCAATTGAAGAAAATATCGAGCAACCATCTCTTCCAGCTCCAAGGCAAAATTTACCTGAACCAAGTATTCAACAAGGCAAAGGGTTAAATTAATAGATAATCATACAAAATTTAGGAGGACTTTTTGTGAGCGTATTTGATACACTTAAAGAACGTGGTTACTTAGCTCAAGTAACACACGAAGAAGAATTAAAAAAAGCTTTAGAAACTGAGCAAGTTACATTTTATATGGGATTTGACCCAACAGCAGACAGCCTTCATGTTGGTCATTTCTTAGCTTTAATGGCTATGTCTCATATGCAAAAAGCAGGTCATCGCCCTATCTGCTTAGTTGGTGGCGGTACTGGTACTGTAGGTGACCCTTCTGGTCGTACAGATATGCGTAAAATGTTAACTGATGAAGATATTGAACATAATTGCAATTGCTTCAAAAAACAAATGGAACGCTTTATCGATTTCTCTGATGGTAAAGCTTTAATGATCAACAATGGTGATTGGCTTCGCAAATTAAATTATATTGAATTACTTCGCGATGTTGGCCCACATTTCTCTGTTAATCGCATGCTTACTGCTGAATGTTACAAACAACGTTTAGAACGTGGTTTAACATTCCTTGAATTCAACTACATGATCATGCAAGCTTATGACTTCATGGAATTAAATCGCCGTTATGGTTGCGTACTTGAATTAGGTGGCGATGACCAATGGTCTAACATCATTGCTGGTGTTGAACTCATTCGTCGTAAAGAAGCAAAACCTTCTTATGGTATGACATTCAATCTTCTCACTAACAGTGAAGGTAAAAAAATGGGTAAAACAGCAAAAGGCGCACTTTGGCTCGACCCTGAAAAAACTTCTCCATACGACTTCTATCAATACTGGAGAAATGTTGCTGATAGCGACGTAGAAAAATGTCTTGCTCTTCTCACATTCTTACCAATGGACGAAGTTCGTCGCCTCGGTAGCTACAAAGACCAAAAAATCAACGAAGCAAAACAAGTTCTCGCTTATGAAGTTACAAAACTCGTTCATGGCGAAGAAGAAGCTAAAAAAGCTCAAGAAGCTGCTCAAGCACTTTTCAGTGGTAAAGGTAATATGGACAATGCTCCAACTATCACTATCACAGAAGCAGACTTTGGCAAAAAATTACTTGATATCTTAGTAGATAACAAAGTATTTGAATCCAAAGGTGCAGGTCGTCGTTTAATCGCTCAAAATGGTGTATCCATTGGCGATGACAAATGGACTGACGTAGAAAAAGTATTAACAGCAGAAGACCTTGCAAATGGCGATATGATCGTTCGCAAAGGTAAAAAGAAATTCTATCGTTTAATCAAAGGATAAAAATCATAAAATTATAAACAAAAAGCTAGAATATATTCAGTAATAATATTGATATATTCTAGCTTTTTATCTTTATTAGTAGACTATAATTACTATATTTAATTTATTTCTCAATCAATAAAGAAATGAACCTTTTAAATGATTTGCAAATACTCGTTTTTTTATGGTATACTCTAAAAAGATATTTTCTTACAAAGTTTTATCTAAATCTTAAAATTTTCTTTACTTATCTAGTACATATTAGATAATTTATAGTTTAATTTATTAAGGAGTGCGTTTAAAAGATGTCAGGACATTCTAAATGGGCCAATATTAAACGAAAAAAAGGTGCAAATGATGCCATTCGTGCAAAAATGACTACAAAAATTGGTCGTGAAATCACTATTGCTGTTCGTATGGGTGGTGCTGACCCTACTGGTAATATGCGTCTTAAATTAGCTTTAAGCAAAGCTAAATCTAACAATATTCCTAAAGATAATATCAATCGTGCTATTCAAAAAGGCTTAGGTGCTTCTGATGGTAGCAATTACGAAGAATTAATTTATGAAGGTTACGGTCCAGCAGGTTCTGCTGTTATGCTCGAAGTTATGACAGATAACCGCAATCGTACAGCTGCTGATATTCGTCATTTATTCTCCAAATACGGCGGAAACCTCGGCGAACTGGTTGCGTAGGCTGGATGTTCCACAAAAAAGCAATCTTTGTTGTAGACAAAGAAGCTTTCGATGATGAAGAAAGCCTTATGATGATTGCTCTTGATGCTGGTGCTGAAGACTTCAAAGCAGAAGATGATTCTTTTGAAATCACTGCTGCTCCTGAAGATTTCGATGCAATCTCTCAAGCATTAGAAGAAAACAACATTGAAACAGTTGAATCCGAAATCACTATGATTCCTGATACTACTGTTAAAGTTGAAGGTAAAGACGCTGAAAAAATGCAGACTCTTATCGATATGCTTGAAGAACATGATGATGTTCAAAACGTTTATTCCAACTACGAAATGGACGAAGAATAAAATAATCTTTAGACGCAGTAATAACTGCGTCTATTTTTATCTAAAGATATATAATCGAGGTATTTATCATGGAATTTTTACAAGCCTTAAAAAATCGTCGCAGTATCTATAATTTAGGCACTAATGTTAATTTATCTAATGAAGAAATAACTTCTATCATCTCCGATTGCCTAAAACATAGCCCATCTGCTTTTAACTATCCTACAACAAATGTTATCATCGCCTTTGGTGAAAAACATCAACAGATTTGGCAAATCACTACAGATATTTTAAAAGAAAAATTAGCTAAAAAAGAAGAAACTTTCGCTGTGGCTCAAAATAAAATCAATAAATTCAAAGCTGGCGTTGGTACTATCTTATTTTTTGAAGACACAGAAATCATCAATGAATTAAAAGAAACTTATGCTATGTATGCTGAAAATTTCTCCACATGGTCAAATCAAGCAAATGGTATGCTTCAAAATAATATCTGGACAGCATTAAGCCAAGTAAATATCGGAGCTAATCTTCAACATTATAATCCTTTGATTGATGATAAAATCAAAGAATTATTCTCTATTCCTGATACATGGAAATTAACAGCTCAAATGCCATTTGGTAGCATTGAAGCTCAGGCAAATGAAAAATATATTGAAGATATTTCCACTCGCTTAAAAGTCTATTAAAAGCAAAACAAAATTATAGTCATGTTTAAATAATATATTTAAACATGACTTTTGTTATTTTTAAAAACTAGTTAATCATGATATAATGTGAACTGCACATTTTTGCTAAATTTGATATACTAAAAGGAGGATTTTATGCTTGCTTTAGGTATTGACCCTGGGACTGCTATCTGTGGCTATGGTCTTGTAGATATGCAAGGAAGCCGTCTAAAAGCCATTGAATATGGAGCTATTTTGACAAGTCCACAGATGCGACCACAAGATAGATTATTAAAAATTCATCGTGAACTTACAGATATTATTCAAAAATATAAACCTGATGTAATGGGCGTAGAACAATTATTTTTCAATCGCAATGTAACTACTGCCATTCCTGTCGGTCAAGCTCGTGGTATCGTCTTATTGACCGCAGCCGAAAATCAAATTGAATTAGTCGAACGCACACCTCTACAAATCAAGCAATCCGTAGTGGGCTTTGGCAGAGCGAGCAAAGAAACAAGTCATCTATATGGTAACAAAATTACTCCATCTTCCTGAACCACCAAAACCTGATGATGTCGCCGACGCTCTAGCTGTAGCTATCTGTACTACTCCATTGTATGAATAGCCTCACATGGCCGAAATAAAACTT
>ENA-OQEL01000680-OQEL01000680.1-human-gut-metagenome-genome-assembly--contig:-NODE-680-length-11159-cov-5.014594_pt1 | contig 11159 bp, 10 predicted proteins | sample MGYA00242796_ERZ504637 | MGnify/ENA primary metagenome ERZ504637 (study PRJEB26092, sample SAMD00036306) | human gut metagenome | host: Homo sapiens | study: EMG produced TPA metagenomics assembly of... | reverse complement strand
GCATCTTGTGTATATTGCATTAAACCACTCCCTGACGAAGTAAATCAGTAAGATGAACTATACCTACTGGTTCATTTTCTCTACATCAATTACTGGAAGCACTGTAATTGGTTTGGTTGATGTTTTTCCATCATACTAAGTGCTTCAGCAGCCATTTATCTTTGTAATTATTACTGGATTTTAGTCATTAAATCTTCTACTGGCTCATCTAAAAATTCTGCTCCACGAGCAAGCATACGGCGAATATCGCCATCTGTTACAAGTCCAATGAATTTGCCATTTTTATCAACTACAGAAGTTGCACCTAATCCCTTTGCTGTCATTAAGAACAAAGCTTCTTTTGCTGTTTTATGCACAGAAATAACTGGATTATCTTCACCTGAATGCATAACATTTTCTACAGTTAGAAGCAATCTTCTGCCAAGTGCTCCACCTGGATGGAATACAGCAAAATCCTGAGCTGTAAAATTGCGTGAAGATAAAAGTGCTATAGCTAGTGCATCTCCCATAGCAAGAGTTGCTGTTGTACTAGCAGTAGGTGCAAGACCTAATGGACATGCTTCACGTTCTACACTTATATCAATATAATAATCTGCATTTTTACCAAGTGTAGATTCACGTCTACCACTCATAGCAATAATTTTTGCACCAATGCGTTTAATTATCGGTAAAATATTTACAATTTCATTTGATTCGCCACTATTAGAAATAGCAAGTACCATATCATTAGCTGTAACCATACCTAAATCGCCATGAAATGCTTCTGCTGGATGCATAAAAATGAAGGTGTTCCTGTACTAGCTAAGCTTGCTGCTATTTTTCTGCCTACATGACCAGATTTTCCCATACCTGTTACAATAACGCGACCATTACAAGCTAAAATAGCATTTACAATTGTTTCAAATTCATCATCAATATGATTAATTAATTTTTTTACCGCATCAGCTTCTATTTGAAGTGTTTCTATAGCCTTTTCTTTTATCATGATTATTACCTCACAATTTAACTCTCAAAAATCCCAGTAATATTTTATTGTTATTTTTTCTTTGTTATTTCATTGATTGCGATTAAATCTTTTAATAAATCTTCTAATTTATCTAAGTAAACCATATTAGGTCCATCGCAAAGTGCTTCTTCTGGATTATCATGAACTTCCATAAAGAAACCATCTACACCTACACCAGCTGCACCACGAGCTAAGAAATTCTACATATTCACGATTACCAGCAGAACTTGTTCCTGCACCACCTGGTAATTGTACGCTATGTGTAGCATCAAAAAATAACTGGATATCCTGTAGAACGCATGATAGGGAAAGAGCAGCATATCTACAACTAAGTTATTATAACCAAAGCTTGCTCCACGTTCTGTGAGTAAAATCTTTTCAGAACCAGCTCTTCATAATTTTTTCACTACATTTTCTATCTGCTGGAGCCAAGAATTGACCTTTTTTTACATTTACTACACAACCAGATTTTTGCAGCTGTATATAATAAATCTGTTTGACGGCTTAAAAATGCTGGTATCTGTAATACATCTACTACTTTAGATACTGGTTCTACCTGTGTTTCATTGTGAATATCTGTAACTACTGGAACATTGAGTTCATCTTTAATACTTTGAAGCCATTTTAAACCTTTTTCTAATCCTGGTCCACGATATCCATTATAAGAAGAACGATTTGCTTTATCGAATGAAGCTTTAAATACATAAGGAATACCAAGTCGAGAAGTTATCTCTTTTATAGTTTTACCAATATATAAAGAGCGTTCATATGATTCTAATACACATGGACCTGCTAAAAGTACTAATGGATTTCCCGCACCAACTTCAAAATTGCCAATTTTTACTATATGCATAGCTACACTTCCTTACTTTTTAATTTATTTATTTTTTCCCATTTCTTGATATATTTTATTTACTTCTTCTAAATCTTCTTTTGTATCCACACCAACAAAATGTTTATCTGTGGCTATAACTTTTATTTTATAACCATTTTCTAAAGCTCTAAGTTGCTCTAAAGACTCTGTTTGTTCAAGTGGTGTTGGTTGCATTTTAGCATATTGTAACAGAAAATCTCTACGATATCCATAAATTCCAATATGTTTATAGACAACAACTCCTGTATCTTCACGAGGATATGGTATTAAAGAACGTGAAAAATACAATGCATAACCATTTTTATCTGTAATTACTTTTACATTTCCTGGTTTTGCTTTTTCTTCTTCTTTCATAGGAGTCTTCACTGTAGCCATTTTTAAATTTTCATCATTTAAAAATTCTTGTGCTAAATCATCAATAATCTGTGGATCAATAAGTGGTTCATCACCTTGAACATTGATGATTACATCTGCATCTGTACATTTTTGAGCTACTTCTGCCAGTCTATCTGTACCAGTTGGATGATTTTTTGCTGTCATTATAGCTTTTCCGCCAGCTTTGACCACAGCTTCATATACTCTTTCATCATCAACAGCTGCTATTACTTCTGCTGGTTTTGTAGCATTTAATACACGTTCATATACACGTACAATCATTGGTTTTCCAGCTATATCAGCAAGAGGTTTCCCTGGTAATCTTGTAGATGCATAACGAGCTGGTATTACACAAATAATTTTCATATTTATCCCTTCAATCTAGGTAATTTTTCTTTCAAGTATTCAAATAAAACTTGTGTTTCATCGATAAAAGTAACTTCTATACTAATGATGTAAATTGGTATAGGTCGTTTTTTACACAATAATGTTTCAGGAATTTTTACAGCATCTTTATCAGTGATAATGATAGCTTCTGCACCTTGCTCTTCCGCTTGATGCATTACATCTCTTATTTCTTCTTCTGTATAATCATGATGGTCTGGGAAACGCAAGCTTTCTGTAATAATAGCTCCAATATCATTTAAAGTTTGTTCAAACGAAGCTGGATTTCCAATAGCTGACATAGCTATGACTTTATGACCTTTCATCATATCTACAGATAAAATTTCATTTGGTTTTCGACTGAATAAATTGCCAATTTCTACAAAGCCTAATGGCTTATGTGTACTTTCTACTACTAAAGCATGGTCATTGTATTTTGCCAAAGTATCTCTTATTTCTTTGCATGCGGATTTGCTAGCTTGATCTACTTTTGTCAATAGACAAACATCTGCTCTATTTAAATGATTTAATGGCTCACGAAGAGTTCCACGTGGTAACATATGACCATTGCCAAATATATTAATAGCATCAACTAATAAAATATTTAAGTCGCGTTTTAATTGCCAATGTTGATAGCCGTCATCTAAAATTACCACATCTACATTGAAATTATCTACAGCATATTTTCCTGTAATCGTTCTATCTGTACCAATTAAAACTGGAATATCTGGCAAACTTCTAGCTAAAAGATAAGCTTCATCTCCTGCTTGATCTGCTGACATAAATACTTGATTGCCATCAGATACAATGCCCACTTCGCCTTTCCATTTTGCACGATAACCACGATTTAAAATCGCTACTTTATAGCCTAAATCGCGAATATATCTGGCTAAAAGTTTAGCAGTTGGTGTTTTTCCTGTGCCACCAACAGTGATATTACCAATGCTGATGACAAAACAATCTAATTTTACTTGTTTAGCAATACCCCATTTATATAAATTCAATTGAAAATTTACTAAACTACGATAAATTAAGGAAAAACTATATAACACACCTAAAAATAATTTTGCTGGTATGCTTTTCTTATTTTTATCATGTACTAATTTGTATAAATAAGTTTGGAGATTTTCTATTTTTTCTGTAGAACGTACCTGCACAGGATTTACTTTTTCGTATTCATCTAATAATTCATGTAAAATAACAGCAGAACGACGAGAAGCTCCCCGATTATCTTCAATTATCTGCAAAGTTTCTCTTTCCATCTGATGACGTTTTTCAGGACAATTAAATAGCTCTAATACTGCCTCTGTTAATTCTTTGCTATTTTTTACAGTAATACATGCATTTCGCTTACTAAATAATACATGAGTATCTTTGAAGTTAAACATATTCGGACCAACTATTATCGCCTTTCCATGAGCTGCTGGCTCTAAAATATTATGTCCGCCATGTTTTATTAAACTTCCACCTACATAGATAACATCGCCTACACTATAGACTTTACCTAATTCTCCAATAGTATCTAAAATCACTACATCTTGTTCATATGATGGTTTTTCTTTTAGTACAGTACGGAAATTTGTCTTAAATCCGTGTTTATGACAAATACTAGCAATTTCATCTTTACGCAAAATACTTCTTGGTGCAATCAATAATTTAACATTAGGATGCTGTTTTTTTAATTCACTATAAGCTTTTAAAACAGCTTCTTCTTCACCTTTATGCGTACTTCCTGCTAAAAATATTCCTTTTGCCTTATCCAAACATAATTCTTTCAACATATTGTTACGTTCTTTTTCATCTACATTAGTATATGTTTGGTCAAACTTCGTATTACCTGTAACAGTAACTAAATTTTCATCTGCACCTAAACGAATAATATATGAAGCATCTATTTCTGATTGCATAGCAAATTTTCTTACTGTGCCAATCATATCAGATAAAATACTAAACATATATTTATAACGTTTTACAGATTTATCACTAATTCTGCCATTTACCATCATTACTGGTATATTATATTTTCTTGTAGCCTTTAAAAAATTCGGCCAAAGTTCTGTTTCTACAGGTAAAAATACACGAGGACGAATTTTTTTTGATAAAACGCTCAGGAAGCCATGGCAAATCTAAAGGAAAATAAATTATACTATCTGCATCTTTGATAATGCGATTAGCCATAGTATATCCTGTATTAGTTACTACTGATACTAATATGGGAGTATCGGGAAATTCTCTGCGAAACTCTTTAATAATTGGACTTGTTGCTACAATTTCTCCCACAGAAGAGGCATGTATCCAAATACAATTTTTGCCTGCTACTTTATCTAAGGCATGCTCTGGCAAAAAACCAAAACTTTGAATCATGCGTTTTAAAAATCCTTTTTCACGAATAGTTCTAACTATAAAATATGGTATCAATAGTATAACAAGCAATATAGCTACAATATTATATAAAATCTGCATATGCTTCACCTATTTTGCTTTCTTATTACTAAATTGTATGTTATACAAATGACTATATAAACCACCTGTCTGCATAAGTTCTTGATGTGTACCCATTTCTTGTACACGTCCATTGTCTAACACAACAATTTTATCAGCATGTACAATTGTTGATAGACGATGTGCTATAACAAATGATGTTCGACCAACCATCAATTTATCCAATGCCTCTTGAACAATTTCTTCGCTTTCTGTATCAAGTGCCGATGTTGCTTCATCTAAAATCAAAATACGTGGATTTTTTAAGATAGCTCTAGCAATCGCCATACGTTGACGTTGACCGCCAGATAAAGTTATACCACGTTCACCAATTTTCGTATCATAGCCATCAGCTAAATTCATGATAAAATTATGTGCATTAGCCGCTTTTGCCGCTTCAATGATTTCTTCATCAGTTGCATCTAATCTACCATAGCGAATATTTTCTTTAATTGTGCCACTAAATAACATGGTTTCTTGAGGCACTACACCAATTTGTTCACGCAATGATTTTATAGTAACATCTCGAATGTCTATATCATCTATTGTTATAGCGCCCTCAGTTACATCATAAAATCTAGGAATTAAATTTGCAATAGTAGATTTTCCTGCTCCACTAGGACCTACAAATGCAATTACTTGACCTGGATTAGCTGTTAAAGATAAATCATGTAATACATTCACACTATCTTTATAGCCAAAACTAACATGATCAAATTTAACTTTACCACTGATTTTAGGAAGCTCTTTAGCATCAGGTTTATCCTTTAAATCTTCCTGTGTATCTAATACATCAAATACACGTTCTGCTGCTGCCATAGCTTTATTAATTGTGCCATATACTCTACTGATACGTTTTACAGGATTAGCTAAATTTACAGCATAAGTTAAAAAGGCGATAAGTGCCCCAGCTGTCAAAGCGCCATTAACTACTTGATAACCACCAAACCATAAAATTACAGTTACAATTACAGCTGCTAAAAATTCTACAGTTGGCGTCAACAATGAACTAAGCTGTACACTTTTCATATTTGCTTTAAAGTTTAAATCATTTTGATTTTGAAATCTTTCAATTTCATGTTCTTCTCTAGCAAATGATTTTACTACACGAACACCAGAAATAGTTTCTTGTAATAATGATGTTATTTCTGCCGTACGTTCTTGAATTAGTGAACCACTTTTTTTGAGCTTTCTACCAAAAATTTTCATAGCTTGCCCAATCAATGGTACAACTATCAACGTAACTAAACTCAATTTCCAATCCAAATAAAACATCATAACTAAAGAACCTATCAAAATTGATGATTCTGTAACTAATTCTATTAAACTATCAACTAATGCTGCTTGAAGTGCTGCTACGTCATTAGTTATATAGCTCATTATTGTTCCTGTTTGCTTTTTTTTTCATAATATGCTAACTGCAACTTCTGAAATTTCACATAAAGCATTTCACGAACATCAATAATTACTCTTTGTGCTATATATGATACTAAATACGACTGACCATAGAAGAATATCCCTCTAAAGAAAAATACTACCACTATGCCTACTGCAATTAAATTTAACAGTACCATATCTCTTTCCATAAGTACCTTATCAATCATATCCTTTATAATCCAAGGTACATATAAATTTGCTGCTGCTGACATTATGATACAAACAATAGCTAATAAAAGCCTTTTCCAATATGGTTTTATAAATAAAATCAATCTCTTATAATCATTCATATCATTTATCCCTTAATCTCATTTTTAAATCTATCAGCTGTTTGTAATATTAACTCAGCTGTCTTATCAGCCACTCCTGGTGAACCTAGCTTTTCCTTTACCATTAATAATTCTTCTTTTACTTTTTTAGCAGATTCAGTATCTTTATATAAATCACTAGCAAGTCGAGCTATATTTTCACCATTTACTTCATCTTGTAACAATTCTGGCAAAACTTGTTTATCAACTAAAATATTTGGCAAACTAAAATATTTTATCTTCACAAAAATTTTAGCTATGCGATATGTGATAGCAGACATCTTATATAAAACAATTGATGGAAGTCCCATAAGTGCAGCTTCCAAAGTAACTGTTCCCGAAGTTGCAATAGCAAAATCACAACAATTCATCAAATCATATGTCTTTGTTTCACATAATTTTACTGTTAAACCATATTCATTTATCTTTGCTTCTAAATATTTTTTATCAATACCAGTAGCTACAGGTAAAAAAAACTTTACTTCTGGTCGTTCTTTCTTTATTAACTGCGCAGCTTGAAGCATTGGTTCTAATAAATTAGCTATTTCTTGCTTTCTACTTCCTGGTAATAGCAAAATATTATCTTCTTTCAAATCTATACCAAAAAATTCAGCTGCCATCTCACGACTCATTGAAGCCTTTACATTATCCATCAATGGATTTCCTACAAATGAAATATCTGCGCCTGCTTTTTTATATACATCTAATTCAAAAGGAAAAATCGCTACAATCTTATCAGCAATTTTAGCTACCTCTTTAGCTCTGCCCTTGCGCCATGCCCAAGCTGAAGGTGGTATATATGAAAATACAGGTATATTCATTTTCTTAGCTTCTTTAGCGAGACGCCAATTAAAATCTGGATAATCTATTAAGACTAAAATATCAGGCTTTTGTTTTTTCATTTCTGCTACTAAAGCATCTTTTAATTTAAACATTTTGCGTAAATTAACTAACACTTCCCAAAAACCCATTACACTATAATCTAACATATTTTTACAAAGCTTTACTCCAGCTTGTTCCATTTGTGGACCACCAAAGCCAAACATTTCAATATCACTACAGATATTTTTCAAAGCTTTAGCCAAATTTGCTCCATGCATATCACCAGAAGTTTCCCCTGCTGAAAACATAATTTTATACATACAAACCTCCAGCCTTTATCAAGCAGAAAAAGACGCGATGATAACATTTTATAATGTATCGCCGCGTCCTACCATACTACATTGCCACAATAGTTATAGCATTTTCATCAGCTAGTGATAAAACTTTTTCTCTATCTACAATTAAAGTACGTCCTGCTTCAATTACTAAACCAGAAGCTTTTACTTCTATCATAGATTCAATTGTTTTTACACCAACAGCTGGCATATCAAAACGATTATCTTGAGCTGGTTTTGCCACTTTTGCTACAACTGCATTTCCGCAAGCGAGTTTTCCGCCACGTAAAATACATGCATCAGTTCCTTCAATAGCTTCTAAAGCCATTACTGCTTTATCTTTAACAACTACAGTCTGACCAATATCCAAGCCGCCAAGAGCTTTTGCCATTTTGAAACCGAATTCCATATCTAAATTTTCTCTCTCTGTTGGTTGACGTTTAGTCAATACACCTTTTTTAGGCATAATCATTTTCAAAAGCATAGTCTGGTCAAATGTGGTAATTCCTTCTTTAGCAAGTTCTGCCACAAATGCCAACATCATAGTATCATCACTTCTATCTTTTAATGATGATAACAAAGCTATCATTCTAGCATCAGGTAATTCATGTTGTCCTGAAAATAAAATTTCCTTAGTAACTTTACCAATCATGACAACATCTGTTACTTCTTTACCTTTTAAATAATCAATTATACTACCCAATTGAGCTACATTGATGGATTTAAAATCTGTTGCTACATTTTTTAAATCTTCTTCTACACCATCAACTAAACCTACAGCATAAACATCTATACCCATAGCTCTTGCTGCTTTTGCTACTTCAACTGGTAATCTACCTATCCCAGATAATAAACCTATTGATTTCATACTAAAATCCCCACTTTAATTATTACCTTCATGGTTTTCTCTGCAAATACCACGATCAGCATTTCTTAAGAATCGTAAAAAATGTTCTACTTCAGCACAAGAATCAACTTCTTGTTCAATTACAGATATTGCTTGTGCTAATTTTAGTCCTGAACGGTACAAAATTTTATACGCTTGTTTAATAGCTTTTCTTGAAGATATAGAAATTCCTGCACGAGCTATACCTACACTATTTAAACCACAAACATTTGCAGGTCTACCATCTACAATTGTATATGGCACAACATCTTGTACTAATTTGGAAAAGCCTCCAACCATTGCATTTCTACCAATTTTTACAAATTGATGAACACCGGCAAAACCCCCAAGAACAGCTCTATCTTCTACAATAACATGCCCTGCAACAGATGCATTATTTGCCATAATAACATTATTACCAATAATTGCATTATGTGCTACATGCGTATAAGCCATTAATAAGCAATCATTGCCAATACGAGTTTCTTCTTCAGCTCCACAAGCTCTATGAATTGTAGCATATTCACGAACTTTTGTTCGATCACCAATATATACATAAGATTTTTCTCCCACAAATTTTAAATCCTGTGGTTCTGCACCAATAGATGCTCCTGGAAAAATCACGCAATCTTTGCCAATTTTTGTCCAACCAGTAATAACCGCATGTGGTTCAATTCTTGTACCATCACCGATTTCTACATTTTCGCCAATAACTGCAAATGGACCAATTTCTACATTTTTCCCGATTTTGGCATTTTCATGAACTATTGCTAATGGATGTATTTTGCTTTCTGCCTCCATTTGTATTCACTCCTTAAAAACTACACCATTTGGTGAAATTCCATCATAGTAAAAGAGCCAATTAATTGGCTCTTTACACCTTAATTAATCATTTTATAAGTTTTCTGGTTTTTGTAAAGCAAAAGTAAAGTCACCTTGAGCTACTAATTTATCATCAACAAAACCTTCACAATGAACTTTACCAAAATCGCCACGAATTTTCACAATTTCAGATTTCATAATAAGCTGATCACCAGGAACTACTGGTTTTTTAAATTTAACATTATCCATACCGCCAAAGTAAGCTAATTTACCGCGGTTTTCTGCTGGATATAATAAAGCAAAACCACCAACTTGTGCCATTGCTTCTAAAATTAACACGCCTGGCATAATTGGATGACCTGGAAAATGTCCTCTAAATTGGTCTTCATTTATAGAAATATTTTTTATACCTACTGCATATTTCATAGGTTCTAATTCAATAATACGATCGATCAATAAAAATGGGGGACGATGTGGTAAAACTTTTTCAATTTCAGGAATATCAATTCTCATAGTATAACCTCTCTTCTGCTTAAGTAAAGTCTGCAAGAATTTTCTTTGCTAACTTTGTATTTAATTCATGACCTGATTTTACAGCAATTACATGACCTTTTATTCTACCTGCTAATCTCAAATCACCAATAGCATCTAAAATTTTATGACGAACTAATTCATCTGGGAAACGAAGTTTATTCATCCAACCTTCATCATTGTAGACGATTACATTATCTAAATTTCCACCTAAACCTAATCCCATTTTACGTAAAGCTTCTACTTCTTTTTCATAAGCAATAGTTCGTGCTACAGCTATTTCCTTCTTATATAAATCTTTACTAGTAAATTCAAAATCATGATATTGTATACCAATTAGTGGATGTGGATTTATGGAAGTAAAGCTCACACGAAAACCATCATAAGGCAATACCATTATAAATCTTTCTTTATCATCTATACGATATACTTTATCAATTGTTATTATATCTGCTTCTTTTTCCTGTTCTTTTATTCCTGCTTTTTCTAGCAATTCTAAAAAAACATTTGCTGAACCATCTGTTACTGGTGGTTCTTCACTGTCAATTTCAATATAACAATTATCTATATCACTAACAAATAGTGCTGACATTAAATGTTCTATTGTAAAAATCTTGACATCTCCATTACTAATCGTTGTCGCTCTTAATGTAGATGTAACATTACTTGCTATTGCTTTTATCTGTGTTTTTTCTGGTAAATCCGTTCTAATAAATACAATTCCTGTATCTACTGGAGCAGGACGCAATTTCATATTAACCTCTGTGCCTGAATGCAGACCAATTCCAGTATATGAAACATCTACCGCAATTGCTTTTTTGCTTTATCATCGTCGTCCTCCTAAAAATTATATATAATTATTTTACAAGACAACGCTATTTACTGCAAGTTATTTGCT
>ENA-OQEL01000679-OQEL01000679.1-human-gut-metagenome-genome-assembly--contig:-NODE-679-length-11181-cov-4.041252_pt1 | contig 11181 bp, 12 predicted proteins | sample MGYA00242796_ERZ504637 | MGnify/ENA primary metagenome ERZ504637 (study PRJEB26092, sample SAMD00036306) | human gut metagenome | host: Homo sapiens | study: EMG produced TPA metagenomics assembly of... | reverse complement strand
GGAAAATAATTACGCTGCGATAAAAAAAAATGCAATGGAGCAGATTCTATGATAAAATGATCGAGCGAAAAATGAGATAGGAAAATATGCTGTTGATAGATTTTGTGATGGAAAAAAATTGATGTAAAGTATCTTTTGCCAGGAGGAAAAAGTCCGGTACAAAATGATGAGAATAATAAGTCAATTCAAGCGGAATATTTAGATACTACAATCAATAAACTGACAAAGGAAAGAGTAAAAACACGTGATAATTATGTGAAAGAATTGCAAAATGGTATTCGCACTATTTTCACTGTTAAATATGGAACGATGTTTCCAGATCAACCAATACAAAGAATTAATAAGTTTTTTGATTTGTTTTTAGAGAAACTGTGTAGTGTGGATACGCTTGGAGAAATTGTGATTGCAGCATTGAATCCACATCCAGATGCTAGTGTGAAAAAAGTAATTGAAGATGTAATGGAAGAAGCATTGAATGAAGCGGGGATTAATAATTACAGCCCTTCAGCATTGAAAGAATTTGCAGGAGCTGTTGCAGAAATGTTAGTTATTTTTGTTGTTTCACACCCTAATCTAACAGTGACAGGTGTTAGTAATGCGAAAACTTTGGGAGCAGCTCATTATCCAGAATTATGTATGGCATGGTTAATGTCACAAGATGAGAACTATACATCTTCACCAACAGAGTTTGACGGAAATGGTAACTATCGTGTTATACATATTAATTGTCCGATAGATGTAGAAGTATATGATAGTGAAAATATATTACAAGCAAGGATTGTAGATGATATACCACAGGAAATTAAAAATGGGACTGTTGTGGCAAGTTTGAATGAAGATGATGAGAAAATAGTTTATCTTCCAACAAATGCATCGTATCAGATAAAATTAACAGCTACAGATAACGGAACAATGAATTACTCGATAAATGAATTTTCTTCTACAGCAGGTGATATTACAAGAGTCGTTAATTATAAAGATATAAATTTGAATAAAAATGATGTGTTTAATGCAGTTGTTCCTGCTTATGTAGATGATGAACAAAATAATGAAATAGAAGGTTCAACTACAGAGTATGAGTTGAAGTCACCTGATGGTAAAGAAATTAATCCTGATCAAAATTTAAGTGGTGAAGATGCAAAATCTGCTTATTATATGGTGACAGTAGAAGTTGATTCGGATGAACATGGTATTGCTATAGGTCAAGGAATTAGACAAGAAGGAAATTTTGCAAAAGTTGAAGCGGTTGCTAAAGAAGGTTACCAATTTGTTGGTTGGTATGAGAATGATAAATTAATTTCGCAAGAAACACAATATCGTTTTTGTGTAGAAAAAGATACCCTTTTAGTTGCAAAATTTGAAAAGATGGAGAATCAGCGAACCTAGAAAATCCAGCGAACCCAGAAAATCCTGATTCGGGAAAAGATAATAATACAGGTAATAATTCTGGTTCGGGAATAAATGAAAATGGAGGAGAAAAGATAGAATCTGTTTCAACAGGAGACGAATCTGCAGTTGGATTTTGTAGTCTAATGGCTGTAATCATGGTAAGTATAGTGATGTGTATGGCATTTACAAAAATAAGACGTAAAAAGCAGAGAAATTAAGGAGCCACATAAGTGTTCAGAAAAAAGTATAAAGTAGTAGTATTAGCAATTGTTCTTGGAGTTCTATTAAATGCTTGTAGTAAAAGACAAGCAGTAACCGAGGAATATAATACAATAAGTGATTTGGCATATTCTGAAAAATGTAAAATTGAACCAATCATATATATTGAAGAAAAAACAGGATTTGTTCCATATATTGTATTAACTAATGATTATAATGGTAAAACACTTTTGTTAAGAAAAGAAATTCTTCCAGAGAATAGAAGAGTTAGTGATTATTCGGCTTACTATGAAGAAAGTGAAATTGATAATTACTTAATGGGAGAGTTTTTTGATAATTTACCTATTCAAACTCGTTGCTTAATTCAAGATTCGGAAATAGAGATTTTAGATGAACGATGCTTGAATCAAATAGATGATAGCGTGATAACTATTGTAAGAAAAGTGTTTTTGTTGTCTTTTACTGAACTTGGATATAAAAAAAATGGGCATGTCGGAGTTGAAGGGGTGCCATTGTTGTATTTTAAAGATAATAAGAATCGTTTTGCTACTACGAATAATGGAAAGTTTACTGTAAGTTGGTGGTTAAGAAGTGCGGATTCTACATATGATTCTTGTGTATATGCAGTAGGACCGGAAGGTGAAATTGGAAGCACGAATGCATACGATATGAATGGTATCAGACCAGCATTTTGTGTTGACGGTAAGCAAGAAATATATAAAGAAGAAGGCAGATATATTTTAAAATAACATAACTTATTTATATTAAAGTGATTATGTTATTTTGAAAGAATTATTGAAATTCATTTGCCTGTGCTTATCTAAACGTTAATTGGCTACATTTTGGCTACAAGATTTTTATAAAGCACTAATTCCTCAGCAAAAATAAGCTACTTTAGACAACAGAACCGCACAAATTAGTTTCAAATAATCGAATATCACGAAACCAAAGTCCGTGATGGTGGACGTACAGTAGAATCTGGACGTGTTGCTACAGGTATCGAGTAATCATTGAACACTTAATGAGTGCGTAAGCGCGAAGTTAGTGAGAAAGTTGTTCTGTGAGCGTTGCGAGCAGAACAACCTTCTGATAACAAATATAGTAAAATTAAGGTTTCCGAGATTTTTCGGATAATCGAGCTATAATGAGATTATTTGGTTTTTACTATACGTCTGTTGGAAGCATTATTCTATTCTTTATAATTGCAACAATTATTTCATACCCATTTAGTTTGCTTGCTGATGTGTTACCAAAAGCATTGCTTATGCTTGAAAAGATAGATAAACAATCTGCTGTTATTATGTATCTTTTGTTAGATACATTTGCGACATTTATGGGATTGAGAATCGTAGACTATTTCATGCAGTCCATTTCAGCGACTACTATTTCAATTATTATTGTCTCTTTCGTATTTGCTTTGTTTGGAGTAAGCGATTTTAATAATAAGAGGAAAGGTTGATAAACCCCAGTTCTCAAATGACGAAATCTATAGCATTTAATAACTGTTATATTTTGTTATGGAAAACTCGTTAATCCATTGAAAATGCTAAACTTTTCATTGGTGTTCTCTCCATCACATCTTGTATCGTGTTATATCATTTTACCCTTGATTATGAACCCTCATAAGGGAAAATACAAGTGAAAGAAAATCTGGCGGCAACTAATAACAAATTATAAAAATGGCAATTGTAACTGGATGAAATGCTTTTAATACATTGTCGGTTATAATGACGATGTTACTGCGTTTTTTGCAAAAGTGCAAAAGATATAAAAGAGGTGGAAAATTATTGAAATATAACGAATTATATCATACAATAGTAGTGTTTTTGTACAAGTCAATTTGATAGAAAAGGGGGTGAATAATCCGGTCTCCATGTCCCCACTGTCCGGAGATAGGAAACCGCAAATCCGTTTTTAAGGAAACCGCCATTCCGGTGGTGGAAACCTTTATCATAAATCCCTTAGAATGTAATCATGCACCAAAAGGTGTAAATACATTCAAAGGAGGTCATGACTATGACCAAGTATCGAGAGATTCTCAGACTTAGTGGTCTGGGACTCAGTCAGCAGAACATTGCCGACAGCTGCAATGTCTCCAAGAAAACGGTCAATCGCGTTTTAAAGCGAGCTAAGGAATTAGATATCTCCTGGCCACTTGATGAAAGCGATACCGATGCTGTACTTGCAGAAAAATTTTTCCCTTCTGTAAAACAAGTCACATCCAATAAAAGAATGCCTGACTACGCTTACATCCGCAATGAGCTGCTTCGCAACGGCGTAAGCAAAAAGCTCCTATGGACGGAATACATGGAGGATTGCCGTGCCAATGGCGAAGAACCGCTCATGTATTCACAGTTCTGCTATCGCATCCAACAGGATGAGCAGAAACATCGCGCTACCATGCATATCAACCGTAAACCCGGTGAACAGGTTGAAGTTGACTGGGCAGGTGATCCTGCAACAGTCATTGATCCTGATACCGGCGAAATCATCAAAGCATACATATTTGTCGGTGTAATGACTTACAGCCAGTATACATACGTGGAAGCATTTCTGGACATGAAACAGAAATCATGGATCAATGCACATGTCCATATGTACGAATATTTTGGCGGTGTCGCCAGAATCCTCGTACCGGATAACTGCAAAACTGCAGTTGTTCACAATGGCGGATGGAAAGACCAGCAGATCAATGAAACCTATCAGAAACTGGCTGAGCATTATGGCACTGCTATTATTCCGGCGCGTGTCAGGGCTCCCAAGGATAAGCCGAATGCTGAAGGGACGGTAGGAAATATCTCTACCTGGATTACAGCAGCACTTCGGGATGAACAGTTCTTCTCCCTTGCCGAATTAAATCGTGCAATCAGAGACAAGCTCGAACTGTTCAACCAAAGGCTCTTTCAAAAGAAAGAGGGTAGTCGGCGAAGCTTATTTCTTGAGGAAGAAAAACCATTGCTGGCACCATTACCTTCTACCCGTTTTGAACTGAGCGACTGGAAGACAGCCACCGTCCAGTTCAATTATCACATATCTGTGGATGGAATGCTATACTCAGTTCCTTATGAATACATCAAAAAGAAAGTGGATGTAAAGGTAACAGATACCACTATTGAAATTTTCTACAACCATAACCGCATTGCTTCCCACCGTCGTCTGAAAGGACGCCCTGGGCAGTACAGCACGGTCACGGAACATATGCCGGAAGATCACCAGAAATATCTGGAATGGAACGGCGACCGGTTCCGCAAATGGGCTGAGCTGATTGGCATAAATACGTACACTGTGGTCAATGCAATACTGACCTCCAAACGTGTGGAACAACAGACCTACCGAAGTTGTATGGGACTTCTGAAGCTTGCTGGGAAATACTCAGATGCATTGCTTGAAGCAGCCTGTAAAAAGGCATTGTCCTATACATCTTCGCCCAGTTACAAGAGTATTAAAAACATCCTTGTAACCGGTTCTGTAAAGCCGGAATCAGAAACTACTGAATCCACGACCACACATAAAGCACACGGCATCACAAGAGGTGCCGATTACTATCGGAGGTAAACACATATGACAAATCAGAGTACAATTGATAAATTAATTGAAATGCGCCTTACCACTATGGCAGATGCATTTCGCAACCAGCTGGATGATCCTAAATTTAAAGAAGTGCCATTCGAGGATCGCTTCGGTATGCTGGTGGACATCGAATACAGCAATCGTAAAAATAATCGTCAAAAACGGCTGATCCGTAACGCTGGATTCGACCAGCCGGAAGCAAATATCATGGATATCAACTACACTTCCGGACGCAAGCTTAACAAGGATCTTATTAACCGGCTTGCAACTTGCGAATATATATCTGAACACCGGAATCTCTTTATCACTGGTGCTACAGGCTGTGGTAAAACTTACATGGCCTGTGCCTTTGGCATGGAGGCATGTAAGCAGTATTTCAATACCAGGTATGTCCGTCTTCCTGATCTGCTTATTGATCTGGAGATTGCCCGCACAGATGGCAGCTACAAAAAAGTCATGGCTAAGTATGCCAATCCCGTTGTCCTGATTCTGGATGAATGGCTTCTATTGAAACCAACGGATTCAGAACAGAGGGATATCTTCGAACTACTTCATAGGAGACGTAAGAAATCTTCAACGATTTTCTGCTCCCAGTATGAATTCGAGGAATGGTATGACCAGCTCGGCGGTGATGACAGTCCTCTGGCAGATGCAATCATTGACCGCATCGCTCATGACAGTTATCGCATCAACATCACAAGCATTGATGCCGAACATGACATCTCAATGCGTGAAGTCTATGGATTAGACAAAACATTACGCGAGTAAACTCGCATAAGCGGTTTCCGTTAGTCCGGACAGGCGGTTTCCTGCCTGCCGGACTTGCGGTGTTATCGCACAAGAATATTCAGGGGGAGCGCAGGAACTGTAGCAGCTGTTCTTATCGTTGGAGGAACACTTGCAGAAGATGTGATTACAGGTGGTGGCGGAATTGCAGATGATGCCGCATCATTCTATCTTGCATACAGGTTGATGTTTGGACTATAACAAAGGAGATTTTTTATGTCGTTTAATTCACAGTTTAAACTTATTTTTGGTGAAACATTTCAAACAGAGGGTTTTCGATATTGCTCAAAATTGAATGTTTTGTTAAAATGCTCAACGAAGATTTGATGGCTTTTTTTAGGAGTAAAAATCAGCTCCGGCATGGAATAAAGGGGCAAAAGGATTTTTCCTTACTGCAGGAATTATTTCTACCTATCATTCTTCTATCGATAAAAAATCAATATTGTATGCTGGACAGGATTTAAATTCATTCCTTCCACGAAATGAAGCAAGAGTAAGTTTTGAATATACCGAAGATACAATGGAAGAGATTATTTCAGCGACGGCTTTATATGTGAAGGAACGTTTGATGCCTATATTCAATCGAGTTTATGATTTAGATTCTTTTATTGATTTTTTAAAGGAATATTCGATTAATAAATTGCGCGCATGTGATACTTTTGAAGGGGAATCTCTTGTCTTGATTAAAACAGATAACCATGATGATTTTCAAACGTATTTCCAGCAGCATCTGGATGAATTATACGCACAAATTGATGCAGGAAATGTTGGTGATGGCTATACGAAAGAAATGGCTTATGATGATTTGTTTCATGGTATTATCGAAAGTATTGTATATCCTCGGGATAAAGTATATTCTGACAAGAGTTTATATAATGAGGCGCTGGAAGAGGCTGAGAGAAGAAAAAGTGAAAATATGAAAAAAATTATATAGCTATCAAATATTGAAGAGCTGATTACTATAGCAATTAATCAAATTGATTTCAATAATGGAAGTTTAGTGTGATTTCTTGATGATGAGTGTTCTGAACTTCATTTTTGAAAAATTAAGCAATGAAATTGATGGGGCGATTATCTCTGCCCCTTTATCTTTGCTTTGATAAGGTTCGATTGGCGTTCTGGTTGTCAGACTTTTCCTGATACCATTTTTATTTTGTCGTGTATGGTTTCGAACTTTGGAGTAACTTTCTCTCCGTATGCTTCTTCCCACTTAGAACGTTCTTTCTGATATGCGTCAAAGGCACGCTGTGCAGTATAGAATGCTGTGTAGAAGTCTTGTACTGTTGCAAATTCATGCTGTCTGACGATATTGGATAATCTGGCTTTGAGAGTTCGGATCTCTTCCTCTTTGGTGGCAATCTTGCTTTCAAGCTCTTTTTTCTTAGTAAGTAAATCGTTTTCAGTATGGAGAACTTTATCAGCGGAATTTTTACAGAGAGGTAATGGAAAAGAATCGGGTGCATTACGAGTATTACCATTTGGGAATGACAGAAAATGTGCCGGAGCTTGAAGGTTTCCATTTCCACACATTAAGGCATACCTACACGACAAACCTCTTATCCAACGGGGCTCAGCCTAAGGATGTGCAGGAACTGTTAGGACACTCAGACGTGAGTACCACCATGAATGTCTATGCCCATGCTACAAGGGAAGCAAAGCGGACTTCCGCAAGACTTCTTGATAAAGTGGCAGGCAATGATTAAACAACTATTGACATTTTGTTACTGGAGTAGTGGAAAATACTTCAATGTAAGCAGATTTTAACACACTTTCAGATGGAAGAATCGCATGAATATAGCGAAAGAGTAAGAAAAAGCGACCGGCACATGGGGATTGGCCCGCCCGGCAGAGGTGCTCCCGAAAGAGCGACTAGCGCAGCGGCTTAGATACTGTAGAATTATGCCCATGAAACGCAGAAATGCCCCGGCATGGACGCCGGGGCAAGGAGAAACCGCGCCATGGACGGCGCGTTTCGACGGTTTCGTCAAGCATAGAAAATCTAAAAAGCATAATTCGTACAGTACCTTAGCTGCGTAGCGTTAGCTCGTCGGGAGCACCTCTGCCGGGCGGGCCAATATTATTAATTATTGTGCAGCATCAGGAGCCACATACGAGTATGCATTGGACATCTTTGCAGCATTGTTTGTCAGAGTGACAGCCTCTCTGTAGTAGGCAACAACAGGAGTGCCCTTATCCACAGCATTGAACAGCTGCTCTGCAAAAGCAGGAGGCACATTGATACATCCGTGTGAGCCCGAGGTTTTGTAAATGGTTCCTCCGAAGGTATCACGCCAGCTGGCATCATGGATACCTATATTGTAGGCAAACGGCATAAAATAGCTGACAGGAGAAGAGTATCCCTCGCCGACAAGAGTAGCATTTCTCTGCTTGTAAACAATCTTGTATACACCATCTACGGAACCATTCTGACGGGCGAGATTACCTGATACGAAATCAGACTCCATCTGGAGAGCACCATCCTTGTAATACCACATGTGCTGCTTTGTGTAGTCAATCTCTATGTATGTATTACCTATGTCGTCAGCGCCTCGGTAGAGTGCTGTCTGCTCGTAAACAGGCTCTCTTTCCACTGGCTTGCCTCCCTCTAAATCTGAAAGGAGCTGGGCTTTCTCATTTTTCTTGCTGACTACCCATCCGTAGTCTCCACCACCTATTTCAATAGTGTCACCGGACGATGTTTTGAACGAGCGCTTGCGTCCGAAGGTGTTATACTTGGAAGCAAGCTGCTGGACATATTTAGTGACCTTGGCATCATCTATGCTCACGCTGCCGTCATCTGAGATGCTTAGCATATCAAGGATTTTGGCTGAGTCAAGCTTCTCGTCGGCACCTTCAATTTTGTAAGTGACGGTTGAAGCAGTGTATTTGTCGAGGGCTTCTTTTTCATTTTTGATAGTATCACTGTTTTTTGTGATTTTTGGAGCTTCATAACAGTCATCACTTAAGGTAAGCTTTGGGAGCTCGTTGTCCAGGGCGTCCTTTACTTCGGCAAGGATGCTGTCATATATCGGTTTGCAGCCATTTTTCTCTTCAATCACATCGTATTTGCCGTCTTTTATCTCGATGTGGGCATCCTCCGGATTTTCAATGTAGTCATCACTGAAAATATCAAGAGCCTTGAGCTTTTCAGCCAAAGTGGCATCGTCATATTTGGACGAACCCTTTAGAGTATAGTTTTGAGCTTTGAAGAGACTGACAGGCCATGTAAAAGCATTCTGGCTTTTTAGGATTTGCTCCTCGTCACCGTTTGAGACATATTCATAGGAAAAATCAGGTCCCTTAAGTGAAAAGCTGTTGCCTTTTCTATCAGTGATTGTGAGCAGATAGTCGCGGCTTAGGGCTGTATTTTTTTCTAATGCCTCTTTTGCAGTTTTCCCTGCGTATTTTACAGAGTTAATCTTTGTGTTGAACAGATAGTGGCTGCTAAAATAAAAGGCAAAGCCAAGATAAACAGCCAAAAGCACACCAAGCACAACGGCGCAGGTTATAAGCACTTTTTTCTTCATGTAAATCGACCTCCTTGGAGATATGCTGTTGCTGCCCACACCGGGGTGTAGACAGCAGCTAAAATCAGTTACATTTGTGAAGATGTGACACATCCATATAGTCAGGCAGACCATTCTTGTAGGCTACAGCGGTTTCTCCCTGAATAAGTGGCTTTAAGTATTCGATAAGTTCAGGTTTCACATCATTGCCAGCATCATTGATCCACTCTCTTGGCACAGACTTGGCCTCGTTTGCGATATCCTTGATAGCAGAATATGTGTATTCCACCTGATAAGGATTATTTGAGATGCGCTTTAAGCATACCATTGATGCGGTCACACCCTCTGCTGCAATAGTGACACCCTTTTTACCCTGAGCAAAAGATTCCTCGATATCGGTTAATGATGCAAGGTGTGAGGCACAGCGCTGGAGCACATTTACCTCTACAGAGCGCACCTTGACACCGATGTTTTCCTTTACGATGAACTCAAGAGCTTTTCCGGCACCGCTTAGCTGCTGGTGTCCGAACTGGTCACATGCGGCCTTTGATGATGTAATGTATGAGCCGTCTGCGTCATGTATTCCTTCGGATACGGCAACTATTACATTGTTAGTGACAGCACATCATTCATTTGATTCATGGGATGAACAGATTCATTATAATATAGCATATACAGACTCCTGGGTATGGAATTATATGGAGTACAGTGATGCTGTGATGTCGAATGTAGAAATGCGTGTACCAACAGGGGACACGTTAGAGGAAGAACAATGGATAGGAGAATGGCTTAATCAGGCAAATGATACCGTTGTATTATCATCACAAAAGGTAGATTTCTCAGATATGGACAAAGGGCTTATCTTCCACAGATATTAGGACTTGGATTAGGAAGAACACTGGGATTGTCGTATGTAGCAACAGTATTTTTAGGAAAGGTTTTTTAATTTACTGTTTTGTACAGCTGTCGTTACGTGTGCGATTCGTTTCAGCAAGTATGGAAAACGTACATTGATGTGTGTTGGGTTGCTGCCGACAACGGTATTTCATTTTTTCGTCATTTACATATGATGCATTTGTGATAGCACTTTTAATGTTGGGCATAGCATTGTTTGTAACAGAGTACCTGAGTGAAGAAAAAATTCAAACAAAACGGACGATGGTATCTATTCTTGCTATGGTTGTGGGATGCTTTTCAAAGGCGGTCTATATTCCATTTTTGGCATTATATTGGCTTATGCCGAAGGACAAGTTTTATAGCAGGAGACAAAAGAATCTGTTTAAAGCAGGAATCTTTGTCTTATTAATATTAATGTTTGCGTCCTTTATACTGCCGTTAATAGGTAATGTTACAAGCGGAGCAGAGGTAGGAGATTACCGTGGAGGAGATACGAGCCAGACAAGTCAGTTATCTATGATTTTGGGATATCCGTTGACGTATACAGGAGTTTTGTTGAAATCACTTGGAACAACGTTTGCATCTTATTTTATTGGTTCCAAAGTGCTTGCAAATTTTGCATACCGTGGAATCTATGATGGAATAGGATATTTTGTAGTACTGCTTACGATGTTGTTTACATTTGTGACCGATTTTTAGGAATGACAGAAAAAATCATATGATGCACAGATGAAAAGAAAAATATTGATGATGAAAATATGGAATGCAGTATTAATATTTGGAACAGCATGTCTGGTCTGGACGGCATTATACC
>ENA-OQEL01000678-OQEL01000678.1-human-gut-metagenome-genome-assembly--contig:-NODE-678-length-11186-cov-2.351931_pt1 | contig 11186 bp, 16 predicted proteins | sample MGYA00242796_ERZ504637 | MGnify/ENA primary metagenome ERZ504637 (study PRJEB26092, sample SAMD00036306) | human gut metagenome | host: Homo sapiens | study: EMG produced TPA metagenomics assembly of... | reverse complement strand
ATGGGCTTTTTCTATGGTTGACAAATGTATCGTATTGGAAGATGACGATGTGCCTTCCGTTTCTTTTTTCACATTCTGTAAAGAAATGTTAGACAAATACGAGCAAGACACCCGTATCACCATGATTGCAGGTTTCAATAACGAAGAGATTACTCCGGATGTACCATACGATTATTTCTTTACCTCCACCTTCTCGATTTGGGGATGGGCCAGTTGGAAAAGGGTCATCGACCAATGGGACGAGCATTATACTTTTCTAGAGGATAAGTTCAATATGCAACAACTGGAGCAGCTCATTAAAGAACGGAAATTCCGCAAAGACTTTATCTACATGTGCCATCGCCATAAAGAAAACAACAAAGCCTATTATGAAACCATCTTCCACGCTTCCATGCTTTTCAACTCGGGACTGGCTATCGTACCTACCCGCAACATGATTAACAATTTGGGAGTCACAGCAGATTCCACCCATTTTGCCGGTTCTGTTCATACACTGCCCAAAGGATACCGCCGCATCTTCACCATGAAACGGTATGAAGTAGAATTTCCTCTCAAGCATCCCCGTTATGTCATTGAGAATGTAGCTTATAAAAAAGCCGTCTACCGCATCATGGGGTGGGGACATCCCTGGATTAAGATAGGACGTTCTTTCGAAGAATTATTTCTGAACCTGCGATACGGCAATTTTCCATCATTACTAAAGCAATAAAAACAGAATTAACAAATGGCTGAAAAGAGACCAACACCGGTAAAACCACTCACTATTTATTTTTATCACACCCGGTTAACCCGTGAAAGTTACGAGGAATGGAAAGATTATAAGTTTCCGGGACACATTCTCTACGGACTTACCTTTGCTGGAAAAATATGGCATCCGGTCGGTAATGCATAAATACAAAAGCTTTCCCCGGCCGTCTAAGACTGATGCTCTATGCCACTAAAGAGATTCTGTGCTGCAAAGAGCCATACGAAGTACTCTACGGTACATCTTTCCGTGGACTGGAGCTAATTATCCTGCTCAGAGCATTAGGATTCTACCGCAAACCCATCGTCATTTGGCATCACACTGCCTTGAAAAAACTTCATCCGGTAAAAAATAAGAGAACATATCTCACGTTTCTTTTATAAAGGCATTGACCATATGTTCCTATTCAGTAAAAAATTGATTAAAGACTCATTAGCGACCGGGAAAGCTCCCGAAGAAAAGCTTCAGCTTATCCATTGGGGACCGGATCTCGCTTTCTATGACCATATTCTACAAGTAATGCCAGATCGGAAACCAGAAGGCTTTATCTCCACCGGGAAAGAAAACCGGGATGTAAACACTATGCTGCAAGCTTTCTGCGCCACCGAACAACAACTGGACTTGTACATCGCCCCCACCAATGGAAGTGTAAACTACCAACAGATTATTGAAAGCTTTTGTCTACCCGATTCTGTACAAGTACACTATACGGACGGTGTCATCCCATACTTATTGGCACAGAAAGTGGCACGAAAAAGCTGTGTTGTCATCTGCTGTATGGATTTTCCTTATACCGTAGGCCTTACCACATTGGTAGAAGCCTTTGCATTAGGCATCCCTGTCATTTGCTCACGTAATCCCAATTTTGAAATGGATATAGACAAAGAAGAAATAGGAATTACCGTAGCCTATAATGACGTGGAAGGCTGGATCAACGCCATTCATCGCATAGCCGACCATCCCGAAGAAGCCCAAAAGATGGGCGCCAACGCCCGAAAGTTGGCAGAAAAACGTTTCAATTTGGAAATCTTTTCCCATGAAATAGCAGAAAGCTTACTGGAAATATCTAAGATGTCCTCTAAAAAACGTACATTTGCATAAACTTTTATGCACATGAGAGTACTTATCATCAATACGTCTGAGCGAATAGGTGGAGCCGCCATTGCAGCCAACCGCCTCATGGAGGCTTTAAAAAACAACGGAATAAAGGCAAAAATGCTTGTACGTGACAAGCAGACCGACCAGATAAGTGTCGTTGAACTAAAGAAATCATGGTGGAAAGTATGGCAATTCATCTGGGAACGTGTCGTTATCTGGCAAGCCAACCACTTCAAGAAACATAACTTGTTTGCCGTTGACATAGCCAATACCGGCACCAATATCACAGTATTGCCCGAATTTACCCAGGCCGACGTCATTCATCTGCACTGGATTAACCAAGGTATGTTGTCACTGACAGATATCCGGCGTATCATCCAATCCGGCAAACCCATCGTTTGGACAATGCATGATATGTGGCCTTTTACCGGTATCTGCCATTATGCAGGAGATTGCGATAAATATGCCACACAATGCCACAACTGTCCGCAACTTTACAAAGGAAGCAGAAAAGACATAGCCTACCGTACTTTCCAGAAAAAGAAAAAAACTGTTTGAAGGAGCACAAATCACCTTTGTAGCTTGTAGCCGCTGGTTAGAATCATTGGCTAAGAAAAGTGATCTGATTAAAGGTCAGACCATTACCAATATTCCCAATGCAATCAACACCAACCTGTTCAAACCTCGTGATAAAAAACAGGCCAGAGAAAAATGCCATCTTCCGCAAGACAAGAAGTTATTGCTTTTCGGCTCCGTAAAAATTACAGACAAGAGAAAAGGAATAGACTATCTGGTATCAGCTTGCAAACAAATTGCTTCCTCATATCCAGATTTTAGTAAAGAATTAGGTGTAGTGGTTTTTGGTAACCAAGCCGAACAATACACTTCCCTGTTTCCCTTCCCTATCTATCCGATGAATTATGTCAGCAACGAGAAGGAACTGGTAGATATCTACAATGCAGTCGACTTATACGTCACACCTTCTTTACAAGACAATCTACCCAATACCATCGTAGAAGCAATGGCCTGTGGTATTCCGTGCATAGGGTTCAATGTAGGAGGTATTCCACAAATGATTGACCACCTGCACAACGGTTATGTTGCCGAATATCAGTCTTCCAAGGATCTGGCAAACGGCATTCACTGGGCATTGACCGAAGGAGAATATGAAAGTCTGAGTGAGGAAGCCTGCCGTAAGGCAGTATCCAGTTATTCGGAAAGTACCATTGCCAAGAAATATGTTGAAATCTATAACAAGATTACAGGGAATCATGCATAACCATCATCCTCATCCCAAGTTTTCTATTATTACCGTCACCTACAATGCAGCAAAAGTGTTGGAGGATACTATACAAAGTATTGTTACACAAACTTATAAGAATCTGGAGTATATTATTGTGGACGGGGGATCAACAGATGAAACACTGGATATCATTCACAAATACCAGGAACATATCACCACTGTTATCAGTGAGCCCGACCAAGGTTTATACGATGCCATGAACAAAGGAATAAAATTGGCAACCGGAGATTATCTTTGTTTCTTGAATGCCGGTGATGGCCTGCACGAGGATGATACTTTGCTGCAAATGGTACATTCCATCAATGGAACAGCCCTGCCGGGAGTGCTATATGGAGAAACAGAAATAGTGGACAGTCAAGGGCATTTTTTATACATGCGCCGCCTGTCTGCACCCGCAACGCTTACCTGGAAAAGCTTCAAGCAAGGAATGTTGGTTTGCCATCAAGCCTTTTTCGCCCGCCGTGATCTGGTAGAGCCATACGACCTGCAATATCGGTTCTCGGCAGATTTTGACTGGTGTATCCGTATCATGAAGAAAGCGGATGTACTCCATAATACCCATCTTACTCTTATTGATTACCTGAATGAAGGAATGACCACCCGTAACCATAAAGCCTCCTTGAAAGAACGCTTCCGTATTATGAGCCGTCACTATGGATGGGCAAGCACAGTGACACACCACTTATGGTTCGTTCTGCGCCTGCTCTACAAATAATCCGGAAGTCTGACTAATAACGGGACTCAATCAATTTTCCTACGGGCCTTTCTGACCTGCAAGAACAAGAACAAGACCAACACACAGGCCAATACACCCAATGCCACAAAAGCCACCGTTTCCGTAACATGCAGCGATTTCGGGTCGAACTTAAATTCCACTACATGCTTTCCGGCCGGCACATTCATTGCCCGAAGAATATAATCCGCTCTTCCGTGCGGCGCTTCCACACCATCAATATATGCCTGCCAACCGGGATAGTAAATTTCCGAGAAAACCACTGTTCCTCCAGTTTTGGAATTAACCTCATATTTCAAGTCATTAGGTTCGTACGCAGTCAGTTTGATTGTACTCAGTGTATCTGTTTCAGCTGCCGATTTTACCTCCGCACTGAATTTTTTATCTACGACAGCCGTTTTTGCCGGTCTATCCGATGCAAAGCGTCTATCTCTTCATTGGCATTGTCCACATACTGCACCTCGTTTACAAACCAAGCATTGCCCAGCGTATGAGGATTCCGTATTGGGACGGTCTTTCCACCTTGCAGCGGAAAATAAAGTAACGGGTATTCAGCATATTCAACACAGGAAATCCGACGGAGCCACCTTCTGCATATCACCTCCCGCCTCCGAAACAGCCTTGAACACGCCATTCATCTCGGTACTGATATGCTCCTCTATCATTTCCTGATAGCGGCGCAGTTTGGCGGCATGATATCCACCGATGCTCTTATGCCAATAAGAAGTCGTATTTTCATTAAACGTATTGCCGGCTAGGTTCAGTACCCGGAAATCCAACGTTTTATCGGCCAATATCGTCTTATCCGTTTCGGTCGGTTTAAAGGAATTATCCTGTTGTACCTTTTCCACAAACTGGTCATCATACAAATAACGTTTGTTCACACTCCACATATCTGCCAGACAGAGGACAGCCAATGCCAGAATCGTCACCTTCGCTTTCAGCTTGCCCATGCCATATAACCAAAGAACTGCCGTACCTATCATAATAATAAAGAAGCTGCGCCATGCATCCGAAGTAAAGACACTCCGACGGATTTCTTCTAGATTAGCAAGTAACGGAGCCAGCTGATCTGCCGGAATACCCTGCAATGCCTGCATTTCCATGCTTGAAACATACGACGGGAAAAAAGAAACCGGGAGCCAATGCAAACAATAAAGCGATACCACCTGTCAATCCCAGACTGATATAAAACGACCAGGCCCGTTCCTTAACCAACTGAGGACGTGCCATTACCTCCTTTAAAGCAAGGACAGCCAACAGAGGTATGGTAAACTCAGCAATGACCAAAATGGAAGAAACCGCACGGAATTTATCGTACATCGGGATATAATCCAAAAAGAAATCAGTGAATCCCATAAAATTCTTTCCCCATGACAGCAGGACAGACAAAACAGTAGCACTCAAAAGCGCCCATTTCATAGGACCTTTCACTATAAACAGTCCAAGAATAAACAGAAACATTACAAACGCCCCCACGTATACAGGACCGGATGTACCGGGTTGCTCGCCCCAAATACTGGCCTATCTGGCTAGTAGCATGCTATTATACATAGGATTCGCCTTTTCCATCGCCTTTTCGTTAGCTGCTAAAGGTACGGAAGCGCCACCTTTCACATTAGGAACAAGCAAAGAGAAAGTCTCACCGATACCGTAACTCCACTGAGTGATATAATCTCGTTCCAGACCACTTTTAGTCTGATTATGACTATCCGGTTTCACCAGCTCACTCTTTCCACGCATCGTTTCCTTACTATACTCATACGTATGATATAAGTTGGATAGATTTATGCAAACTCCCAAAATACCGGCCATCAACAACACCCCAGTTGCTTTCAGAAATTGCGGCATTTCCTTCTTCTGCCAAGCATCCACTCCGAACGCAACCGCCATAAAGAGCATGACAAATAGAAAATAATAACTCATCTGCACATGGTTCGACACTATCTGCAAAGCAACAAAAACCGCTGTCAGCAAACCGCCTGACAAGTATTTTCCTCTATAAGCCAATACCATACCGGCTATAGTGGGTGGAATATAGGCCAAGGTTACAAATTTCCAGATGTGTCCGGCAGCTATAATGATGAAAAAATAAGAAGAAAACGCCCACAACACAGCCCCCAATGAAGCCAGCCAGACCGAGAAATCGAATGCACGCAATAATATATAAAAGCCCAACAGCATGACAAATACATACCACACATAATTCGGGAGATACAAATGATACAACTTCTCCACTCCCTTCAGGGTATCCGTAGAATCATAACTGGGTGCCATCTGATAAGTAGGCATACCACCAAAAATCGAATTAGTCCAGCGCGTACGCTCTCCCGTACGTTCCAGATATTCTTTCGCTTCTTCACCAGCACCAATGCCCGCCACAGAGTCATGTTGTGAAAGGATACGCCCTTCTGTCACTGCCGGGAAAAAATAGACGAATGAGATGACAGCAAAGAGGATAATCACTACTATATCAGGTAGTATTCTTTTAAATAAGTTCATAAGTATATCTGTTTATTAACGTTGCAAAGATACGATATACTCTGATAAAATGCGTACATTTGCAGCCATAAATAAAGTTGAATTATGAAAATAGGAATTATAACAGCCATGAGTTCCGAGCAGAAACAAGTAACGCAACTGCTCGAAAACAAGAAAGAATACACCGAAGGTCCTTTCCAATATACTGAAGGCAGCATTAGAAATAATACCATTATCCTGATGAAATGCGGAATAGGTAAAGTGAACGCTGCTGCCGGTACTGTAGAACTGATCCGTACCTTCCAGCCCGACTGTGTCATCAGCACCGGTGTAGCAGGAGGTATAGACAGCTGCCTGAAAATAATGGATGTTGTGGTGAGCCGACAAATTGTATATCATGATGTATGGTGTGGAGAAGGCAATGTGTATGGACAGATACAAGGACTTCCCGCCCGATTCGAAGGTAATGCTACATTGTTTGATTGCGCCATGTCACTGGATACTCCGACCGCCATTCATGGAGGCCTGATATGCAGTGGAGACAAATTTATCACCGACCGTTCCGAACTTAACGATATTAAAGAAAAGTTCCACGAAGGGCTGGCAGTAGATATGGAATCGGGAGCCATCGCCCAAATCTGTTATATATATAAGGTACCGTTCATCAGTTTCCGTATCATCAGCGATACGCCGGGAGCCGACAACCATTGGGAACAATACACAAATTTTTGGGAGACTATAGCCGACCGTTCCTTCGAGGTCACTCATACCTTCCTTTCCTCATTACCAGCTAATTTATAAAAACGAATAATATGAAAACAATACCCAGTTTTACCATTGATCATATCCGCTTGCTTCGCGGTATCTATGTATCCAGAAAAGACGAAATGGGCAGTGAAACGGTCACCACCTTTGACATCCGCATGAAAGAACCTAACCGGGAACCTGCTTTGGGACAAGGAGCCTTGCATACTATAGAGCATCTAGCTGCCACCTACCTACGTAACCACCCTATATGGTCTGACAAAATTGTCTACTGGGGACCGATGGGATGCCTCACTGGCAACTACCTGTTGATGAAAGGCGATTTAAAATCAGAAGATATTGTAGAACTGATGCAGGAAACGTTCCGCTTTATAGCCAATTTTGAAGGCGAAGTTCCGGGAGCCGCCCCTAAAGATTGCGGTAACTACTTGCTTCATGACCTGCCTATGGCCAAATGGGAGTCGGCCAAATATCTGCATGAAGTATTGGAACACATGACAAAAGATAATCTGTATTATCCTACTAAAGAGTAATTCTCTACAACAGAACAGTAGAAACGTAATAACAGAAAATAGAAAAGCCGCTCTCTGAAAAGAAAGCGGCTTTTCTTTAAGTCCTTTTCAATAGAGATTGAATTACTTACGTAATCCTAATGCTTTAACAATAGCACGATATCTTTCGATATCACGATTCTTCAGGTAGTTCAACAACGCACGGCGTTTACCTACCAAAGTTGTCAAAGCTCTTTCAGTGCTATAATCTTTTCTGTTGAGCTTCAGGTGCTCAGTCAGGTGAGAAATACGGTATGAAAACAAAGCTATCTGCGCTTCAGCTGAGCCAGTATCAGTGTTAGACTTTCCGTACTTTTCAAAGATTTCTTGTTTTTTAGCTGCATCTAAATACATAATTCTTAGATTTTTTGATATATAAAATTTTCATTTAGCGGGTGCAAAGATAGACATTATCTTTTATATCACAATGAATTAGAGCGATTTATTTTTTAAATAATCTTCTATCTCTTTTACTGTCGCATCTTTCAGCAACACCTTTTTGTCCTTATCCAACAGATAAAGAGCAGGCATCGCTTTCAAATCATAGCATTCTTCGGTCAGTACCGTCAATTCTTTATCATAGCTGTTGATCCATCCATCAGGAATTTCATTCTGGTGTTTCGTCCATACTTCACGGTCTTCATCGGGATAGAAAGCAAGAATTTTCATTTGTTTCATGATGTGGGGACTGTTCAATACAGCAGAGGTCTTCATTGTCGCCAGTGTTTCGGCACAACCATGACAATCCGGATTATAGAATAACAATAAAGTGTAAGGAGTGCAGATATCACGCATACGTTTCTGCATTCCCGAAGGCAAGGTATAAATAAAATCAGCGGCAATACTGCCCACCTTGTTCATACCAATCAATTTCAAATCATGTTGGGCACGGCTCCGAGCAGCCTCATCGGTCAGCGAAGAAGCAGACAGGAAACGGCAGACAGGCTCATAAAGCTCCTCATTCCGAAGGGGAGAATTCGGATCAAACAAGTATCTGCGGAAAATTTCCACAAAATAACCAAACATTTTTTTCCTCCTGCGAAGCCTGCTGCATAATCCGGATTAAACAACTGTCCGACAGGGAAGATGGCACACGGTTCAATAAGTCCATGTAATCTACCAAAGCTTGTTCTGTGATATCCGGTACATGAATATAGGCGGTATCCTTAAAATTAAAATGATCCCAGTAATGCTGTACCATAAAGTTCAGCCGGTCTTCCGGGGATTGCAACATAATAGGGACCTCCGGCAAAGTGAAAGTCAACGATTTATTATCATCATTCACAGATAGAGATTTTTGTTTTTTGCCATCACAAGCGATAAGCAAAAAACAGCACAAGACTCCGATCCATATATCAGTTTTTCTCATACGCTTTTAATTAGGCATTGCACCTTTTACAAAGTAGAAGGAATTCTCTGAAAAGCCAAATTACTTCGAAATTACTTTATCTCAGCCAGCCACTCATGAAATCCATTGTGAGGGGTATAATGTAATACATATTCCGTTTTGCTGTAGCTGATAATATTTTCGTGCGAAATCCGGCTTACATCCACTTCTGCTTTTGCCAGCCACAAAGTATCCTCCATGACATAACGCCCCTAAGGGACACTCCCAGCATCATCTGGCTCAGGTAGAAAGCAGACTGTTCATAGGCATACCACTTTCCATCCTGTTCCCCAAATAGATATATATCAAGTCGGAATTGCTCAGCTCCCTTTCTAATATGGTCACTACCTCTCACATAGGAGTTGGTGGTAATCGTTTTTAATCAATATCATCTCAGTGTCTGAACACAGGGCAACAAACCACGGACCGTTCAGCAGTTTGTTCAGGTCTACTTCTACCTTGTCTAACATAACACCGTAGAAAAAACATGCCTCTTTCAGTTTCAAGGCCGCCTCACTAAGTTTGCTTAAGGATTTGGAGGAACGATGGTAAGCATACCAGCGCCCTTCCTCTTCATACAGATAAACTTCCGATTTACTACATGATTCTTTGTCCATTATTTCCAGTAGGTTGTTCATACTATTTAACATCTTTTACACAACGAACTTTTAGATCAGCATCAGTAGCATGGACAGTTACATTGGTTCCTTGGAACCAAAAACCATAAGAAGACCTATAAGCACCATTTGCTTTACTTCCTGAATAGTCCGTGCGGCAGGTAACATAACCACTCAACAGATTGTTTGCGCTCATCAGACCCAGTTCTTTCTGATTAGGCATTCGCCAAATTCCTTTATCAGTTTTTCCGCTATCCTCATAATAGTATTTACAAGGATCATATTCCGGTCTTTTCTTATTCTTAATCGTATAATAATTATTATTCCATCCACCATCCACCATCTTTTGTTTTAGATAGTCTTTAGACACTTGTATCCGTGAAGACAATCCATTGATTTCATCACGCTCCAAATGGATATCTATAGTTTCTGTAGTCCCTTTGGTTGCAGTCAAACCTGTCAATGTAAATATATTGTCACTATACTGATAGAATTTATTCGCTTCGTACAGTCCGTCGTCTGATGCCAACGTACGCACACAGCGAACCAAATTCGCATGTTGCCAACCGGTATTAACCTCTTTATTACTTGTGGACAACCCTTCTTCAGCCCAAAAAATGCTATTGGTACCGGTAGAAGCCGTGAAATAGTGATATTTAGCATTCTCTTTGTCATTATCATTGAGCGTGCTCATTTTAGCCCTAAACAAGCGGGCGTCCGGGTCAACGCTATTCAATGCACCCTCGCCATACCACAATCCGCGATACTGATCAACAGAGGCCATATACCATTTTACCTCATTAGCTTCAATCGTGCCGTTTCCATTCAAATCCCGGTTACGGCTCATACATGCCCGTACCGCCTGTTGGTACATGGGTTGCCTCCCGTCTGCCGGTACAATCATATTAGTGTCCGGATACCATGATTTTTCCTTGTTGCTTTGTACGGCACTGTTACGGGCATTCCAAGCATTAGGATTCTTGTGCTCACCCAAATTATTCTTATTCAAATAATAAGCAGTAGACAATTCTTCCTCGGTTATATTCTCCGTTCCATAAGGATAACCATTGAAACCGAAATGATAGAACGTAGTAATGGAACGCTGAGAAAGACTGTAACGCACTTTTGCATAAAGACTCTTCCTGTCCGTGCTCACCGACAACTGATTGGCAATAAGTATGGTACGAGGCGCACAATTGGAATAGACAGTCCATGATTTCCCTTTATAATAGTTTTCGTCCACGAAACAAGTGTAATAAGCGTATCCATCATTTGAGAATACTTCATCTTGATTGCTATCCGCATTTTCGTATAATGCCTTCAACATAAAGAACACATTAACCCAAGATGCGCCATATTTATTTGCATACTCATTATTGTCACCCGGATATTTGGCAATCGGTGGTTAAACTCTGTCCTGAAATTCTGTTTTTAGAAACATTGCGTACAAAACGCAGCCATCCATAATCATCCTCTCCATTAAAAAGGCTCTGCCCGCTTATCGGA
>ENA-OQEL01000675-OQEL01000675.1-human-gut-metagenome-genome-assembly--contig:-NODE-675-length-11227-cov-2.279640_pt1 | contig 11227 bp, 13 predicted proteins | sample MGYA00242796_ERZ504637 | MGnify/ENA primary metagenome ERZ504637 (study PRJEB26092, sample SAMD00036306) | human gut metagenome | host: Homo sapiens | study: EMG produced TPA metagenomics assembly of... | reverse complement strand
CTTTTTCAGGCGGAACAGCGTATAATGCGGATATCGCACAAAGGTGTGCAGCGCTCCGGAGGAGGAGCAAAAAACCTTGTGCATTTTTCACCATTCAATGCTTTACTTCAATAAAGCATTGAGGTAGAGAGAGGGAAAAAATATGAAATTCGATCGTCGTATTTCTCGCCGCAGCTTCCTGGCTGCTGCAGGCGTATCGGCTGCTGCACTGGCTCTGACTGCCTGCGGCGGCTCTTCCAGCACCGCTGCTTCCGGCTCCACCGCTGCTTCTGGTGCAGCCGCCTCTGCTGAGGGCGGTGTGCTGAACGTCATGCTGGAGACCGAAGTCCAGTCTCTGGACCCCCAGCTGGCTACCGACGGCACCTCCTTTGAGGTCATCGCCAACTACACCGACGGCCTGATGCAGATGGATGCGAACGGTGCAGCCGTGGAGGCTCTGGCAGAGAGCTATGAGCTGAGCGAGGACGGCAAGACCTACACCTTCCACCTGAAGGATGCAAAGTGGTCTAATGGCGATGCCGTTACCGCAGCAGACTTCGTGTTTGGCTGGCAGCGTGCTGTTGACCCCGCAAACGCATCCGAGTATGCCTACATGCTGAGCGATATCGGTCAGGTGGTCAACGCCGCCGACATCATTGCAGGCAACAAGCCCGTCACCGATCTGGGCATCACCGCAGTGGACGACAAGACCCTGAAGGTGGAGCTGAACGTTCCGGTCAGCTACTTCCTGAGCCTGATGTACTTCCCCACCTTCTACCCCATGAACCAGAAGTTCTTTGAGAGCTGCGGCGATACCTACGGCACCAGCGCAGACACCGTGCTGTCCAACGGTGCATTCGTGCTGACCAGCTATGAGCCGGCTGCCACCGCTTTTGAGCTGGTGAAGAACGCCGACTACTACGATGCCGACCGCATTGCGCTGGACGGCCTGAACTATCAGGTCATCAAGGACAGCCAGCAGGCTCTGATGAGCTATCAGAACGGCGATCTGGACATCACCCTGCTGAACGGCGAGCAGGTGGAGCAGGTCAAGGACGACCCCGAGTTCACCAGCGTGGGCGCCGGCTACCTGTGGTACATCAGCCCCAACATGGACGCTGTGCCGGAGCTGGCAAACCTGAACCTGCGCCGTGCCATCACCTTTGCACTGGATCGTGATTCCATCACCAATGACGTGCTGAAGGACGGCTCTTCTCCCGCCTACACCGCAGTGCCCGCACAGTTCGCCACCGGCCCGGACGACAGCGATTTCAGCGCCGACCAGACCAAGTTTGCAGAGTTCTGCGCATACGATCCCGACAAGGCTGCAGAGTACTACGAGCAGGCCAAGGCTGAGCTGGGCAAGGACTCCTTCTCCTTCACCATGGTCGTCGATGCCGACGATGCTCCCCAGAAGGTCGCTCAGGTCGTTCAGGAGCAGCTGCAGACCACTCTGCCCGGCTTTACTCTGGAGCTGAAGGTGGAGCCCAAGAAGCAGCGCGTGCAGGATATGCAGGACGGCAACTTTGAGATCGGCCTGACCCGCTGGGGCCCCGACTACGCCGATCCCATGACCTATCTGGGCATGTGGGTCACCGGCAACTCCAACAACTACGGTCTGTGGAGCGATGCTGACTACGATGCCGTCATCGCAGAGTGCACCACCGGCGATCTGTGCACCGATCCCGAGGGTCGCTGGGAAGCCATGTATGACGCTGAGTCCATCGTGCTGGAGCAGGCCGCCATCTTCCCGCTGTATGGTCAGTGCAACGCCGAGATGATCTCTTCTGCCGTGACCGGCGTGGACTTCCACCCGGTTGCTCTGAACCGCGTCTTCAAGGACGCAAAGAAGAGCGTCTGATCCTGATCGAGAACTGAAATGCCGCACAGTGGCAGCGTGATTGCCGCTGTGCGACTTTTTGGCTTTTGCACTGTCCGCGTCCGGCGCACGGATGACCGCGGCAGAAAAAGCCGCCCTGTCTTGAGCAGGGAGAAGAAGAAACTTTAAGGGGGGTCTACCCAACGTGAAAAAATACACGCTCAAGCGTATCATCACTTCGTTGTTTACGCTGCTGGCCATCCTGCTGGTGTTGTTCATCCTCATGCAGCTGATGCCCGGTTCGCCCTTCAACGATGAAAAGCTGACGCCGGAAATGCGCGCATCCCTGTACGCAAAGTACGGTCTGGATCAGCCTATCTATGTGCAGTTCTTCCGCTATGTGACCAACATGCTGCGCGGTGACTTCGGCGTAAGCTACAATATCTCCAAGAACACGCCCATCTCCCAGCTGATCCAGTCCCGTCTGCCCATTTCCATCCGTGTGGGCGGCATGGCTGTTACACTGGGTGCCATCGTGGGCCTTGTGCTCGGCATCATTGCAGCCCTCAAGCGGGACACCATCTTCGACACTCTGGCCACCATCATCTCGGTCATCGGCGTGTCGGTGCCGTCTTACGTGATCGCACTGGCCCTGAGCTATACCTTTGGCTTCAAGCTCAAGTGGTTCCCCATGCTGTTCTCCGCAAAGGACGTGTTCGGCTCCAGTGTGCTGCCCAGCATCTCGCTGTCCATGTTCACCATGGCTTCCATTGCCCGCTTTACCCGCAGTGAAATGATCGAGGTTCTGGACTCCGATTATATGCTGCTGGCCGAGAGCAAGGGCATTTCCGGCCCGGCGCTGATCTTCCGCCACGCGCTGCGCAACGCGCTGATCCCCATTATCACCGTGCTGGCCCCGCTGATCGTGGACCTGATGACCGGCTCGCTGGTGGTGGAGAAGATCTTCGCCATTCCCGGCGTGGGCAGCCTGCTGGTGACGGCCATCCAGTCCAACGACTACAATGTGGTCATCAGCCTGAGCTTCATCTACAGTGCCATGTACATTGGCATCATGCTGGTCGTTGACCTGCTGTACGGCATCATCGACCCGCGCATCCGCTTGGCAAAGGGGGACGACTGATATGGCAGAAAAAGCGATTCGCCTGGGCGGCGAAGCCACGGCTGATGCCATCGTCAGCGCAGTGGATACCATGTATTCCGAGCACACCTTCAACGAGAAGGACTTTGCGCTCAAGCATAACGACGCAGAGATCGCAATGGACTCGAACTTTGCCGCACAGAGCTTCTGGAAAGATGTGCGGGTGCGCTTCTTCCGCAAAAAGAGCGCGGTGCTCGGCCTGATCCTCGTTGTCTTTATCGTGCTGCTGGCGGCATTTGGCCCCGGCATGAACGAGTATACCTACTCCGGTCAGGAGCTGAGCCAGAAAAACTTTGCGCCCCGCGTGCAGGTGCTGGAGAACTTCGGCATCTTCAACGGTGACGAGAAAATGAGCACCACCACCGGTTCCAAGACAGTGAATGCCTATGTGGAAAAGGGCAAGGAGGATGTCTACTACTGGTTCGGCAGCGACACCTATGGCCGCGATATCTGGACCCGTACCTGGGAGGGTGCCCGCGTGTCCCTGATCATCGCGGTTGCCGCCGCCATCATCGATATGGTCATCGGCATGAGCTACGGCCTGATCTCCGGCTACTTTGGCGGCAAGGTGGATATGATGATGCAGCGTTTTCTGGAAGTTGCCAACGGCATCCCCCGTCTGGTAATCGTCACGCTGCCTTCTGCTGGTGCTCAAGCCCGGCATGATCACCATTATCTTTGCTCTGATGCTCACCGAGTGGGTGGGCATGAGCCGCATTGCCCGCGCTGAGATGCTCAAGCTGAAGGATCAGGAGTTCGTGCTGGCTTCCCGCACGCTGGGCGCAGGCAGCTTCTTCATCATCTTCAAGGAAGTGCTGCCCAACATCATCGGACCCATCATCACGCAGGTCATGTTCAGCATCCCCACCGCAATTTTCACCGAGGCATTCCTGTCCTTTGTGGGTCTGGGCATCCCGGTGCCGCAGTGCTCGCTGGGTTCTCTGATCAGCGAGCTGTACAACAGCTTTACCACCCATCCTTATCAGATCATCCCGCCGATGGTGGTTATGAGCCTGCTGATGATGAGCTTCAACCTCGTGGCCGACGGCCTGCGCGAGGCGCTGGACCCCAAGATGAAGAGTATGTAAGGAGGAACACCCCATGCCTGAAAACAAAAAAGAACAGGTCTTGTCGGTGCGAGACCTTGATATCACCTTTAAGACCACCGCAGGCCCGGTGCACGCCATCCGCGGCGTGAACATCGACCTGTACAAGGGCGAAACAGTGGCGCTGGTGGGCGAATCTGGCTCCGGCAAGTCCGTTACCATGAAGGCCACCATGGGCATTCTGGCCCAGAACGCCATTGTGAACAGCGGCTCCATCCAGTTCAGCTACCATCACGCCGACGGCAGCCCCGAGACGGTGGACCTGCTGCAGAAGGACAAAAAGTGGATCCGCCGCCACATCAACGGCAAGCGCATCGCCATGGTGTTCCAGGACCCCATGACCAGCCTTGACCCCACCATGCCCATCGGCAAGCAGATCATGGAGGGCATGCTGTGGCACTACAAGATGCCCAAGGATGCCGCCTACAAAAAGGCTGTGCAGCTGCTGGAAGAGGTGGGCATCACCGATGCCGAAAAGCGCATGAAGAGCTACCCGCACCAGCTGTCCGGCGGTATGCGCCAGCGCGTGGTCATTGCCATTGCACTGGCCTGCGACCCCGACCTGCTGATCTGTGACGAGCCCACCACGGCACTGGATGTGACCATTCAGGCCAAGATCCTGGAGCTGATCCGCAGCATCCAGCGTGAGCGCGGCATCTCGGTCATTTACATCACCCATGATCTGGGCGTTGTGGCAAAGGTGGCCGATTATGTGGACGTGATGTACGCAGGCAAGATCGTGGAGACCGGCACCATCGATGAGATCTTCTACGAGCCGCGCCACCCCTACACATGGGGCCTGCTTTCCGCCATGCCCGATCTGGACACCGCAGACGACCGTCTGTACACCATTCCGGGTTCGCCGCCGAACCTGCTGCATGAGAAGCAGGGCGATGCCTTTGCGCCGCGCAACCACTTTGCCCTGAACATCGACGACGAAGTGGACCCGCCCATGTTCCAAGATCAGCGACACCCACTATGCAGCTACATGGCTGCTGGACCCCCGCGCACCCAAGGTGGACATGCCGCCTGAGCTTGCTCAGCGCATTGCCCGCATGCGTGCCGAGGCAGAAAAGATCAAGGAGGCGGAATAAATGGCAGGACAGAATGCTGCTCCGCTGCTGAAGGTCGAGGGCCTGAAGCAGTATTTCCGCGTGAGCAAGAGCTATACCGTCAAGGCTGTGGACAATGTCAGCTTTGAGATCTATCCCGGCGAGACCTATGGTCTGGTGGGCGAGTCCGGTTCCGGCAAGTCCACCATCGGCCGCAGCGTCATCCGCCTGTATGACCCCACTGCCGGAAAAAATTCACCTTTGATGGGCATGATATCAGCGGCAGGCTGAGCCGCGTGCAGAACGATACGCTGCGCACCCAGATGCAGATGATATTTCAGGACCCGATGGCGTCCCTGAACCCCCGCAAAAAGGTGGAGGATATCATCGGTGAGGGTCTGGACATCCACCACATGTACAAGACCCGCGAAGAGCGCCGCGAAAAGGTGGAGAAAATTCTGGCCAAGGTGGGCCTTGCGCCCGAACATGCCGAGCGCTATCCCCACCAGTTCTCTGGCGGCCAGCGCCAGCGCGTGGGCATTGCCCGCGCCCTCATTATGAACCCCAAGCTCATCATCGCAGATGAGTGCATCTCGGCGCTGGACGTGTCCATTCAGGCGCAGGTGGTCAACCTGATGAAGGATATCCAGCAGGAGACCGGCACGGCCTACCTGTTCATTGCGCATGACCTTTCCATGGTCAAGTACATCTCGGACCGCATCGGCGTGCTGCATCTGGGCCACCTGCTGGAGACGGGTACGACCGAAGAGATCTTCGAGAATCCCGTCCACCCCTACACCCGCAGTCTGCTGTCGGCCATCCCGCTGCCGAACCCCGTTGTGGAGAAGCGCCGCGTGGCTGAGACCTACGACTACGCCACTTCCGGCATCGATTACAACAAGGGCACCGATCACCATGTGAGCGGCAGCCACTATGTCAAGTGCACCGACGAAGAGTTTGCAAAATGGTGTAAATGATAGTAAACAAAGAAGGAGCGTTCCCGCGTGGAAACGCTCCTTCTTTGTTTTATTATCATTACGCAGAAAAGGAATGGAATGCAGGAGATTCAGCAGTTATCGTAGCGGGCAAGGTTGCAGTTGCGGCGTTCGATAAAGTAGTACAGGGCTTTGCTCCGGCTGAAAAAGGCAAAGCGCATTTTATTGTAGAAGGACAAAATAGAACGGCTCTTTTGGTAGGCATGACGGATGAGCTGATCCGATTCAGGGTCTAAGGCAGAACGATAGAGGATCGGGTAATCATTCAGGGCCATATCCACAAAATAGGCATCGTTTTCCAGCATGTCGGGGTATAGCTTTTCAAGAAACAGATAACGCTCTGTGACCATCGCAAGCCTGTCCTGAAAGAACTTTATACAGTCTGTATGGAGAGTGCTGCCATCGCGCTGATAATAGTAATACAGGGGTTCGTCCGAGTACACGATCTGCCCTGCGTCGAACAGGATCTTGTGTGCAATGCCAAGATCTTCCATAACACGACCGACCGGAAACCGGATGGTGTCAAACAGTTCCCGTTTGCATAATTTATTCCATGCATAACATGCGTAGGTATCCTCCGTAAAAAGCTCCCGGATGGCATCAGCACCCTGAAAGAGCGTAACGTTTCGGGAAGAAAGCGGAGCAGGGACCTCCGGCGCGTCAGCATAGACGAGTTTCCAATGGACGGCAGAAATATCGGTGTGGTACTCATGGAGCAGATCATAAAGGGTCTCGATGAAATTTTCTGCAATGTAATCATCGCTGTCAACAAAGGAGATGTACGCACCGGATGCCGCATCCAGTCCCACATTCCGGGCATCGGATTGGCCGCCGTTTTTCTTATGGATGACCCTGATGCGTGCGTCCCGCTGTGCCCATGCATCACAGAGTGCAGGGCAGTTATCGGGAGAACCATCATCGACCAGGATCACCTCAAGGTTCGGATATGTCTGGGCCAGAATGCTGGCGACACACCGGTCCAAATAGGGCTCTACTTTATATACCGGAACAATGACGGACACGAGTTCGTTATTTGTATTCTGCATGATATCCTCCTCCAAGCTGGTTTAATCATATCATGGGAGCAGGGATTCCGCAATGAGAACTTTATAAGTTTTGAGTTCAAGTCCTGGCTGGCCCTCAGAACGGCATCCGACACCTTTTGACATTCCTATGCGCTGGGACCCGCGCACTAAACAACAGCCCACCGGGCTGTTGTTTGTCCCGCCCATGGCGGTGCCGTGCTGTTCAAGTCCTAGCGGCCCTGAATATAGAGAAAAGGCACCCCTAGGGGTGCCTTTTCTCTATGGGCCAGCCAGGACTTGAACCCGGGACCAAGCGGTTATGAGCCGCCAGCTCTGACCAACTGAGCTACTAGCCCGCATATTCTGCGCTGCGGCACTTACAAGTATACCAAAAACAGCGCAAAATGAAAAGCATTTACACAAAACTTTATTTGGTGCGGTGGGCATCCAGCTTCTGCTGCATAAAACGATCAAGCATTTCCTGCGGGAACAGCGGCTCCTTGTAGCCAAAGGCTTCGCGGATGAAGATCAGGGTCACTACGGTCTGACGACCGGGGTCCAGCCGGAGGGTATACAGGGTGTCCAGCGGCTGCTGGGTGGGCTGGTGCAGGGTGAGATGCAGCAGAAAGCCGCCGTCCTTTTCCCGGCGGCACTCGTACACGAACTCGTCGGCGTCCCTGTGCTCGTCCAGCCGGTCGAAGCACTCGTCCAGCGGCAGGTCGGTGCGGAACTCCGAAAGGCCGGCGGGGCCGTACTGGCTGCGGCGGGTATTCTCGCGCCGGGACAAAAGAAAAACGATCACGCCAAGTACGGCGGCAAGCAGGACAATGGAAACTGCGGCGTTCATGAAGATCCTCCTGAAGAGTTTTTCTTATTGTAACACAACCCGCATACTTTTGTGCTATAATATTTTTAATTCTTTGAAAATTTTGTCAGGAGCCTGCGCACTGCTGCAGGCGGGAGGAACACAATGAAGCTCAAATTTACACGCAAGACCTGGTATTTTTTCCTGCTGGCGGCAGCGGCAATGTCCATGCTGGGCGGCTTTGCCGTGCTGGGCGGCATGGATTTTTCGGGGCTGGAACTGATCGTGTTCTGCATCACCGGCATTGCAGTGCTGTTTTTGGCCGCACAGAAGGGTGCTCCCGCCAAGGATAAGCGCAGCTACACGCTGGTGTTCGTGCTGCTGATGCTCAGCAAGCTGGCTGCAGGCGGCTGGGCGGGCGACCTGTGCTCGGCACTGGTGTGGCCGGGCCTGCTTGCCATCGAGTACGGCCATGGCAGGCCCATCCAGCGCCCGCTGCAGCTGGTGTGCATCTCGGAAGCGCTGCGCCTTTTGTTCTGGCTGCTGACGAAGTATGCGGGCATGAGCGCCCTTGCCTTCTGGACGAACATCATGTTCGTGCTGCTGGCCTGCGCCCGGGGCTGGGCAGCGCTTGTGCTGTATAAGACCCAGGAGGAGACCCTGTGACTCAGCGGCGCAAGTGTCTGATACTTTCACAGTTATCTGTTTTCAGTTGTTTATACCCGTAAACTGTTAAAGTACTGAACAGTTACCCATAATTGTTCTAAGTGTACCATACTGCCTGTTTCTTGTCAAAATATAACTGTCCTCCGATCGAGGCAGCTATCGATGAAATGATGATGTTGGGGTCAAAAGGTATTTTTGACCCCTTTGATACCAGATTGCTACGTGCTTTGCACTCTCGCAATCCTCAAAAACATTCGTAATCCGCTCATTTTTCTTTGAAAAATGGCTACTTACTCATGTTTTTGGCAGGTCCCAAGATCAGAAATCTTCCTGCAAGCAAGCTTGCGTCAGATTTCTGACCTTTTGACCTTGGTATCATGATATTTTTGCTGTTTCAGACTTTGTCCGTATTTGCTCCATACACATCCGCAATTTCTGCAATCGAGATATAAGCGGAGCGATCATTTTCATGAACCAGTTCTTTCATCTTCCCAACCTGAAAACGGTTTACCACGATGTACACCACTGTCTTCGGGGAATCCGAATAATATCCCTTCGCCTCGGTGATCGTCATCCCACACTCAAAGGCTTCGGAGAGTGCCGCGCAGACCTCATCCGGATGCACCGTGACGATTGTAGCGGCTTTGGATCGATCCAGACCTTCCACAATAAAGTCCACTGTCTTCAGCGCTGCCCCGTAGGTTACGATCGAGTACAGTGGAAGGATCCAGCTGTGAATCACAAATCCGCAGATAATATACAGTACCAGATTATATGCCATCACAAACGTACCCACCGTGATTCCCAGCCGTTTTGCAAAGATGACGGCGAGAACTTCGATGCCGTCCATCGCTCCTCCAAACCGAATCGCCATACCACTTCCGATACCAGAGATCAGCCCGCCAAAAATAGCGCAGAGAAGCAGATCCGATCCGGCAAGTGGCGATACGATACTTACATCCACCGGCAGTACATCTGTGATCAGCCATGCCCCGAAAGAATAGACCACCACCGTGTAAATCGCATAGATGGTAAATACCACACCCTGTTTTCTGAGTCCGTATAAAAAACAGAGGAATATTCAATACCCATCAAAAAGAAGGACAGTGACAGCCATTCCGGTGTCAGCTGTGACAGCAGAATCGATGTTCCGGAGATTCCGCTGTCATACAGATCCACCGGGGCAATAAACATCGTGACTCCGAAAGCATTCACCATACCTGCAATCGTGAGGAAGAGAAAGTTCTTCCATCTCAGCTTTCCAAGTTGTTGTTTCAAAGTCATGCATAAACTCCTTTCATTTTCCGTATGTGCTGTTTCTTCTCATTTTCCTTCGCTTTTCCTTTTTCTTCCCGTTGCCATACCTGATACCGCAGCCAATCTGTTTTCTGCCATTCAGGCAAATCTGTCATCCATTTTTTAGCACAAACTGCTCAACAGCATAAGCAACACCGTCTTCCTCATTCGACTTTGTGATAAACGCTGCCTTTTTCTTCGTCTCTTCATCTGCATTCGCCATCACGACCGGAAGTCCGGCCATCTCAAGCATGTTCCAGTCGTTTGGCGCATCGCCGCATGCCATGATTTCTTCCCTTTTGATACCGAGGATCTTTCCCAGTGCCACCAGCGCGTTCCCTTTTCCAGCCCTGCCGGAAATAATTTCAATATTAAACGGTGTCGCATGGCAGATACTCAGATTCGGAAACATCTGTTGCAGTTCCTTCTCTCTGCAGTCCCGTTCTCTTGTATCGGCAAAGATCAGATGCAACTTTTCCATCCCGATCTTTTCCTCCCGGATCTTCTCTGTCAGATACTTCCGGCGTGTCCGGGTACTTCGGATGTACCGCTCCATCGCAGGACTCATCGATTCATGTTTCACAAAATGATACGTTTCTTCCTCAACATAAATATTACCGGCAAAATATGTTTCCCAGTTGCATGATTCTCCTGCCCACTGTTTCATCACTTCGATCACCTGTAATGCGACCTCCCAAGGAATCAGTTCTTCATATACTGTCTCCCCGGAAGGAATACGGATAATGCGGGCTCCGTTGGAAGTCAGTGCGTATTCCACACCGGGAATCTCCAAAAATGCACCCGGAAGTCCGATTTCCGGTCTTCCGGTGGCCGGAAGCACGATGCAGCCCTGATGGATCGCCTCTTTCAGCACACTTCTGGTATGCGTGCTAATCTCTTTATTGTTATTAAATACCGTTCCGTCCAGATCCAGTCCGACCATGCGAATCTTCGGTTTCATATGTTCTGTCTCCTTTTCTCGGTTGCAACCGTTCTGTACCCCGACTGCCTGCTGCATAGTTACTTCCCATTCTCTCCACGCACCAGCCATCCGCATGCACCCAGCCCGGAATACTCCATTAGTATCTCCCAGCCACACACTGCCATCTGCCGGATCTGTGCTGAATCCCAAAGTTCATCCGTAGCGATCCCGTCTTCTCCCTGGAAGGCCAGATGGGCGTCCTGCGGATTATCGTTTTCGCTTTCCTGTAAAGTTCCTGTAAAAAGGTACATCGGTGTAGCGTATCGTTTGCTCAATTCCTCATTTCGATAGGTCAGGAAATCCTTCTCGAGCAGGTATTCCCGCTGTCCCTTTTTTGGTCGGT
>ENA-OQEL01000673-OQEL01000673.1-human-gut-metagenome-genome-assembly--contig:-NODE-673-length-11237-cov-2.327003_pt1 | contig 11237 bp, 17 predicted proteins | sample MGYA00242796_ERZ504637 | MGnify/ENA primary metagenome ERZ504637 (study PRJEB26092, sample SAMD00036306) | human gut metagenome | host: Homo sapiens | study: EMG produced TPA metagenomics assembly of... | reverse complement strand
CGCTTTCAGGCCGGTCTGCTGTAGCGCATGCTGAATGGCCACAATATTCACATCACTGTACTGATAGCGTGTTTCAGTCGTTACGACAGCATCAGCACTTAATGGATCAAATGAAAACTTCTCGCCGTCGATCTCGTAATTAGCCGGGGCAGCATCATCCAGTAAACTAAAAGACCATTCCGGTTTAAAGCTGTTAGGGCTGATTAACGTTTTCACGTCACCATCCTCCAACCAGGCAAGTTTAATGTTGGTAGAACCATCATCAATAAAGATTTTCATAACCAGTCTCCGTTGCTCATAAACAAATAGAAAAAACAAACATGCTTCATACATATAATGTATATTCAATTATAATGAAAAAATGGTCTTTCTGAAAGGACAAATGCAACATAAAAATACAGATAAATTGCATGTACATTGTATACACAACTTTAAGACCAGAGAAAATCATAGATACAAAAACATTATGAAGGTTATATGTGATACATAAATGCAATATAAAAACATCTTTGACATCATGGTTCAGGTTAAGGGAAAAGGAATGAAATGGTGAAACTGAGAGGAAAGGAAAGCGGTGACGAATCATGTCACCATAAACAGAAAGATGTCTAATGGGGACTCTTTAGGTACGTGAAGAATCCCCATAACGCATTTAAAAGACATACATCAGATACCCTTAAGGTATCCGATAGTTTATTGACCTATTGCACCATCACGTTCAAGCTTCTCTCTTATAGCCTCAATAATATATGAGCTAAAATCCAGAGATGTTTTACTGGTCGCTTTAAGTTCCGCATGAGCTTCAAAATACGACAGCGGTATGGCCTTAAGATTCTTAGCCTTCGTCCTGGCAGCCACGGGACGACCTGAAACTTCCTCTGCACCTTCATTTGGCTGAGACGGGGCTGTTGCTGTTACGGCAGAAGAAGAAGTTTGTAATCTGGCAGAATCCACCAGGTTTTTCAGTTTTTTCAGCCTGTGCACTAAATTTCGTTTTGCTCATGAGATAACCCAGGATGTTTGTTAGATACTTAAAAGATATCCATTAAAAGCCCAAAAGATACTATATGGATACCCAATAGATACACCTTACTGTTTGTTATTTTCAATCAGATGATTGATTTCTTCGATCAGGGCAATAACTTCCTTACCTCCTGCCGAATAGCGCCCATGAACAGACTCAGTGATTCCCATCCCAGTCTCAATGACATCCTCAAATTCTGCACGAGCAGAAATGCGGCTCTTCATCAGCTTCAGATGTTTGAACGATGGCAGGATTGCATCAAGCTTAGGGAATTTCTTCTTGTTAGGATTAACTTTACAGAGATACAGGTGAGCAGTTATATCGGTCCCCATGATAGAGCTGATTTCGTCCAGTACTCCATCAAAATGCATCAAACCAATACGTTCAGTCAGGAGTCTTTTGAAGGGACAATAACGCAGTCTGCAAAGGCAATCGCAGTACGGGTAAGATCTGAGTCAAATCCCCCACAGTAATAAGTCAACGTCTTATCGCTGTCTTGTAGGAGTCATAATTTCGATTAACTCATCCACTGTTTTGGGTACTTTCACGGAAATTTCTTTTCCTTCAGGTCTCAGCCCCAGAATGATAGAAAGCCCGGTATGAGTATCCAGATCAACTGTATCAGACTTCATTTCACCAACAATGTTTACGGATGAAGTTGTCTTACCCACACCACCTTTGGGGTGCTATTAGCAATAACAGGCATAGTGTATCTCCAGAATCCACATGTAATACCCATAAAGAGCCCCCTAAGACACCTTTCAGATATCCAAGAGGTACTCAATAGATGATTTTTTTACTCTATACCGGTCCTGCATGTCAACAGAATATGAAATACCGATAATATATCCATGAGATATCCGAAAGGGATTTCAAAAAAGTCAGAGCTTATGGAATTCTTTTGAGCATAGACACCGCATCGGACTCAGGCATCGAAAACTGCACCCGGTGCCGTGCAGCCACATCCAGTGCAAACACCTTCGTGTAGACCTCCGTTGAGCTAATGGACTTATGCCCCATCAGACTCTGCAGGACCTTCAGCGGTATACCGGCATACAGCATATGCATCGCATAGGAATGGCGGAACGTATGTGGCGTGACCGGGACAGAGAACGTCACACCATCAGCGGCAGCGGCGGCAACCGCCTCCCCAATCCAGCTCCTGACCGTTCTGTCCGTCACTTCCCAGATCCGCGCTTTCTCTGTCCTGCCTGTTCGTTTATTACGCCGTTCCATGGGGATTTTCAGTGTGGCCACCATCGTCTGCAGCTGGCTGACGTACCAGGCGTCGGAGAGCGGAACCAGCCGGTGAGTCTGCTGACCGGCGGGCATCCTTCCTGCCGTCCTGGCGGCTTTTTTCTGTCCGCTGCTTCAGAGTGGCCAGCTGCACAAACGGATACGGAGGCGCAAGCGAAAAATCCCCCCGCGTCAGCGCCAGTGCTTCATTAATGCGCGCACCGGTGTTCCACAGTGTGGCCAGCAGCATCTTGCGGCGCAGATCCGGTACGTAATGGAGCAGGGCGCTCACTTCAGGGGCCAGCAGGTATTTTGGCAGTTCATCATGAACCATCGACATCTGGCGGAGTGCCAGCGCTGCCGGATAATCGATGGCAACAGGAAGCTGAGCAGCATCCCGGGCATGGTGGATCGGTGCCGGCAGGTGCTGCATATCAGTGTTCACTCCACGGGGAAACGTCGGGCAGGTTTTCCACAACCCGGTACTTTCCCGGATAACGGAGCTGGTTACCGCCACGCGTCCAGACGGTGACAACAAAATCCCCTCCCTGGTTGTTTTCGGGGAGTAGGCGATCGCACTGCTCACTCAGCATGTGGATCACAAACGGCGCATCGCAGCCGTCTTCAAATACCAGTTCCAGCGCATCGCGGCCATGCAGCGTTCCCTTACTGATGATGACGTACTCAGCCCCCCGCATCTCCCTGAGTAAATGTTTTGCCGCATCCGGGACAAGCAGCCTGGCTGCACCGGCATTCCAGCTGAGGTAGACATATCCGGCCTGCGCCTGTACAGACTGCCAGTAATCCGTTCTGGCGACAGCCTGACCTTCATTCTCAATAAAAAACATGGGTGACTCCTTTTTCTTTTCCGGTCAGGGACGTTCATGCGATAACGTCATCCATCATCACTGCCATTACCGTCACGCCGTCTGATAACATCATGCCGTTATCATCATTACCATGATAACAAGCATCCATATAATCACGCCGTTAAATTACCGGAGAGCCGTTTCCGTCAGATCCGACTTTCCGGAATATCACAACTTTCCGGAAGTTTACCACGCTGAGGAAATAATCATATCGCTGTTTTCCGCCCCTGCGCGGCGCATCAAAGGTCAGGGAAATAACACAACATATAGTGTCATTAGCAGCTAAACGAAATACCACATGTTGTGCTGACGGGATGTGGCGTTGTACGGGGTAGAGGAAGATCCTGAACTTACTTTTTTCGGATCTCTGGAGAAGGGAAGAAGGATTTGTGCTGATAATGCAATACTAATGATATATTTTGAACTTAATTGCATTATTGCTTATTTGTCATTAATAACTGAAATACATTGCATAATTATCAATGAAAGAACGAGGCTCATATTTCCCATGTAAATTATATGCCCTTGTAGAGAGTGAGACGGTAGTGAACTTGCGGTACTAAGAATAAACTGTACCGACTCTTCCTGGGCACTGGAATGTTCAGATGTACGACAGAGCCCTGCGCCTTTTGTAATAAATAATTAAAGGACTGAACATGGCGACCACAGTAATAGCTGCCTTTAACGAATTTATGAAAGATACCGTGAATATCAAAAAGGCAGATACCGATGACGCGCGTGCAAGTCGCGACTGGCTTATCGGTAAGTAGAATGATTTTGAGAAGGACGATAAATTTCCGGTGAGTTTTCCAGCGATCCATATTGCCTTTGGCTCCTTTGCCAGAAGAACCAAAATCCGTCCGCTTGATGATATCGATCTGATGTTTGGCTTAACCGGGCAAGGTGCCACCTATACCATCCTGAGTGACCGGATAACTGTAACCTCCTCCGGAGAGGGGTCACGTCTGCACAGTTACCGCCATTCCGGAGCAGACACCGTCTGCTCCGTCAGAATTCTGAATGCCTTTAAAAAACCGCCTGCAGGACATTGCCCAGTACGCCCAAGCTGATATCAGGCGTAACCAGGAAGCTGTCACGCTGAAACTGGTCAGCAAGGACTGGAATTTTGACATCGTCCCCCTGCTTTATTAACCAGCGAAGATGCCTTTGGAACGGACTTACTACCTGACTCCCGATGGCAACGGCCACTGGAAGTTTTACCGACCCCCCGAAAAGAAGGGACAGAGTCACTACTATCAATGTGCAGAATAACGGCAATGTGCTCAATGTCATCAGAGCAGTCAAATACTGGCAGCGGCGACCGACGATGCCATCCATGAGTTCCTACCTGCTGGAAACGCTGATTCTGGACTATTACGCTGGCAGGACATCCTGCTCATCGTTTGTGACATGGAGCTGGAAGCGCTTTTCCGCCACCTTGGTCAATCCGTGCGGTACTCTGTCAACGATCCCAAAGGCATACAGGGTGATATCAACTCACTTTCAGCCGAGGCACGTAAGGCGATATCGGACAGATGTTATCTCGATGCGCAAAAGGTATCGGAGGCGAGATGGTTTGAAAATATAAAGAGTATGAAAAATCCATCAATAAATGGCGCGATGTGTTCGGGCCGTTCTTTCCTGTTTACGGGTGAACCATGAATGCCATTTACACAAACCAGTCGACCAGAGAAAACCTGGATTTACTGTATGCGCAGGCCCGTGTCTACGACAGGGTAAAAAACTGGAACAGACTGAATTTTCTCTTCAGCATCATCGTACCGCTCCTGCTTTCTTTCGTTACCGTATACAACCGGAGCCGGGAATTTGTCGATTCAGAGCTGTTGTCTTCGCTGTTGGGGTTATATGGACTCCTGGTGCTTACCTTTAACATTGTTATCAGTGGACACATCTCGGCTCTGCGCAGGAAGGCTGCCTCAATCCAGGAAATGTACGACTGCCGGGTACTTGGCATCCGGCGTAATGAACTGAAGGTGGAGGAGATCCCACGGGATGACATCATCCGGGAAGCTGCATATTTTAGAGACAGCCCGGAAAAAGCACGAAAGCGATTTGGCGAAGAGGGGTGGTACGTCAGTAAGGTGTATGACGCGCCGCAGGCCGTAATGGCGCTCCTTTGCCACGGAAAAAATCTCGGCTGGGACAAATCGCTCAGGGAGGTTCTGCACGTATTTTATCTTTCCGCTTTTATTGTCTCGCCTGTCGCAATGCTTGTTTACGGCATCGTCATGAAATCCGGGCTGAATGAGATCCTCTTCTATGTGGTGTTCACACTGCCGGTCATCCGCTATTTCTTGCTTCAGTTTCTGGATAATCGCAGCAGTATGAAAAGAAGCGAGAAGCTGAAAAAGTACGTTGAGAAGGAATTATCCGGCATAAGGGTGTCCGGAAGGGCAGAAGAAGAGCAACTGGGTTATACGCTCCGGAATATCCAAGATGAGATGTTTACCTACCGAGCCTCATGTCCGCCCGTTCCCAACGGTATTCAGCTGATAATGAAGCCCAAAAATGAACGAATTTATGTTGATTACTTTGAAACAAATCTGAAGGAGCTGCACCTTCAGAAGTAATCCCTCCTTAGCTCCGGTGTAGGATTTACGTATGCCGGAGCACATCCGATAAACAATTCTGGTTGCCTGAGTGTCAGCGTAAACACATAGTCACCTTCACCTCAGGACGGTTAGCATCCAGCTTTCACAGAAACCGGCTCTCAGTGAAGAAAGAAGAATAACGCTGAATCACATTATTGAAAATGACATCATGTCATTTAATTGACTGCATTGTTATCAAATGATTTACTTCATACATATTCATTTCATTTATTGAAACTGTATTCAAAGAATATAGCTGTCATGACAGGAACCCACATGCTGAGTCAGCTGACCCTGCGCTTTCACAAAAAACTGATCGAGGCACTGAAAATTCGTGCCGGCCACGAAAAATACCTCAGTCAACGCCCTCGCCGCACGCTTTCTTGATGATGGTCTGAAAACGGCCGCTGCCGGCGACGGTTATTTTCAGCTTGTCGCCGATCCGGAGGCCACCGTCCGGCAACTGTACCGATATATCATTCTCGGCCAGACCTTCGGCACCGCTCCGGTCTCCCGGGATGAGCTACGCTTCATCCTAGCCTATGCCCGGGAGGCCTTTATCTGCGGCCAGAACAGGCTGGCAACACTCCCGGCCCTGCGCACCCTGCTCGACATCACCCGCGACCTGCTGGCCTGGCAGGCTGAGAACGACCGCACGGTGGACAGGCACTATCTGCAGGGGATATTCCGCCTGCCGGGAGATAACCTGGTGGAAGAATTTGACCGATTCCTAGCAGATCTGCGTCCTGTTGTGGATCAGATGTATGCCGAGCACCTGCTGCGCCCGCTGGAGAGCGGCTGCTTTGAACTTACGGAGATTCCAGACGCGGTCCTGGCGGAAATTTTTACCCTGCCGCGGCTGAATACCATATTTCCCCTGGTCCTGCGCGGGCTGGACTGGACTACAGACAAAGCCACAGCCCTCGCACAGGATCTGCGCCCGGTGATCCCGACCGTGACGGAAACCGTCGAAGCCGGCACGCTTCGCCTCGAGATCCGCATTGACGGCCAGCATCCCGGCGAGCGTCCGGGGGCCTGGTACAATACACCCCGTCTGCACCTGCTCATCACCGGCCAGGATTTTGTGGTGCCGTACGGCTGGGAAGTATTCTCTGAACTGCTGGGCCTGTTCACGCTTTATGCCCGTCATCCTGAAGCTCTGGCACACGGCCATCAGGGCGAGCATGTAATGCTCTCACCCCCCGGACACGTATCAAAAGAGGGATTCTTCGGTATCGACGGACTACGGATTTTTATGCCGGCGGAGGCCTTTGAGACGCTGGTCCGTGAGCTCACCATAGGATGTGCTCAAGGCTCGCTGGCGGAGGCCCTGACTGGGCTACGCGGCCTTTACGGAGATGTCTGACATGGTGAGTTTTACCTTACTGGAAAATGCGCTGGACTCTGTAGAGATAGGACTAGAATATTTCAGAAAATCCCGGGAAAGCCAGAACCGACGTGATTACAAACAATGCCTGCTTAATCTCTTCCAAGCAGCAGAGTTGTTGCTGAAGGCAGCCGTTTCGCGTCAGGATGCTGGAAGGATTTTCACGCAAAAATCCTTGAAAAAGCATTGTAAGGATCCTGCATGTCCCACAGAAAGTGAGCTGCACCGATGCCAGTCTGTGAAGATTAGCGAATTATGTGAACTTATAAAAACTCATCACCGGAGTGAATTTTCGGATCATGGGTTACAGTTGATGAGAGCTGTAGCACAGATGAGAAATAATCTTCAGCATTTTGCGCTGGAAATCAGCCCACAAAGCCTGGCGATGCAGTTGTCTGAATTGTACAAATTGATCTTTCGGCCTGCGTTCATCTTGCTACAGGCCGATAAAGAGCATAATTCCTGGAACTCAGCCGCGCGCAGACAATTTATTGATCTGGAGGCTCATTTTATGGAGATTACAACCCCGGATGAATATGTGCTTGCACTTTGTCCCGTCTGCGAAAGCTGGTCGCACTTTATTGTCTATGACGGTGAAAGTTATCCGGTCAGCTCTCATTGTATCTGTTGTAATTTCCGTCTGAATAACCTGCAAACATGGGATTTTCAGGAGTGTCCAGAGTGTAACTGGCATTCAGTAATCTATGTACCTCAGTACCACGCGGGAGTATGCCTTTGTCATACCTGTTACTACAGCAAGGAAGGAGGATTTGTTCCAATGGAGCCATGCAAATGCGGTGGATTCCGGATGGAAGATCATTGCAGTAACTGCGATCCAGAGGAAGAGTAAACCGTTCGGCAGATAAGTGAGTCAGCAGGGCAGCAAAAGTACCGCCCTGAATATTCTCATTCCAATTCGGCAGCCTTGACAATAATTTCTTGGCGGATCGCTGAAATATAATCATCCCACGCGGGAGAGTATTTGCTGATGTAGCTCAGAACGGTATGTTCGATGTTGGATTTTCTGGCAAAATGATTCAGTTTTTCATAGTAATCATGCCAGTCTGCCAGCCCGTTGATTGACCTAGAAAACCCTCTTAGCTTGATGTATTCAGCAGACTCCTCTGCCGAAATAGTGGCAGGGTCTATCGCTTCAAACCAGCGCTTATGATTATACTCCGGGGCACCTTTTTGAGGGAAATCAGCAAGACTGAACTCAAAAATGCGGTTCATAACCGCACGACGTTGTTCTCTTTTATCTGTCCCTGTCAGGCATTTGTTTACTATTTTATGTCTCTCAGAGACAGTTCGGTGAACATCGCCGTCAAGAACACACATAACCTTATTAATATCCTCGCCGGCAAGCATTAGTCCAGCCAGAACAACCGCCGAGTTCTCAGCTGCACCGAACAGTTCAACATTCACCTTATCGGTCAGAGCTTCTCGCTCCAGAAGCACATTGATAACCGTGCGTGCCAGTTCATCTTCAACGAAAACACTGACCATTTCAGGCTGAATATCGGTCAGTTGTCGCAACGCATCAGCTGACACCCTAGGGAAAGCTTGAATCCCTGTTCCCATATTGAAAATACTGACAATATTGATGGCTCGCTTGAACTGAACAATAGATTCCCATGTGCGTTGAGAAGACAATTTCAAGCAAGGCGTCTTCGGCTATGGAAATCAATTCTTCAATCAGCTTTTTAAAAGCCTTTTCATGCAAAAGTACATCCAGTTCGTCAATCAGTAGTAAACCATTAGGTCTCAGAAGGGGGTCATGAGCGGCTTTCAGCACTTCAAAAATCCCGTTTCTCCCCAGCTCCCATTGTATGTTCAGTGTAGGTAATTCCGTTTTGGTAAATTACTGAATGTGTAGCCACTGCTGGTCGTACAGGTCATAAGATCTGAGTAATCCGCTTCAAGCACGCGACACATAGATTCAAGTAATTTTTGTTGATATTAGCGGGTTCGAAGCTTTGGCTTACATATTTCGCATGACGTGAAGCAGCCAGATCATCGGACAACGTGCCTAGCGTTTGCAGACCCAGATAGAGCGACTCCTTGACTGGACGTCGTGCATATACTGGCTGCCAGCGACTGACTTTGGCATACACTTGGGTAAAGGTATCATTCGGTGCTGCTGTGGGGACAAATGAAATTTTGTTGCCCTGATTGTCCAGGTTTCCTGCGTAAAAATGGGCTGTAAAGCCACTGTCACGCCAGTTGTTATCATCGTGAGGAGTAAAGAAATCTGAAAATCTGTTGTTTTCCTTTGAGGTTTTATTCCGGGGTTTGTAACAACAGGCAAGGGCATGAATAATCGTGGATTTACCGGAGCCGTTCATCCCCATAATGGCAGTAACTTTGCGGTCAGCAGGAAATGTGATTGTACAGTTTGAAATGCCTTTGAGGCTCTGAATCTGTATTTCCTTCAAGCGTAATTGTGCTGGAATGTTTTGCCTAGCTGCCATTCTGAGCGGTTCCTTTGCATGCTAATAGTCGGATTAATCCCAAGCACATTACCTTAATTCAGGGAAAAAGTCTGGCATCTAAAACAGAGATTTCACAGGCAGATATTACCTTTTCCGACTTAATGAGTTTTCGGATCTCAGTGGAGAAAACTGAAAGAAAACAAAAATTCACACATCAATTAAAATATCAATACCAAAAACAACGAATAGCACTTTTTGTATTCTCGTATAGCACTAATTGCTAAAACGGGGTATATTTGCGTCATCGGCTGCTTCAGGTGGCCTCATGACCATCTTTAAGGAGAATATTGTGGACACAAATCTGATTGGACCGATCCTTACGGCGCTGCTTGCCGCTGCGGGGTTCTACTGTAAGTTTTGGTTTACGCGTTATCAGGCCTCCCGTGATCAGGCCCAGAAAGTCAGCCGGGCGATCGAGGATGTCCTGAGCAAAATGGCCGCGCTGTTCGGACAGAAGAAACCTGCCCGGATACTGAGAGAGGAATTTTCCGCTGTTATTGCGCCGCTTCATCAGGAAATGCGTATCCTTGACGATATGACGTCCCGTCTGCCGCTGAAATGGCTGCAGCGCGAACAGCGCCACGTTCTTTATCATGCCCGATGGCTGCAGCGGTATCTGGATTCGCGCAGGGGCGGCTGTGACGGGGACTTTTTCCTGCTATTGCACGATGTGGCGATGGGGACCGATTATCAGGTTGCTGACATTCTGGCATTGCAGCATGACTGTAAGCAGCGTCGTGGATCACAGCTGCCGGTTAACCTGAAAACCTGCCCCTAAGAGGGGGCAGTTGAAAGCAGATAATATCCGGCATCAGTCGGGTGATCCCGACACCACATATGGCATGCGTCTGGCTTCATCAAAGTCCCGCAGCTCCTGCGCCTGCCTCATGATCTCTGCGCTTGGTACCGGGAGTTTACCCAGGAGTTCCTTAAATCGACTGGCAACCGACTGGATTGACACGCTGTTGGTCCTGGCTGTTTTCAGATTGGTATAAACAAGGCGGGAAAGTGGCTTTGTCAGCGCCTTGTCTTCCATGAATCGCTTGAATGTCCAGAGATAAATATCTACCAACTCCAGACCTGCACTATTGGTACCGGACTGGAATACAAGTGGTTCAGCCGGCATATTTTTCATGTTCATAACAGGTAATCCGGGCCCCAGTTCCCAGGGCATATCCCGTATCTGGTAGTAAAACTCGTTAAGTTCACGCTGGGTGGTGTTGAACTGTGACTGCTGGTCAACAATGATACTGGCCTTTCTTTCTGGTGCCCCCAGTCGGGAACAGATCCCGTGCAATACGGACTGAAAGCCAATCATATTGGGCATAATCCGCAGCCTTTCCTTGTTGGTTTTACAGTTATAGCCCAGCTGTTCAAAATTGGCTGACGCCCAGTTCAGGGCATCGGTGATCAGCTGCTTCGACCGGTGGTCCAGCGCGCTGGCTGCCGTCCTGCTGATCAGATTCAGCACTGACGGTACAAAAAAGTTCCGACGCCCGCTCATCATGCGCCTCCAGCCTTGCCGTCCATGCGTTTGAAGCAAGTTCATCATCAAACAGGCTGGCCAGATTCAGCAGCAGGGGGTAGCGCAGAGGGGTCCAGTATGCAGACCAAGGT
>ENA-OQEL01000672-OQEL01000672.1-human-gut-metagenome-genome-assembly--contig:-NODE-672-length-11246-cov-3.802680_pt1 | contig 11246 bp, 17 predicted proteins | sample MGYA00242796_ERZ504637 | MGnify/ENA primary metagenome ERZ504637 (study PRJEB26092, sample SAMD00036306) | human gut metagenome | host: Homo sapiens | study: EMG produced TPA metagenomics assembly of... | reverse complement strand
AAGCTATTAATTAATTGGAAGCAAAATAAAGATGAAAATGATGCATTTGAGATGAATATTGATTACAGATGATGAAAAAATATATATAACTGAGAATTTAGTTGATAGTTTACTTTGCAAGATAAATATAAAGATTATCATATGGTGGTGATAACTTTATGAACAATATTAATAAATCAGTAATATGTATTATTTTGGGAATTATATTTATTGCCGTTTTATTGGTTTAAGAAATAGTTTTGCCGAAAAAACAATACAGTGGAGATAATTCAAGATGGAAATATAATTTATACTTTGGATTTAAATAAGAGTAAAGATGAATTAATACAGGTAGAATTCCAAGGTCATAAAAATATAATTCAAATAAAAGATAAACAGATAAGTATAATTGAAGCTGATTGTCCTGATAAAACATGTGTAAATATGGGAATTTTAAAATCAGCATTTACTCCTATAGTGTGTTTGCCCAATCATTTAGTAATTCAATATGTAAATGATGATAAAGAAATTGATGCTATGATAAATTAGGTGATAGTGATGAAGACAAAAAAATTTAGTGCAATTATCTTTATTAACTGCGATAGCACTAAGTATATTTATTGTAGAATTACAAATACCAAATCCTTTGCCATTTCCAGGAATTAAATTAGGTTTAGCAAATATAGTAACTTTATATGTAATTTATAGATATAGAGCAAAAAGAGGCACTATTGGTGCTGATGGCTAGAATTATTTTAGGTAGTTTATTTAGTGGTAATCTTATGGCTATAATGTATAGTTTAGCTGGCGGAATTTGTTGTTTTGTTGTGATGAGTGTACTGCATGATAAAATAGAAGAAAAATACATTTTTATAGTTAGTATATTAGGAGCTTGTGCACATAATATAGGGCAAATAATTATAGCAATATTTATAACAAAGACTTTAGCAATTATGATGTATTTACCATGGTTATTATTATCAGCAATGATTACAGGTTTATTTATTGGTTTATGTACACAATATTTACTCAAAAGTAAAGCCATATTAATGCAAAAATAAAAAATCCTATTGCTTAAAATTTAATGGCAATAGGATTTTTTTGTTTATAATTCTTCTTCGACACGCATGAGGAGGAAGCAAAGGTCAGATAAATCGATTTTAAATAAATTTTTTAACATTTTCATTAATAGCTTCTTTTTCAGCTAAAGTTAAAACTTCACGTTCAGCTCTACGCGTAGTAGTACGTGCTAAATCTAAAAATGCTCCAGATTGAGTATTACCAGGCATAATAAAAGCAGTCAATGCTGGTAATTTAGCTTCAAACTCAACGATTTTTTGATCTATATTAGAAATGATTTCATTATTTATATAATATTTATCTGTGATACTAGCTAAATCAGCCATTAATTTTAAATTAGTTTGCTCAAGTTCTAATAAAAGTTGTTTAACTTCTTCTTTTTTAGCAAAAGCTCTAGCAAGACCGAGAGCAGAACTGACTTCATCAACAGTACCATAAGCTTGTACACGTAAAGAATTTTTAGCAACGCGTTCTCCAGTAAATAAAGATGTAGTGCCTTTATCCCCTGTTTTTGTACAAATAGACATATTTTCTCCTTTTATCAATCACCATTATATACGCTAAAGTCGATATCATGGTTAGGTATATAGATTTCTGTTTCACTGAAAAATACATGAACTTCACGTTCTGCATTAGCAGGGCTATCGGAAGCATGAACAGTATTTACAGTTTTGGAAAGAGCAAAATCACTGCGGATTGTGCCAGGTTGTGCTAAATTAGGGTCTGTTTTACCATGGAGTTCACGAACTCTTTCAATAGCATTTTCACCTTCAACTACTAAAGCGACAATTCTATCAGAAGCCATAAAATCCACTAAACGTTGGTAATAAGGTTTACCCACATGTTCAGCATAATGTTTAGAGGCTATACAGTCGTCCATTTCTAGCATTCGCATAGCTACAATATCAAATTTTTCTTTTTCATAACGACTAATAATATCGCCAATATGATAATTTACTACAGCATCAGGTTTGATTAATACCAACGTTCTTTCTCTCATAAAAGACAACTCCTATTTTTATTCTTTGTATCCATCAGCTAAAAGTTTATAATGTAAAGCTGATTCATGAAGTGCTTCGATTTCATCTTCTCTTAAAGCACGGACTACTTTTACTGGTGAGCCAAATAACATAGAATTATTTGGTAATTTTTTATGCTCAGTAACAAGAGAACCTGCACCAATTACACTATTATGACCAATTTCAGCATATCCAAGTAGTATAGCGCCCATACCGATTAGAGTATTATCGCCGACTTTACTACAATGAATAACAGCATTATGACCGATAGTAACATAACTGCCAATATGAGTAGGTGCATTGCTCATTACATGAACAGTTACATTATCTTGAATATTTGTATAATCACCAACAACTATAGGTTGCAAATCACCACGAAGTACAGCACCTGGCCAAATATTAGTGTATTCGCCAATAGTAACATCACCGATGATTACTGCACTAGGATGAACATATGCAGTCTTAGCTATTTTAGGTGTATGTGATTTATAAGCTTGAATCATTAAAAAAATCCCCTAACTAAAAATAATTTATAATTATTTTACGACCATTACAGGAACAGGAGAATCTTCAATAACTTTTTGACTTACGCTACCAATGAGAGCTCCTTTGAAGATACCAAGACCACGACTACCCATGATGATGATATCAGAATTAGTTTCTTGAGCTACACGAATAATAGCTTTTGGACGAGAGCCTGTTTCTACATGTTTTGTTGCAGTAATATCTTTTGGAAGTTTTTCCCAGATACGATCAAAGATGATATCACTAGGAATATGTTCATTGATATGACTAGAAACGTAAACGAATTCAAGAGATGCACCAGCTTTTTCTGCTAAGGAAATTGCCTGGTCAACTGCTTTACAAGCATTATCGGAACCATCTACAGGAACTAGGATTTTATTAATTTTACTCATAAAAAAACCTCCTTATAGATAGGACATAAAGTTTTATTTCATATTTCTTATATTATTAATTTTCGTGATAATTTTTGAAATCCTTTTTTGTTTATGAAATAAATTTAAATTGAAAAAAGAAAATCTCTTAATAATATTAACAAAATATACTAAGAGATTTTTATAATTAGTCTATATCTATTAAGGCTTTTCCTTGATGATACAATCCTGTGCGACAAACTAGGGCATTTTCTACGGAAATATTTAATTTATATTCATTTTTTAATACATCTAAAATTTCATTTGGTTTAGTGGTACCAGTAGATGTGATTTTTATATTTAAAGAAATATTTAAAGTATTATCTTCTAAATTGTATTGCATAGCTTTAGGAAGATATTGTTTGATTTCTATTTCTTTGCGTTTTTTTGGTGTTTCACGAACAACGATAATTTCTTTAGTTTGATTAAATTTATTGATAGCTTCTGTTACAGTGTTTAAGTCATCTTGACAAGGTAAAACAATAGAATAGGAAGCTTCATCAACAATGGACATTAAAGCTTTAGCACGCATATCAATTTGTCTAGCTTTTAAAAGTCTCACTCCTGGTGGCAATGCTTTAGATAATTTATCAAATAATTCAGGTTGACAAATGTCTTTTTTTAATTCTAAATCCATATATTCAGCATCGCTTGTTACACCTACAGATAAAGCAGAAGCAAAAGAAATTTTCATATGAGGATTAAAACCTTCGGAGTAAGCTGCTGGAAGATGAGCACGACAAATTGCACGTTGCATTAAAGATGCAAAATCAAGATGGGAAATATATCTTATAGGTTCGCCTTTTGTGATTTCTAAGCGATATTTTATCATTTAATAAAAACCTCCATAAACATAATAGATAATTATTTAATCGTATCCATATCAGTATCAAGTGTAGGGCAAATTCCGCAAGCGTTGCAATTACCATGACGGCAATCTCTTGTTAACTCGCCTTTTGTAGCTTTTTCGTATTCACGCAATAAGAATTTTTTGCTAACACCTGGAGTAGTATGTTCCCAAGGGAGTTTTTCATCAAATTTATATTCACGCATATTATAAAAATATGGGTCAATATTGCATTTGGCAAAAGCGTTCATCCAAACATCATATTTAAATTCTTCGCTCCAACCATCAAATTTTGCTCCATCTAACCATGCTTGATAGATTACTTTGCTAAGGCGTCTATCGCCACGAGAAATAGTACCTTCTAGGATACTAGTTGTAGCAGTATGATAGTTAAACTGGATAGAACGGTCAGTGATATGAGATTTTAATAATTGTTGTTTACGTTGGAATTCTTCTAAAGTATTTTGTGGGAACCATTGGAATGGTGTAAATGGTTTTGGTACAAAACAAGATACGCTAACAGTAACGCGAATATCACGGCGTTTAGTGATATAACGATATAATTTAGCAACTTTTGCACCGAGTTCAGCAATGCCGATGATATCCTCATCAGTTTCAGTTGGTAGACCCATCATGAAGTAAAGTTTTACTGTTTTCCAGCCATGACGGAAAGCAGCGCCTGTTGCTTCCATGAGATTTTCTTCAGTTACACCTTTATTGATTACATCGCGTAATCTTTGTGTACCAGCTTCAGGGGCAAAAGTCAAACCACTTTTGCGGACTTGTTGCATTTTATGAGCAAGGTCAATGGAAAAACTATCAATGCGTAGAGATGGTAAAGAGAAAGATACACGTTCGTTTTTATAATCTTCCATGAGGTCATCTACAATTTCACCAAGACAAGTATAATCAGCAGAGCTTAAAGATGTAAGACTCATTTCATTATAACCAGTGTTATCGAGCATTTCTTTAGCGATAGTGCGTAAGCGGTCAGCAGTGCGTTCGCGTACAGGACGATAAGATATACCAGCTTGACAGAAACGACAACCACGAGTACAACCGCGGAATAATTCGAGCATTACACGGTCATGAACGATATCAATATAAGGTAATACAGGTTTTTTGATAGCGAAAGAGTCGCGGAAATTTTTGATTACACGTTTATTGATTACAGGTTTAGCTTACAGGGCAAAAGCGGTAAAATTTCTTTGAAAGTATTATCTTCATTGTAATGAACTTCATATAATGAAGGAACATAGATGCCGTCTAATTTAGCAAGTTCTTTTAAAAATCCTTGTCTGCCACCTACTTTACCTTGTTTTTTCCAAGTGATGAAAGTATCTACGATTTCATTTAAAACTTCTTCGCCTTCACCGATGACAAAGAAATCAAAGAAATCAGCTACAGGTTCAACATTATATACGCAAGGGCCACCACCAACGATAAATGGGTCATTTTCTGTGCGGTCTTTTTGCCAAAGAGGAATGTTGGCTAAGTCTAACATATTTAAAACATTAGTGTAAATCATTTCATATTGAAGTGAGAAGCCAACAAAATCAAATTCTTTGATTGGTGTAAAAGATTCTAAAGCATAAAGTGGTATATTATGTTCACGCATTTTGTCTTCCATATCAAGCCAAGGAGCATAAACACGTTCAGCTACAGTATCTTGTCTTTCATTTAATACTTCATAGAGAATTTTTAAACCAAGATTGGACATACCTACTTCATAAACATCAGGCATGGATAAAGCAAAGTGACAATCAACATCTTCATGATTTTTGTGTACAGCGTTTAATTCGCCACCAGTATAGCGAGCAGGTTTGGTAACAGTTTGTAAAATAGAAGGGTCTAGTTTAATCAATTTAATATCCTTTCTTCATGAAAAAAGCTGCTGTATAGGAAATTTTTATTTTTCATACAGTAGCTTTTAAATATAATATATACCAAATAATAATTAATCTTTTTGTTCAGTAGACTTTTGTTTTTCTTCAGTTTCATCTTTTTCAGGAAGACCGACATGTTGAAGACCATTTTTAGCTACTTGAACTGTATTTAAAATGTTTTGGATATAAACACTCATATGGTCAAATACTTGTTCAGCATATTGAACAGAATCATTGCGCATAGCTTCAGAATGTTTATATGTTTTTTCTAAAATTTCTTTTGCCTTAGCTTCAGCAGCTAAAGTGATTTCATTTTCAGAAGCTTTCTTTTGAGCATATACTTTTGCTTGTTCTATGATATTTTTGGCTTCTATGCGAGCATCTTCGATTATTTTATCTCGATTTGCATTGATTTCTTCAGCTTCTTTTAAAGCAGAAGGCCATTCTTTGCGAATATTACTTATGAGGCGAATGAGTTCTTCTTCGTTTACTAAGCATTTGTTAGTTAAAAGGAAACGAGAAGAACTAGCCACAAGATCTTCTAATTCGTGAAGGGAGTCTAATAAATCCATAGTGATATTACCTCTATAATTTATAATTATTTTGATGTAGGTACTCGTTTAATTTTTTCATGTATATGCAAGTTCTACACAATGAGGAATCTAAATGAGTGATATCTCCACCGAACTGAGCTAATTCTCGAATTGCAGATGAAGATACATGATAATATTTATTATCAGTAGTTAAAAAGATATTTTCAATATCTGGAGCCATGTTTTTGATGAGCATAGCGCGTGGAAATTCATAGAGAAAATCGTTGGCATCACGTAAACCGCGAACGATTACATGAGCAATTTTTTTGATGAGCATAGTCAGCAAGTAGACCAGCAAAACAATCAACTTTTACATTAGGAATATGAGCAGTAGCTTGTTTTAATAAAGCTACGCGTTCTTCAACAGTAAATAAAGGTTTTTGATTTATATTATTGAAAATCACCAACAATTACTTCATCAAACATTTTAGAAGCTCGTTCAAAAATTATCAATATGCCCATTAGTTACAGGGTCAAAACTTCCAGGACAGATAGCAATAGTCATACATTAATCCTCACTTTTATTTGATTTTAATTCATAAATACTTATTTGTGTAGTAGAGCCATATTTTTGATTACGCAATAAAGTATATTGATGAAAATCTGAAGGTAATTTATCTTCAATAGCATGTTCCATAATAATTATACCATCTTCAGTTAATAATGGATATTCATGGAGCATTTGCAAAACTTTTAAGCATAAATCTTGATGATATGGCGGGTCACAAAATATTATATCAAATTTTGTTTGTTTTAGATGTAATTTTTTTATGGTAGCAAAGACATCAGCTTTTAAGATAGTGGATTTATCAATAAGTTTTGTATGCGTAGCATTAAATTTAATAGTTGAAATACTATCTAAAGAGCAATCTACCATGATGGCATGATTGGCACCTCGACTGAGTGCTTCTAAGGATAAATTGCCAGTTCCTGAAAATAAATCTAAGACATTTTTATCATAGATAAAAGAACCTAATATATTAAATAAAGATTCTTTTATTCTGTCAGCAGTAGGTCGAGTATTTTGCCCTTTAGGGGCTTTTAATTTTGCCCCGCGAGCTGAACCTGTGATTATTCTCATAAATTATCACCTAATAATTTAGCTTTTAATTGTTTATAAGCTTTTGTATAGTATGGGCCATTTTGAGATTCACGATGGTCAAAACCATAAGCACGTCTACTTATAGCCAAGATAGGTGGTGCTTGAATGCGTTTAGCTACTGCCATGCCTGTGAATAAATTCCACCAACGTTCTAAGTCGCAGATAAAGTCTTTAGCTGTAGCAAAGTATTTATCTACAAGACCAGCCTTGCAACCAATATGTTCTTCTAAAGTTTTTTCACTATACCAAAGAAGAATATCTTCTGGAGTAACTTTTTGCCAGCTTTCGACAAAAGCGCGGAATAAATAATCGTGATATGGATATTTAATAGGGTCGCCTTTACCAGCATCAACATCTTGTTCACTAGAAAGTTCAGCACTAGGTACAATATCAATAATACCTTGAGGAATTACTTCACGTTTATATATATGTTCATTTAAATAATGAGCTAATTCATATACTTGATATTTCCATAAATCAGCAAGACCAGCTAAAAATCCAGATTGGTCACCGTATAATGTGGAATAACCGACTGTAGTTTCTGCTTTATTGGCATTACAAGTAAAGCCACCACCAATGCTAGCTGCCATACCAGCTAAAATGCGAGCTGAACGGTCGCGAGCTTGGATATTTTCTTTGACAAAAGAAGATACTTGCACTTTATGAACATCATTAGTAGCTAAATGAGTGATATCAGTATTTTCAAATTGATTTACAGTGAAATCAACAACTTCCTGAATTGGCACAATAGCATAATTACAGCCTAAATTATGAGCCAATTGACTAGAAAGACCTTTTGTTGTAGCAGAATTGAATTTACTAGGCATATTAATTAAGGTAATATTTTCAGCACCTAAAATATCTGCATAAAGAGCAGAAGCAACAGCAGAGTCAATACCACCAGAAATACCGATGATTACTTTTTGCATACGAATATTTTTGAGGAATTTTTTGATACCATAATGAAGTGCTTGATAAATATTAGAAATATCATCATTTTGAGGAATTGGAAGTGGAGTATATTCATCATTGCCAAGTAAGTTTATATAATTATTTTGAGCTTTATAAGCAGGGCAAGTTGCAATGATATTTCCATTTTCATCATAAACTGTGCTAGAACCATCAAAAGTATAGATAGTCTTACCATTGTTTTGAATACCAATATTATTTACATATATTAAAGGAATGTTATTATCTTTTGCTTGTTTTGCAAATACGCGATGGCGTTTATTATTTTTGCCAAAAGTATAAGGAGAAGCAGATATATTGATTAACATATCTAATTTATAATTTTGACAAAGAATATCAATTGGAGCAAAAGCATAATCATCACTCCAACCATCTTCGCATAAAATACAACCTAAATTTAATTCTTGACCTTTGATATTGACTTTTACAGGAGAAAGAATATCATTTAAATTGAGTTTTAGTTCAGTTGCTAAACTTTGTAAACTGAAGAAATAACGACTATCATCAAATTCACGATAATTTGGAAATAGAGTTTTGATGACAAATGGATATGGAGATTTTTCAGGTTTGATTAATTTGCCATTATAAGCTGTATATAAAGCATTGTATTTACGAACGCGACCATCAGTATTTTTCTTATCCCAGTCAACAGCAATATTACCAAAAATGATACAAATATCTTGAGATGCTGCGATAATATCTTCGCCATAGCTTAAACAATCTTTTAAAAATGTTGTTTGTTCCCAAGTATCACCTAAGAGATAACCTGGAATACACATTTCAGGGAAAATTATAATATCTGTATTATTTTGTTTAGCTTCATCAATAGCTTGAAGCATACGCTCTACATTTAGGTCAGGATGACCTGGTTCAACATCAATTTGGCTGAAACAGATTTTTACCATAAAACAACCGCCTTTATTATTAATTAATTATGTTACTACAATAGCACGAATTGTATTGATTTACAAGTAAATGAGCAGATAAATAGAGATATATATAAATAAAAAGCTTGCAATTTAAATTCTTTCTGTGATATAATGTTAGCACTGTGTTTTTTAAAAGTACGACATGATTTTTATTAGATATAATAAATATGTAGTCGTCAAGACAATAGGGCAAGAACAACCCGAATTTAAGCTTGTGGAGATAGTAGGTAACGAATTTGATGAAGCAAGAAGTCAACTATTATAATATGTAAATTATTTCTATTATTATAGAAGGCAGTTCATGACTTAGTAATTATTTTCTATCTTCCATTCCTTAAGGAGGTGTGCTAAATGGCAAATGTTTGCGAAATCTGCGCTAAAGGTGAAAGAGCAGGAATGAATGTAAGCCATTCTCATTTAAAAACTAAACGCACTTGGAAACCAAACATTCAGCGTGTACGTGCTGTAGTTGACGGTGAAGTTAAACGTGTTAATGTTTGCACTAGCTGCATGCGTTCTGGTAAAATCCAGCGTGCTTAATGGTCTTAACGGACATTATAAAAAATAAGCTGCTTAGTATTAAGCAGCTTATTTTTTATTGCTAGGATAAATCAAATATCATGATTAAATTTAAGGAAAATAATAGAGAAAAAATGGCATTTCTGAAAAATTATTGAAACTAGACAAAAAGCTTTAGCTTTATGTAAAGAATATTTTGCTCGTCCTGATGAAATAGCAGAATTTAATACTTTAAAAATTCTTGATGCTATGAGAAAAGTAAAAGTGTCTGAAGCACATTTTAATACAACATCTGGATATGCTTATGATGATATTGGTAGAAATAAAATTGAAGAATTATATGCAGAAGTCTTCAAAGCAGAAGCGGCTTTAGTACGTACACAATTTGTATCTGGTACACATGCTTTAGCTACTGTTTTATTTGGTATATTACGCCCTGGTGATCAATTGATATATATTACAGGAACACCATATGATACTATGCAAACAGTAATTGGTTATGCAACAGATAGCCCAGGTTCATTAAAAGAATTTGGTATTTTATATGATGAAGTGCCATTAAAAGATGGTCGTGTTGATTTTGAAGTAGCTAAGGAAAAAATCACTACAAAAACTAAAATGGTAGTTATTCAGCGTTCTTGTGGCTATATGATGCGTCCAAGTTTAAGCGTAGATGAAATTGGTGAAATTTGTAAATTCGTCAAAGAAATCAATCCTAATTGTATTTGCTATGTAGATAATTGCTATGGTGAATTTACAGATACAAAAGAACCTATTGAAGTAGGCGCTGATATTATTGCTGGTTCTTTAATTAAAAATCCAGGTGGCGGTATTGCTCCAACAGGTGGATATATTGTAGGTAGAAAAGATTTAGTAGAACTTGCTTCTTATCGCATGACTTCTCCTGGTATGGGAGCAGAACTTGGTGCTTCTCTTGCAAATAACCGCTTGTTATTCCAAGGATTATTCTTAGCACCACATGTTGTCGCTCAAGCTGTAAAATCTGCGATTTTTGCTGCTGCATTTTTTGATTTATTAGGATTTAAAACATTACCTGCACCAGATACAAAAAGAAATGATATTATTCAAGCTATTGAAATGGGTAGCAAAGAAAAATTTAGTTGCTTTTTGTCAAGGTATTCAAAAATATTCTCCAGTTGATTCTTATGCAGCTCCAGAACCATGGGATATGCCAGGTTATGAAGATCAAGTTATCATGGCAGCTGGTACTTTTGTACAAGGAGCTTCTATTGAACTTAGTGCAGATGGTCCTATTCGTGAACCATATAATGTATATCTTCAAGGCGCATTGACTTTTGAACATTCTTTAGTTGCTATTATGGGTGCAGGTCAAGCAGTAGAAGATTTAAATAAATAATCTTAGTGAT
>ENA-OQEL01000669-OQEL01000669.1-human-gut-metagenome-genome-assembly--contig:-NODE-669-length-11270-cov-2.515570_pt1 | contig 11270 bp, 14 predicted proteins | sample MGYA00242796_ERZ504637 | MGnify/ENA primary metagenome ERZ504637 (study PRJEB26092, sample SAMD00036306) | human gut metagenome | host: Homo sapiens | study: EMG produced TPA metagenomics assembly of... | reverse complement strand
GAGCAGGAAAAGAAATTTGTGACAGCTTCTACGTTTGGTGTTCCGATGAGAAATGCATGCAGAAATTTTTGGATTTACCTACTGAACAGCAGGATAAACTGTTGAAAAATGAAGGTATTCCCTGTGACAGCACAGATAATCAGTTTAAATCGTGGGTACGTAATGCTCGTCAGGTGAATCCTGATTTACGCATTGCTATCAAAGCTGATGCGTCAACTCCCTACGCTGTGATTAAAAATGTAATGAGCTCACTTCAGGATCTCAGAGAGAATCGGTACAATCTGATTACTTCTCTGAAGACTACTTCTGAATAAATAAAACTGAATAATTATGAGTGCTGAAGTACAAGAAAGCGGCCAAAAAAGGAAAAGGATCCAAGCAAAAGAAAATGACTGTCCGCGTAGATTTTACACCTATGGTGGATATGAATATGTTGCTGATTACATTTTTTTATGCTGTGTACCACGTTGAGCAAACCTCAGACGATGGAAATAAGTATGCCGAGCAATGACAAGAATATCACTGAAGAACAACAGAGTAAGGTGAAGGCTTCACAGGCAATAACTTTGCTGCTGGCAGGAGGAGATAAATTGTATTACTATGAAGGAGAACCTAACTATAAAGACTATACTTCGCTGAAGGAAACTTCGTATAATGCGGATGGTCTGCGTTCCATTCTTCTTAAAAAGAACTCGGTGGCAGTTCGTGAGGTAAACGAACTGAAAAAACAGAAAGCTGATTTAAAGATATCAGAGGAAGATTACACGAAGAAACTTTCTGAAATAAAAAGCGGAAAGGATACGCCGACTGTCATCATAAAGGCGACGGATGATTCTTCATATAAAAATCTGATTGATGCTCTGGATGAAATGCAAATATGCAATATAGGTAAGTATGTGATAACAGATATCGTTGATGCGGATCAGTTCTTGATCAAGAATTATGATACGAAAGGTGATCTGAGTAGAGATATCGTGGAATAGTAACACACTTTTAAAAGGAGGAAAAGAAAATGGCAAAAATAGATTTGACCTCACCCGAATGGTGTGAACTGGTATTCCAAGGTAAGAATAAGGCATACGGTGCCTATAAGATGCGGGCCAATTCACCGAAACGTCACACGTGGGCGATGGTGATTGTAGTGATAATTGCTGCCGTAGGATTCAGCATACCGACATTGGTAAAACTGGCTACTCCGAAGCAGAAAGAGGTAATGACGGAAGTGACTACATTGTCACAACTGGAAGAACCTGAAGTAAAACAGGAAGAGTTCAAGAAAGTGGAACCGGTGGCTCCCCCTCCCGCTCTGAAAAGCTCTATCAAATTTACGGCTCCTGTTATCAAAAAAGATGAGGAAGTGCGTGATGATGAAGAGATAAAGAGTCAGGAAGAATTGACTCAGACTAAGGTAGCTATCTCCATTGCCGATGTGAAAGGTAATGACGAATTGAACGGTAAGGATATTGCTGAACTGAAAGAAGTGATAACTAAAGCTCCCGAAGCAGAAGAAAAACCATATACTATGGTAGAACAGATGCCTCAGTTTCCAGGTGGTGATAGAGAATTGCTGTCTTTTATAGCAAAGAATCTGCGTTATCCTACCATTGCGCAAGAAAATTGGAATACAGGGTAAAGTGTTTGTCCGTTTTGTAGTTTCGGCTACAGGAGATGTGAAGGATGTAAAGGTTGATGCGTTCATTGGACCCGTACTGTGACAAGGAAGCAATCCGTGTAATCCAGTCATTGCCGAAGTGGATTCCGGGAAAACAGAACGGACGTAATGTTCCCGTGTACTATACCGTTCCTATAACTTTTAAGCTACAATAATATCTATATATGATGAAGCTGTATATTGCATTGTCGGTTGTTTTGCTGCTGTTGTTTTCGGGCTGTGGCAACAAACCCAAACCAGGGGAAGACGATACGTTGACTTCGGGCACAATTACGATAGCTGTGGACGAGACATTCCGTCCCATTGCGGAAGAAGAATTGCAGGTATTCCATGCATTAACGCCGGATGCTACCGTGCATCCAGTTTATTGCAGTGAAGTGAAAGCCATGAAACTTTTGTTGGCGGACAGTGTACGTTTGGCTATAACCACGAGGCAACTGACTCGACAGGAAATGGCATTTTTCAATGACAAGAAATTCTTTCCTGTATCTGTAAAGATGGCAACGGATGGTTTAGCTTTGATAGTAAACAAGCAAAATGCAGATTCATTAATTACAGTTGAACAATTTAAGGAGATACTGACGGGGAAAATTACTGACTGGAAACAGTTGAATCCTGATTCCCGTCTAGGTGCGCTTCAACTGGTATTTGATAATCCCAATTCGAGTACTGTACATTATGTACTCGACTCGATCTGCGGTGGTAAGCCTCTATCGGAAGATTTGAAGGCACAAAAAATCAAATCCGGAGGTGATTTCGTATGTGGCTAAAACCCCCGCAGCTTTAGGGGTTATCGGTGTCAACTGGATAGGTAATCCTGCGGATAGTACGCGACTCTCTTTTAATGACGCCATTCGGATAATGGCTGTCAGTCGTGCGGATTCGGCTACAGTGGAAAATAGTTTCAGGCCTTATCAAGCTTATCTGGCTTTAAATCAGTATCCATTAACCCGCAGTGTGTACATTTTACTTAATGATCCTAAAAGTGGCTTGCCTAGTGGTCTGACTTCATTTCTGACAGACTTCCGGGGGCAACGTATCATTCTGAAGTCAGGATTGGTGCCTGCAACAGCTCCTGTGCGGATTGTAGATGTAAAAGAGGAATATAAATGAACAAAAAAGAAGAACCATGAAGAAATTAGTATTAATCGTGATGAGCTTGTGCCTGGCTGTAACCATGTGGGGACAGAAATCGCCGGGTAGTGAATGGTCGCTACAGGTGAAGCAGGCTGCCACGATGATAAAGGAGGATCCAGCAAAAGCTTCTGAGGCTTTTGATGAATTATTGAAAGGTAAGAATAAGAAGAATGCCTTTTTGTTGGTAGAGATAGGCCGGGCTTATCTAGATCAAGGGAAAACGGCAGAAGCTGCCGAATATGCGCAACGCGCTAAAGATATAAACAGTAAATGTGCTGTGGCTTATCTACTGAGTGGTGATATAGCATTGAATTTGAATGATGTGAATAAAGCTAGCAGCGATTACAATCAGGCTATTTATTTGGATGAGGACTGTAGTGAAGCTTATTTTAAATATGCACAGGTATATAAAGGCGTAGACCCTCAACTGTCATTGGATATGTTGATGCGCTTACAGTCCAAAACTCCGGAGGATAATCGCATCAGTAAGGAACTGGCGGATGTATATTATACTATGGGGCAATATGGTAAGGCAAAAGAAGCATACGAAAATTATCTGAAAGTAGGTACTCCCACTGAGCAGGACTATACCCGCTATGCCATGCTGTTATATCTGAATAAAGATTATGCACAGTCTTTGGATATGGTGAAGAAAGGTTTGGAACTTGCACCAGAAAATCATGTGCTGAAACGTCTGGCAATGTATGATTATTTAGAATTAAAAGACTATAAGACAGGATTGGAAGCTGCTGCTACATTCTTCGCTAATCCCGGTAATCCGGATTATGTATACTTGGACTATGTTTATTTCGCTCGTTTACTGGAAGCGGACAAGCAATACGAAGAAGCAGTGGTACAATTTAACAAAGCATTGTCTATGGATAAGTCCCATACGGAAATTTATAAAGATATCTCTGATGTGTACGAGAAGAAACGTGATTTTCCGAAAGCGATAGAAGCTTATAAGAATTATCTGGATGAAATGAAAAGCTCCCCGGATATTAGTGATCTCTTTTTATATGGTCGTTTGAACTATTATGACTGCTACCGATTCGGCTTATCAGGATAAACAACCGACATATTTGGCTGAAGCCGATACTATTTTTGCACAGGTGGCTGTTAAAGTTCCTGATAACTATTTGGGAAATTTTTGGCGTGCCCGTGTTAATTCTTTGCGTGATCCTGAAACCACTCAGGGACTGGCAAAGCCGTATTATGAGGCTGCACTGAGTATTCTGGAACAGAAGCCTGATGCTACTAAATCAGTATTGGTAGAATGTAACAGCTATTTGGGGTATTATTATTTTGTAAAAGAGGATTATAACCAGTCAAAACAGTATTGGAATAAAATATTGGAAATTGATCCTGAGAACTGAAACTGCTACTAAGGCATCTAGGAGGAATTAAATAGTCCTTCATTTTTTTCATTATCATTTGGGTTGAGCGGACAGTACTTAGTTGCTGCCCGCTTAATTTTGTTTAGAGATTAACGAAAGTTAAACATTGGCTATACTTCTTGTTTATTCAAATAAACTATATATATTTGTAGTATACTAATGAACTAGTACACTAAATAACTAATAAAAACATAAACACAATGATGATTGAAATAAAGAACTTATCTTTCAGTTATGGAAAGAAAAAACAGAGTGTCTTTAATGACTTCTCGTTGACGCTGGATAAAGGTTCAGTTTACGGTCTTTTAGGAAAGAACGGTACAGGTAAATCTACTTTGCTCTATTTAATGACAGGTCTGCTTCGTCCTCAGGCCGGACAGGTACTTTACAAAGGGGTAGATGTTTCCATGCGCTATCCCCTGACTTTGCAGGATATGTTTCTAGTGCCTGAAGAGTTTGCTTTGCCATCAGTCAGTTTGAAACGATACTTAAAACTGAACACACCGTTCTATCCGAATTTTAGCAATGAGCTTTTGAATGCCTGCCTTCATGATTTTGATATGAATGAAGATATTCATTTGGGTGAACTTTCGATGGGGCAGAAGAAGAAAGTATTTATGTGCTTTGCATTAGCTACCAATACCTCTTTATTGGTTATGGACGAACCTAGCAATGGATTGGATATTCCTTCTAAAAGTCAGTTTCGTAAAGTAATCGCTTCGGGCATGACCGATGAAAAAGCAGTCATCATCTCTACGCACCAGGTGAGAGATATTGACAGCCTGCTGGATCATGTGGTTATTATTGATGGAACCCGCGTATTATTGAATGAATCGGTAAAGACGATCTGTGAGAAACTTTATTTTGTAGAGCAAGGAATGAATGAATCGACGGATACAGCATTGTATGTTCAGCCGTCCGTCCAGGGAAACAGCGTAATTTTTCCGAATACGTATAATGAGGAAACGAATCTGAACCTGGAAGTATTATTTAACGCTATGCTGACAGAGAGAGAAAAAATGCAATTTCTGTTTAACAAGTAATACAAACACACTATGGATACGAATAAATTCTTTAGCTTTTCGCGTATTGCAATGGTAATGAAACGCGAGATTATGGAAAATTGGAAACAAATCTTTATCGTCTGATCGGAATTTATGCTGCATTTGCATTGGTAATGGTGCTCACAATGTCGAAACAGGTGACGTATAGTGATTCTCAAATGGCTTTTCAGCATTATTGTTCTAATATAATTGGGAACCTTTGCTTTATCATCGGTATTTTGGCATTGTCTATGCTGCTAACATTATGGAAAATATGATTACAAAAGAAAAACGTATCGCCTTTTTTGATGCTTCCGGCAACTATGATAGAGAAATTTGTAGCACGATTCTTGATTGTTACGGTAGGATTGGCTGCGGCTGTCTTTGTTGCGGCGTCATTGGCGGAAATTACCCGTTATCTGTTACTTCCTTTATTTAATGTGCCTGAAACATTCCATCAATCTGTTTTGTATAACCTTCTTTCTATGGCTTCGGTAGATGGTGAGCAGATATATAGGGGATCAGGCTATGCTATGAATATGCCGTACCAGAATTGGTTGGGTGAATTGTGCGGATGGGCTTTCCTGTTATGGTCACATTCATTGTATATTCTAGGGGGGAAATTATTGGTATAAGAAACCATTTTTTCAAGACATTGGGTGCTTTGATGCTTATTTCTATTCTGTTTTCTGTTTTATCGGTGCACATTCTTTCATGGATAGGAGATGACAATATGCGCAGTTTTTCTGAGTGGCTGGAAACTAATTTCCAGTGGATGACATTAAACAAGTTACTTTCGTTAGGAGTAGCGTTTTTCAGTGCATTCACTATGTTTTAACTGGTGGCTGAGTTACCAGCTTTTTACCCGTTCGCAAGTTGTTAAACCTAAATTCCGTTTGCTATGAAATTTAAAGAAAGTAAATCCATTTACTTGCAGATAGCCGACCGGATAAATGATGAAATCCTGCAAGGACAATATGCCGAGGAAGGGCGTATTCCGTCTGTCAGAGAATACGCCGCCACGGTGGAGGTGAATGCAAATACAGTGGTCCGTACGTATGATTACCTTCAAGGACAAGAGATTATTTATAATAAACGCGGTATCGGTTATTTTGTATCGGCAGGGGCTAAAGACCGGATTATCACTTTGCGTAAAGATATATTTCTGCATGAAGAATTGCCGGAGTTTTTCAGACAAGTGAGTGCATTGGATATTCCCATAAAGGAAATAGAGAAGATGTACAAGGAATATCTGACCCAACAATAACACAACACATATATGGAACAATGCAGACATGGCATCGGTTGAATAAAGAAATCCCGGCAGAGTGGCGCTCGTCGGGATTTCTTGTATTTGTTCACTTGTTTGCTATAAAAATAGTAGTCCAGTATAACCATTCGGTTGCAGCTCGAAGGATATCGGGGTTGATGGATCGGATATTATCTTTAGGATGATGGTAATAGCCACCTCCTAATGCCCATAAATCAATGCATGGATAACCGGCTTTCATAAAAACAGCACCATCTGTACGAGGACGAGTCAGGAAATGAGTTTCATTAGTGAACAGACGTCGATGCACATACATAGCATTGGCTTTTTGGGACAGTTTGGCCAATTCGGGGTATTTATAGTGGTAGTTCGCCCCTAACATCTGGCCTACACCCACCTGCTCCAGATTCAGGATTGCTATTACTTTATCCTTTGGTACAAGAGGATGATTAGTATAATAAGTGCTACCGGTGAGTCCGGCTTCCTCGCCGTCCACACTCATGAAAATGATGCTGCGTTTGGGTTTTATCTTTGATTTTGCCAGTGCTTCGGCTACTCCCAGCATGGCGGCGGAGGAAGAATTGTTGTCATTCGCTCCTTCAATAAGGAAAGGAATCATTCCCAAGTGGTCCAGATGGGCGGAAATGATTACATATTCATTGCACAGTATAGGGTCACTGCCTTTGATCATACCCAAAATATTTTTTCCAGTAGCATTGGGATTATAGGTAGCATTCATTTTGATGTGGGCTCTCTTTCCGGTATGGAAAGAGGCAGGCTTCTGAGTCTTATAAATCTGCCGGATAGTCTCTTTATAAGTCTTGCCTGTTCCCCTGAAAATATCATTAACCACAGTGTCTGTAACATGACAATAGACAAATCCTGGATTATAGGGGGCATTTGGACCGGGAACCCATTTGTATAACAAGCCTGCCGCACCATGGGTTACGGCATTGTTCAGCTTGGTTTGGTGCAAAGTATGTTTGTACCACATGGTCAGTGAATCGGGGTTACGGCTTATATTGGGTGTTTCTCCCTCCACCAGCACAATCTTGCCTTTTACATCTATATCTTTGTAATCATCATATGCTAATTCGGGTGCTGTAACGCCAAATCCGGCGTATACCACATCGGCTGTCACTTCCCCGTCACTGGTCATTCCTCCGGCAAACCAACCATCTGCCCAAGGATATGTCTTAGAGATCCATACAGTTTTTTTCTTGCCTTGGGTGACAGGAAATAGGATATCCATAGTGCTTCCCGGTTGTATTTCCACACAAGGGTGGGGGAATAGCTGTATGTAGGAACCATTCTCACCACCGGGTATCAGTTCCCACTCTTTAAAATATCCTTTTACGATATCTACAGCTTTAGCCATTCCGGGCGAACCTGCGAGTCGTCCCTCCAAGGCTGGGTCTGAAAGTTGCTTTACATAACCGAAAATCTTTTCGGTAGTGATGTTATGATGCATGGCATCAAGGTACATTTCTTCATCAGTCATGGTGGCTGTTCTTTTTTGGGCGGATGAGGACAGAGAGCCCAATGCTAGAATTGCAGATAACAGAAGGATTCCTTTTTTTCATGTTGTTCTATTGATTTAAGATTTGGTTCTAAAGATAAAAAGAAAAGATCAGATTCCTGTTTATCTTCTGGTAAAAATCTTAAGTTCATATTTCTTGATATAAATCAAACCGTTGCATCGTGAAAAGTCCGTACCTTTGCACCCGAAAATCAAAGATGATAAGTGGACGTAATTCAAGAACCGAGGAGCATACGAAAGAACCTAGCCAGACTGGCGGTTCCTATTTTCATTGAAACATTACTGATTATGATGCTGGGTGCAGTGGATACCGTGATGCTGAGTCAGTATTCAGACAATAGTGTGGCTGCTGTAGGGGTGGTCAACCAGCTCATTATGTTTGCTTTCCTGATATTTGAGGTGATCAATATAGGAACTTCCGTACTCTGTTCGCAATATTTGGGAGCAAGAATGCACAAGAATATGGTGCAGGTGGTGGGAGTATCATTGATACTCAATCTGGCGTTCGGTTTATTCGTTAGTGCCATTTTACACTATGGAGCCACTTTCCTGTTGTCCATGATGGGGCTTCGTTCCGAACTGATGGAATATGGAGTGAGTTACATGGAGATAGTAGGGGCATTCGCTTTTTTCAAGCCATATCTCTGACTATTTCTGCCTCTTTGCGCAGTGCCAATAAAGCAGTTTATCCCATGATGGTAACGGTAGTTGTAAATATTCTGAATATCATTGGTAACTATTCGCTGATTTTTGGTAAGTTCGGTATGCCGGCTTTGGGAGTGGAAGGTGCTGCTATTTCTACTGCATTTGCCCGAGGGGTATCTATGGTGATACTTTTGTGATTCTTTTCCGTAAACATATTCCCAGATTTCCGTTATCCTATTTTCGCCCCTTCCCGTTTGTCGAGCTGAAAAACCTGTTGAAAATCGGAGTCCCTTCGGCCGGAGAAAATATGTCCTACAGTTTCTCTCAGGTAGTATTGACCTATTTTATTAATATGTTGGGGGAATGAAGCGCTGGCTACTCGTACCTATGTGGTGAATATAGTGATGTTCGTTTATTTGTTTGCTATTGCCATGGCACAAGGCGGAGCCATCTGTATTGGTCATTTGGTAGGTGAGAGGAAACTTCATGCAGCTTATCTGTTGGGCAAATATGTGATGCGTATTTCTATTTTGGTTTCTTTAGTTTTATCCTGTATCTGGGCTTTGATGGGGCATACTTTGTTTAGCTGGCTGACGGATAATCCGGAAATTATCCGTTTGGGTACTATTATCCTGTTTATTGATGTGATTTTGGAAGTGGGCCGGGCTATTAATATTTATGCGACGAATGCTTTACGTGCAACGGGTGATGTGAATTATCCGTTTTATGTAGGATTTGTTGTTCAGTGGAGCGTTGCCGTAGGTTGTGGTTTCTTGTTCGGTATTCATTGGGGATGGGGACTGGTAGGTATGTGGTGTGCATTTGTGCTGGATGAAAATCTTCGTGGTATTATCTTTGTACAGCGTTGGAATAGTCTGAAATGGACTAAAAAGGGATTTGTGAAATAAATCTTCATTTTCGCAAACTTTATGCATCTTCAGACCGTTAAACTCAAGAAAAAGAATTAATTTTGCAGTCTGATAATTATCAAAGAATATAATATGGAGCTCGATTTACTCACGGCAATATCACCTATTGACGGTCGATACAGAGGAAAAGCGGGAGCTTTGGCCTCTTATTTTTCTGAATTTGCACTCATCAAGTACCGTGTGCAGGTAGAAATTGAATACTTTATCACTCTGTGTGAACTACCGTTGCCACAGCTGAAAGACTTTGATCATGCACGTTTTGATGCATTGCGCGCTATTTATAAGAACTTTTCAGAGGCTGACGCACAGCGTATTAAAGAGATAGAAAGTGTAACAAACCACGATGTAAAGGCTGTAGAATATTTCATCAAAGAAGAATTCGATAAGTTGGGCGGAATGGAGGAATGCAAAGAATTTATTCATTTCGGATTGACATCACAGGACATAAACAATACCTCTGTACCTTTGTCTATAAAGGAGGCATTGGAACAAGTATACTATCCGCAAATTGAAGAGCTGATTGCCCAGTTGACTACATACGCTGAAGAATGGGCAAATATCCCTATGTTGGCAAAAACACATGGACAGCCTGCTTCTCCGACTCGCTTGGGTAAAGAAATCATGGTTTTCGTTTATCGTCTGAATCGTCAGCTGGCTGTATTGAAAGCTTGTCCTGTCACGGCTAAATTCGGTGGTGCGACGGGTAACTACAATGCGCATCATGTAGCTTATCCCGAATATGACTGGAAAGAATTCGGTAATAAGTTTGTAGCAGGAAAGCTGGGATTGGAACGTGAGGAATATACTACTCAGATCTCTAATTATGATAATCTGGGAGCCATTTTTGATGCGATGAAACGCATCAATACCATTATGATTGACATGAACCGCGACTTCTGGCAGTACATCTCTATGGAATATTTCAAGCAGAAGATTAAAGCGGGTGAAGTAGGTTCCAGTGCCATGCCGCATAAGGTGAATCCTATTGATTTCGAAAATGCTGAAGGTAATCTAGGTATGGCAAATGCTATTTTGGAACACCTTTCTTCTAAGTTGCCTGTTTCCCGCTTGCAACGTGACTTGACAGACTCTACTGTGTTGCGTAACGTCGGTGTACCTTTCGGTCACATTGTGATTGCTATCCAAAGTTCGTTGAAAGGTCTGCGCAAACTGTTGCTGAATGAGAAAGCAATCTATGCCGACTTGGATAATTGTTGGAGTGTGGTGGCGGAAGCTATCCAGACAATTCTGCGCCGCGAAGCCTATCCTCATCCGTATGAGGCATTGAAAGCTTTGACCCGTACAAACCAGGCTATCACAGAAGAGTCTATTAAAGAATTTATAGAAACACTAAATGTAAGCGAAGACTTAAAAAGGAACTGCGGGTAATTACACCGCATAATTATACAGGTATTTAAAAAATAGTTAGTTAGATTTTAATCCAAAAAGCCCGAGAGGGCGTTATACATTAATTAAAAAATAAAAGGAAACCATGAGTACAGAAATGAAAGCAGACAAGAAGGTGCTGCAAATGAAGAAAACCAGAATGTAAGCCGTGATGGTGGTTATAAGTCTTATAACAGAGACAGTAATTACAACAGATACAACAACGACGGCGAACAGCGTCCTTATCGTCC
>ENA-OQEL01000667-OQEL01000667.1-human-gut-metagenome-genome-assembly--contig:-NODE-667-length-11289-cov-2.256943_pt1 | contig 11289 bp, 16 predicted proteins | sample MGYA00242796_ERZ504637 | MGnify/ENA primary metagenome ERZ504637 (study PRJEB26092, sample SAMD00036306) | human gut metagenome | host: Homo sapiens | study: EMG produced TPA metagenomics assembly of... | reverse complement strand
TATGGCGAGCCGGACGGACTATTGGCTGTGGGTGGTGACCTCTCTGTAGACCGCCTCATCCTTGCCTATTCCAATGGCATATTTCCCTGGTATGCTTTCCGTGAGAAACAGATACAATGGTGGTGTACCCCTGAAACGATTTGTGATTTTCCCTAACGAGATTCACATTTCCCACTCCATGCGTACCCTTATGAACAAAGGACGATACGGAGTTAGTTTTAACCAGGCATTTCATGAAGTGATTCAAACTTGCGGTAATCTGCGGATGAAAGAAGCGGGAGCATGGTTGGGAGAGGATATCATGAAAGCCTACACCCGCCTGCATGAACAAGGTTTTGCAGCCAGTGTGGAAGTATGGGAAGAATCTTGCCTGGTCGGCGGGCTCTATGGAGTCACTTTGGGAAAGTGTTTTTTTGGTGAAAGTATGTTTTCTTTGGTTCCTAATGCGTCGAAACTAGCGCTTATCTATCTGGCACAAACATTTCAAGAATTGGGAGGGACCTTGATAGATTGTCAATTTGAGACACCACACTTAAAGTCAATGGGTGGAAGGTATATAGACTATGAGGAGTATATGAGGTATGTGCAGGAACCTTTCGAGTCTCTGTAAATGTCTCTTTTTTTACCAATTTTGATTATCAAATCATCAGTCTGAAATAAAATATAGGATATAGAGCTAAGATTATCAAATATATTTGCTAACTTTGTTTTCGACATTACAAACAGAACTATTTACCAAGCCTCAGAAACAATATGAAAAAGAGATTCTACTGTTTGCTACTTACCTTCTTTGCTTTGTCTTGCTCCAAAGAAGAGGCCGATATGGATGGTGACAAAAATAAAGAAACAGAAAATAAAGACATAAAAATTATATTAGAAGCAGAAAAAAGTTCTCAAAACATATTTGCTCCTATTGTGTTCTACCAATCTTTTGATTTTGGTAAAGATGCACCTTGTTTAAGCGAAGTGTATGATTCCATAGTGTGGAAATCATCTCATTCCCCAAATAGTTTTAAAGTATTCAGTCATTCAAATTACGCCAGATATGTGGAAACAACATTCTTCAAATGGGCACATGTTTATTACTCACCCGGCACATACAAGACTTATCTGCTAGGTTACAAAAACAATGAAATAATCTATAGTAGTGATACAATATCCATTGATATCACAAATAAAAAAGATTTCCTAGCTTTCAATTGGAAAGACGTAACCGACTCCAGTTTTATCACAGGCTATGCAAATAATCTAGACGAATATCATCTGAGTACACAGACTCATATCCATCAAGGTATTCCATCTGTTGTGCTGTATGCTAGAAGTGAGAAATATGAAAAAGGGGGATCTATAAAAAGTAAACAGATACTGTATGACTACATAAATTCATTTTTCTCATTACCTAATTATACCGCAACCTCAGACGAATCTTTGAGAAAAGAATTCAGCACTATATTTTCATTTCAAGAAGAGAATGCCATTCCACTAAACATTTGGCTTACCCCCAAAGCTAAAATTGTACTCCTCAGAAAAGATTTCAAGGGACTAGAGAGCGAATACAAAATTTATGCCGAACCAGGAGATTTGATTTAACCTGCAAAACACAATTGTTAACTAATGAAACATCAACTCTGTATATAGCTACATTCAACAAATAGCACTACCTCCCCAAGCTATTCAGCTATTCTGACGGATCTTAAACAAGATTCGTTACAGAGTTTATACCCCTATTATCAATTCATACAGATTATGCACCATCCCCAAACCGATAAGTGCATAAGCATGGTGTATACATTAAGTTAAACAATGAATTATACATATAGACAAATATGGCTCATCAACTTTCCCATAATGATGAGCGTTTTAATGGAGCAATTAATCAATATTACCGATGCCGTCTTTCTGGGCCATGTCGGTGAAGTGGAACTTGGCGCATCTGCCTTAGCAGGAATATATTATCTGGTAACTTATATGCTAGGCTTCGGTTTCAGCATAGGGCTGCAAGTCATGATTGCCTGCAGGAATGGAGAACAGAACTATGCCGAGACAGGACGTACCTTCTTTCAAGGACTCTTTTTCCTTTCCGGACTAGCGCTCTCTTTATATTTGTTGATACAGGGCCTTTCTCCCTTCCTTTTGAAACAATTAATTACCTCACCGGAAATCTATCAGGCCATAACGGACTATCTGGACTGGCGCAGTTTCGGACTTTTATTTTCATTTCCCTTTCTGGCACTCCGGGCTTTTTTTGTGGGAATAACAAAGACCAGGACCTTATCTTGGTCTGCAATAGCAGCCGTACTTATCAACATTCCTTTCAATTATCTATTGATATTTACCTTAAAGTTTGGGATAGCAGGATCGGCAATAGCCTCAACGCTGGCAGAAATGGTATCTTTAATCATTCTCCTTATCTATATGTGGAGAAAGATTGATAAAAACAAATATGGACTACAACCGGTAGTTGATGGAAAACTATTGAAAAGACTGTTTTACCTGTCCGTATGGAGCATGCTGCATTCTTTTATCAGCATGGCGCCATGGTTCCTGTTCTTCGTCGCCATCGAACATTTAGGAAAGATGGAACTGGCCGTATCCAACATTACCCGCAGCGTTTCCACCCTCTTTTTTGTGATTGTCAGTTCTTTAGGAACCACCAATAGTTCCTTAGTAAGCAATCTTGTAGGAGCTGGACAACGAAAAGGTGTTTTTCCTATCTGCCACAAAATCATCAAAATGGGATATGCCATCGGTCTTCCACTGGTAGGAATCGCATTGCTTTGTAATTATTGGATTATCAGATTTTACACCAACAATGAAACACTGGTGCAACACACTGTCCCCCCTTTCATCGTTATGCTGTTTAATTATGTATTCGCAGTGCCCGGATATGTTTACATCAGTGCTGTCACTGGAACCGGAAAGACAAAAATTGCCTTTATCTTTCAAATGGTTACCATTATGGTATATCTTCTTTATCTTTACTGGCTGAGCCACTGTATATATGCACCTCTAGCGGTATATATGACAACAGAATATCTGTTTGTCATCATGTTAGGAATACAATCTGTCATTTACTTGAAAAGGAAGCATTACTAAGTTCCTTGCCACACCCTTTCTCCCGATTCATTCCGGCAATAAATAGTTATTTATAACTATCTTCAGTTTGAAAGCTTTTCTCTACTTTTGCAAACTCACCATAAAAGATAGCGTATGAATATTTTCGACATTGCCAAACAGAATCAGGAGAAAGCCTGGCAAGTTATCAAAAACACGAACATCATCCAGATATGGGAAGATGCCGGTGCAAAAATTAATCTGGTAGGTTCACTCAGAACAGGGTTACTGATGAAACATAGGGACATTGATTTCCATATTTATTCATCACCCTTGAACCTAGCGGACAGTTTTCTGGCAATGGCCAGACTAGCAGAGAATCCGTCTATCAAAAGAATAGAATGTGCCAATCTACTGCATACCTCTGAAGCCTGTATTGAATGGCATGCATGGTATCAGAATGAAGAAAACGAACTTTGGCAGATGGATATGATTCACATCCGGGAAGGTTCACGTTATGACGGTTATTTTGAAAAGGTAGCCCAACGCATTTCGGAAATTATGACCGATGAAATACGGGAAACTATTCTAAGGTTAAAATATGAGACACCGGAAACCGAGAAGATTATCGGAGTGGAATATTATCAGGCAGTCCTCCGAGATGGGGTACGGGATTATAGCGGATTTAAGGAATGGAGAAAGCAGCATCCTATTACGGGAGTAGTGGAATGGATGCCTTAACCCGATGAAATCGGGCAATCAGCTTAACAGCCCCGACTCCTGTCCCAGGCGTATCGCCTCCAAAGAGTTGTGTACTCCCAGCTTACGCAACAGATTTTGCCGGTGAATATGGACGGTATGAATACTGATACATAATTTATCGGCAATTTCTTTGCTTAAGAATCCTCGTTGGATGAGGCGTAATATCTCCATTTCACGTCCGGTAAGACTGACAACCGGATTCATTATCACCACACCGGGTGAAAACATTTCTCCATTTCTCAGATTCAGAACAGTACATTCCACCTGTTCTGATTCTTTCTGACCGGGGGCCATACTCATATTCCCTATAATGAGCCATGCTTTTCCGTCATGGCTCTGTTCCAAAACTTGATGCCTGCTTGTTACACGCACATAGTTACCACGAGCATTGAGTATACGAAAACTATATACATTACAATAGTCATTCCGATGTTCCAAAGGCTGGTTATAAATGAACTTCCCCAGCCTGACTTGCAAGTCTTCCAATAGGGAACGATCATGCGGATGAATACGCGACTCCAGATAATCACCCTGTTTTTTCCAATGTTTCTATCTTGTGCCTGTCATACCCCAACCAATCGACAAAACCCGTAGAAGCATACGCATAAACATCCTTTATATACATCCACCACGAAAGAACAGCCGCCATTGATTCTAGATAACTTCCGGAGCATGGATTTATCCCGTTCCCATACTGCATAATCTATGTTTTTGCAAGACAAATGTTGCTTTGCCCACAATTCCTCACGGGTGACATCTGTTACACTCATATTCTTACTCTTTATCAAAGTAGTACTTCAAGAGGATAGATCTTCTCAGCTTACTCACTTACTTTTGTCAAAGTAAAACAGTCAATATCCGGAGCCCAGCAAAATGAACTTCCCATACGTACCTTATTATACCCTGCTTTCAAATGCACCGGAACAGTAATCGAAGCTATTTTTTGAGTTTCATCCGCCGACAGCGAATCAAGAAGAATCCTTTTTTCATTATTCACACAGACTTCCAGCTTACGGTCTGCTTTAGGCACATAGCGGATAGTCATTTCGTATTTACCGCCTTGCTCACTGTACACCTCTTTCCATTCTGCAAAATTCTCTTTTCGCCCTCCCAGATAGCTTACCTTCATGCCTCCGGATGCTTCATGTAACGGAACATATACGATGCTTTTCGGAGTCTTTCCCAAATCATTGAAACAAGGCAGATAAGCCCATTCCGCTTCATAAACAGTCGGTTCCAACCTCTTTTCGGACTCCATACGTAAAATCAGCACACTATGGGGAGGCAATTCCCGATTCAGAACACCCCCTTTTATCTCCGGTAAATCCTGCTGTTTCATCAGGTCTCGTACCTTAACTTTCCTCCTAATTCCAAAATATTCATCGGAACTGTAAAGTTACAAATCGTGTCCGAAGGATTGTATAAAGCAACCGCACGTACATTACCACGCTTCCGTTCTATATCTTTCACCAACACATACCCTTCATTTTCATGCTGAACTACGTATGCCTGTAATCCTAAAGGGTCTTGGTTCAAAGCTATCAATTCTTTATTTTTCAACAGTTTTAATGACGCCTCCGGAATGGTTGTCAGATCACATCCTATCAACAAAGGTGAACTCATGATGCACCACATTCCAAAATGCACCTCTTCCTCTTCAGGCTTTAGCCCCCGGCCTATTTCCAACATATCCATATCATTATAATGACCTTCTCCCGCATAGGCAGACAGATAAAGATTTTTATTGATAATATACTTTACTGATCCCCACTCCGGACGGATATCCGCACTGATTCGCCATGAACGAGCAATGTTTCTAGCCCAAGTACCCGGGAAAGCCCATCGACAGATATTAATAGAAACATGTCCGCAACCCAGATTATCTATAGCCTGACGAATCTCTGTATATCGCTTTTCCTCTTCCAAATTCAATTCCTGACCGGCTCCGCAATAATCAATTTTGATAAAATCAAATCCCCACTCTTTAAAATACAACGTGGCATCCTGAAATTCATGTCCATACAAACCGGAACCTATTCCGTTCATATCTTTATCCCAGATAGAACCACAAGTATTGCTTCCCGCATCCGAATAAATGCCGGCTTTTAATCCTAAAGAATGAATATGATCAGCCACCCCCTTCAATCCGTTCGGAAAACGTTCGGGATGTGTTTGCATCACTCCTCTTTCATCCCGCCATCCCAAAAAACCGTCATCTACATTCACATAGGAATAGCCCACTTCTTTCAACCCTTTCTGCACCATAGCATCCGCTTGTCTTATTATTAAGGTGTCATTGATATGAACCCGATAGGTATTCCATGAGCTCCACCCCATAATAGGAGATTCAAAAACTGTCGTATTTTGGGCGAATATGCCGGAACATAGACCAAAAGCTAAAGTCAAAAACAAATTTCTCATATTCATTAATTCTCATTTTTTACTTAAAGAAATCATCAAGAAGGTATATCTTATGATCCTAATGGTTAACAGGAAATAAAATCAGTTTTATCATGTAGAGAGCAAAGATAACGAAAAACTCTTACCCCACCATATACTATCCCGGAATTTTTCGGCAGGCAGGATAGCGGCCATCATAATCCGGGAATTAGTTGAACTTTAAATATAAGCCAAACTGACAAATATCTAAAAATACTGATAGGAAAGATATAAAAGAAAGCAGGTAATTACATATGTAATTACCTGCCTAATGCGCTTTTAAGTAAAGTTATGTACTTTCTTTGGTGGTGCCACCAGGAATCGAACCATTTTGCTTCGGTTTATTCTAACTCCTTGAGTGACTGCACACTTTTTTGCTTTATCTTTATGAAAAACCATTGAATTGGCCTTACGCTAAATTCATTGCTTTTTCTTTACTAATCTGACAAAAATTTGTCTCTTTGACACTGCAAATATAATACACAGGTTCGATTTCTGCAAATATTTTCATTCCTTTTAATTATAGTTTTCAACAAGAGCAAAAAAATAAAAACATGTGCTAAATCAAATGCATTAAGAATTTATTTATTGTTTGGGGTGTTGACTTTAAAGTTGGAAAATTTTGCTTCGCAAATCATTAGAAAGATATACCCCTTGAATCTTTATTTTGCATGAATAAACCAAAAGCACTAAAAGAGCAAAAATACAAATGACGACTATTTCACTAGGCGCCAAAAAGTTTGGAACTGACTTGGGCATGAAGGCACCTGCAAAGAGATCTACTAAACATAAGATTATAGCTCCCACCTTTCCTAAAGCACTCTTTACCTTTCTTGATTTTTGTATCTCTATATCGCTTACAATTTGTGCAATCACAGTATTATTGGTTTTCATTGCATATTCTTTCAACGTAAATATCGAAACTTCTTCATTATTAAATAGAAAAATATATTTCCCAATTAAGGGTACTGCTAGTGTACATAATGCAAAGAGGATACAAGTAAAAAATTTCACAGTCCAAATACAGACAATACCTAATATTACGAATGGAATCAGGTTTATTAGAGTTAAATCCTGAAACGTAATTCCAGGTTCTTTTTGGGGACAACACACACCTAAATACAAATCTGTAAACACCAATAGAATAAGGAAATTTGTCCATATATCCGTATCATAAATCTTGTGGTTGTCAAATAACGCAATCAAATCTTTCATGTTGTTCATAAATACTTTTTTAAATTAATAGTTTATAGTAAAGCGGCAGTCAACATTTTAAATTTCCACTTGTATTAAAATAGAGCCTATACTGAAAAGGTAACAGGGCTATTGGTTATCAATACCCTAAAACCTTATTCGATATAATGTCTACAGATTATACCATTCAAATATATTATGTGTTATTGGATTTTACAATATACAGATACTATTCAGAATGTCATAACTTCTCCATAAATATTATTTTGTACAGTTTTTTTCACTTATAATTCATGCCTTTATCATACTTTGCGGCATTGCTGCATGAAGGAGGTGTGCATGCCAAAACAGAAAAGTTTTTGAGCCATTCATGTAAAAAGGATATACAGGATGTCATCTGATGACTTTTAATGACATCTGATGACACTGCTTTTTATGTTTCGGATATAAAGCGGTTCTTTGTCGTGTATTAATAGTGAACTAATCCATGAAAATGAGATGCCATGAACATACAAGAAGCAAAGAACATCAGGCTTGTTGATTTTTTAGCCGGATTCGGATACAAGCCGGTAATACAGCGTGGGAACAGCGTATGGTACAAATCGCCCTTCAGGACGGAAAAGGAAGCCTCTTTCAAGGTTGACCTCCATAAGGAATTGTGGTATGATTTCGGTCTGGGGAAGGGAGGGGATATTATAACGTTGGCCAAGGAGATTTATCGGACACAAGATATAGGTTATGTACTACAGTGTATTGAGGATAAAAGAGCCGTACTGAAACCGGTTACTGTTTCCTGTCCGTTTGAAAAGGCATATCCCGCCTTTCAAGATTTGAAAATCATTCCTCTTGCCAACCGGATACTGCTTACTTATCTGAAGGAACGGTGCATTGATCTGGAAACTGCCCGAAAAATATGCAGGGAAGCCCATTTTAAACGGAATGGGAAGAATTATTTTGCCATCGCTTTCCCTAATATTTCCGGAGGGTACGAAATCAGGAACAGGTATTTCAAGGCTTGTATTGCTCCCAAGGACATCAGTCGCATCATTAGCACGCGGAAAGCAGGATTTGCTATATTTTGAGGGGTTTATGGATTTTCTGTCTTTCAGACCGGCTTTTCCATCTTTGGAAGAGGGGATTATATAGTGTTGAATTCTGTCAGTAACTTACAGAAGGCTTTTTCTTTCCTTTCACAATATGACGGCATCCGTTGCTGTCTGGATAATGATACCGCCGGGAAAAATGCGGTGCAGGCATTAAAGGACAAATACGGAATCCGTATATGCGATTTTCGCATGAATATTCCGGATATAAGGATCTGAATGAATATTTGTGCAGGAAGAACAATCTGCTCCATATCTAATAGATGTATTGAAAAGACTGCCTGATGATATACCCTTGTTTCTTTCCTGTCATATGTGGCAGGAGGAAACAAGGGTGATTTTTCATGTGGTGATACTATGTTAATAGTAGAATGTGGTCAGATGCGTTTTATGGTCTTTTACAATCTTTACTTCATGCATCTGTCCGTATATCTCACGCATGGATACCGGACAATCCATCTTTTCCCATTCTTCCGGGGAAATCCTCATGTCGGAATGCCTGAAACACAGCATGACCATTTCCTGAGAATCCTCTTCTGCGAATATGGTACCTTCATGGTCGTTGACAAACTGTTTGAGTCCATCCTCATCCTTACAGGATATTTCTCCGACGTACATATCCTCGCTCGGCCGGGTGTTTTTGCGGATATGGATTTTGAACCATTCCCGGCTTTCCGGCTGTTCAGGTGCGCCACACTCCCACAGGGCTATTTTCGCATCGTAGTAAACCTCCCCGTTTTCACATGCCCCGTAATGCCCCCAATGCTTGAAACGGCCGGTAGTCCATGCCTTGAACCTTACATCGCCTGCCTTTACCAACAGACACTCACCGCCATGCATATCGCATTTGATACCCTCTTTGTCACGGGACACGAATGGAACACGGGAAAAATCCCGGAGTATAATGTTATCTCCATATACGGCATCTATAAAGAACAGCCGGGAACGCTCACCATAACCGGAAACAAAGAACAGGTTGTCTCCTGTCCGTGGATACTGGCCGGAGCGTGTCTTTTCGATGTGTTCCACCATGGTATTCACTTTATCTATATCTTCCTGTACAAGTCCATATATCCGATCATACCAGTAGTTCAGGCGGATGAAAGTTTCTTTGCTATACTTGTTTGTTGTCTGAATCATAATTTCCTTATTTTGTGATTAAACATTTCCGGCTTTGGCAAAGCCGGTATTTCTATCTCTTACATGTCAGACATTTGTCTTTTGCTCTGATAGTGCAAGGCATTGGCGCAAAAAATACCGCAGCGAAGCGAGGATGATTTTCTTTCGCCAACCAGTCCGAGGACCGCCTTGCGCATCAGAAGCAAAAGGCTACCTTTACATGTAAGAAATAGAAATGCTGACCGATATATGATTCCAAAATAAAAAAACGTATAATCTGCCGGTTCTGTAATAAGAAAGCCATGAAACCCTCTCTTTTTATCGTTTCCATGACTTTCTTATGTTTATGTCGTGATACTTGGAAACGGGTATTACCAATGATCAAATGTTTCCACCCTGTTTTTTTCCAACAGAACAAGAATGTCCTTTTCCTTATATAATAATTTTGCCTCCTACTTTGTAATAGGGCAGCCTGCCGTTCATTCTGTAATCAGCCAGCGTCCTTCGTGTCAGCTTCAATTTCTCCGCCAACTCGCTGTCGGTAATGTAACGCTCTCCGTTCAGGACCGGACGAAGGTTTTTCTCCTGATCATCCAGCATTTTGGACAGGGTGCTTATGTTCCGAAAAAACGTATAATCTCAGGGCTTTCTTTGGTCAGTATGAATTGAGTCATAAGGATTCGGGGGTTACATGGTGAATACTGTTTTCCAAATAACGTATAATATCCTGACGCCTGTAATATACCTTGCGGTCTATATGGCTGTAAGGGATAATCCTGCTTCTCCGAAGTTGCAACAGCTTTCGGGGCGAGACATTCATAAGCATACACGCTTCCTGGTTATCAATCCAGTCATCCATACTACAGATGCCTCCTCCGCATGTTTCACGCATTCTCTTTTCAACGGCTTCCAAAGCCTCATTCATTTCCATGAATGCCTTAGCTTCGATACATACAAATTCCATAAACTCTGCTTTTTTGTCCGGCACGAAAATACGGGAAGTAAAAGTCATGGGCAAAAGGATGTCATCAAACGGCATCAGATGTCATCAGATGTCAGAGACCGCTCTGTTTGGGGAAGCAAATTAAAAGAATGGCTAAAAGTCTGTTTCTTTACCGGAAAAATCAGTATTTTTATCCCGGACAATCTGTCCGAAAATAAAAAACAGGAAATATGGAACTGATAATCAATGCAACATTATTACTAACGGCTATCGTTCTCTGGATATACGGACAATACTGGAGAAAAAAAGGTGCGGCAAGGTGCTATGCCAATATGCAGCAGCCTACGATGAGCGGGAAGACAGGGAGAAACCGCTACGTCAAGCCATCATAGCAGGAAATCCTCATGCACCGCTGTTATATGCGCTGACTTGTCCTGAGCTGTTTGATAAAGTCCGTCCGTTGCGATTGTTCTCATTCGGGAGCATTCGCTGCGTGTTTGCCGGCTATTATTTTCCCAAACGCTTTGAAAGCTGGCTTTGTGATGACCAGTTGGCATTCGTGCAAAAAGTATATGATTTCAAGGATGGAAAAGACAGCTGTACGGAATATTTTTCACAAGCATTCCTGCATTCTTTCCACTGATGAGGATATTACTGCCATGTTTATGCCGTGCA
>ENA-OQEL01000666-OQEL01000666.1-human-gut-metagenome-genome-assembly--contig:-NODE-666-length-11301-cov-5.254251_pt1 | contig 11301 bp, 12 predicted proteins | sample MGYA00242796_ERZ504637 | MGnify/ENA primary metagenome ERZ504637 (study PRJEB26092, sample SAMD00036306) | human gut metagenome | host: Homo sapiens | study: EMG produced TPA metagenomics assembly of... | reverse complement strand
TTTTTCACACAAATTCATCTGCTTTTTTCTGCAAAAAAGCTTTATATCATTTATTAACATTACGAAGGAGAAAACTAATATGCTTTTCATCGCTATCCTAATCTTAATCTTTTTGATGTATCGATTTTTTACCTTTCGTGCCGAAATGGTTTTTACCATGTCCTTAATTGCCCCGATCATGATCGTAATCGGCGCCTGCTATTTACCTGGAAAATATCATGAAGCCGGAATTTTTCTTCTGGTTATCGGTGCATTTATGCTGGCCGTTGTTCTGCTTATCTGCCGCCTCACTGCACGGGGTGTTGAAAAAGGACTGCGGCTGGAGTATTACAAAAACCTGATTATTTATGGCGCCCTCAAATTTTTACAGAACCTTTCTAAAGCAACGATTGTTTTTAGCTTTCTGGCCGCTTCACTAGGTGCCTTCTCTATGGACTACAAAGAAAGACTGGATACCAAAGGAAGAAAAATTTATGTAAATGATAACCTGCGTGACCCGGAAGGCAACCAGTATGAAGAAGTAGAAAAGTAAAAAAAGCAGGCACGAATCACCTTTTTCGGGAATCGTGCCTGTTTTTTTTACGTATGCATCAATTTCAAAAATTCATTCTCCGGCATTTCAACACCAAGTAGTGTCTTCATCATCTGAAGAAATACATCATCGGTTTCTTTTTGAGCGTTCAGACAGACCATGATGACCGACAGTTTATCATACTCTTTCCTCTTGCTGCATTACTTTTTGTTTCCCCTTACGCTGTTTTTACTATAGCATATTTTTCTCCTGTTTGCACCTACCTACAGGACTGCTACTAGCTACTCTCTCAAGATGCAGCGTATCAAAAAAGGGAGCTTCCGCTTCACGAATTTTTATTCGTTAAAAGTGTATCATTGTGAAACGCTCGTTGCGTCCGCCAGAGGAAGCCTGTGGATCTGCCCGGAAGAAGTCTCCTGTGACTATTTTGACTGGTGCGAGGGAAAACTTTCCGCGATCAACCAGTACCATGGCGAATACATGGCGCAGTACAACTGGGCTGAGTTTACCAACGGGGAGCTGAACTGGGGGAGAGGCCGATAAGAAATTCACACAAATCTGACTATTTATGATATACTGAATGAAATGCTCTTAGTTCTGAATTCTTTTATGCTCCGGCACAGATCTTTCGGGACGAAATTTTACTTTTCTATGTCGAAATCCACCAATTTTTTCGACATACGAAGAAAGGAACGTTATGAAAATTATTTTTATCCGCCACGGCGAACCAAATTATGAAATTGATTCTCTGACCGAAAAAAGGCTGGCGCGAGGCCGAGCTGCTTTCGAAACGCACAGCAAAATGGAATGTCACCGATTTTTACTGTCTCCGCTTGGCCGTGCGAAAGATACGGCTTCTTTTACGCTGAAAAATGCGGGCCGTGAAGCTGAAATTCTCCCATGGCTGCGGGAATTTGATGCACCCGTCCTGGACCCGGAGACTGGAAAACGCCGGATTCCATGGGATTTTCTGCCGGATGTGCTCGATGCAAACCGGGATCTCTATGACCAGGATCTCTGGACGAAAAATCCGATTATGCAGACCGGAAACATGGACGAGAATTACCATTTTGTGACCGACGGACTCGATGCACTGCTTGCGCGCTACGGCTATGTACGCGACGGTTACCGCTATCACGCTTCGGATGAAACAAACCGCGAAGCCGTCATCGTCTGCTTCTGCCATCTCGGCGTCACCTGTGTGGCACTGTCGCATCTGCTGAATATGACGCCGGTACAGCTCTGGCAGGGCATGTTCCTGGCACCGACTTCCGTCACAATCGTCGGAAGCGAGGAACGCAAGCCGGGCGAAGTATACTTCCGCTGCCAGACCGTCGGCGATGTCCATCATCTGCTTTCCGCGGGCGAACCGGTTTCGTACTATGGAGCCTTTAATGATCCATTTCAGTTTTAAAAATCACAAAAAGGAGTCTTTTATCATGAATGAAGCAAAATTTCAGGCAAAATTAAGAGAATATGCAAAGCTGATCGTAAAAATCGGCGCAAATGTACAGAAAGGACAGCGTGTCCGCCTCCAGGCCGGCGTCGATCAGGTTCTGCTTACCCAGATGGTGACAGAGGAGTGCTATCAGGCGGGCGCAAGCTATGTGGAAGTGATCTGGGAATGCGGTGAGATCAACAAAATGCATTATCAGTATGCCACCGCAGAAACACTTGGCGCGGTTCCGCACTGGGAAGAAGAGCGTTTCAAACAGATGACGGTTGATCTGCCGGTTCGCATTTTCATCGACTCCTCCGATCCGGACGAGCTCGCTGGCATTCCTGCGGACCTGCTCTCCACCGTTCGTCAGATGCGTGGAAAGGTCATTAAAAAATACCGTGACCAACTTGATGGAAAGCATCAGTGGCTGATCGTTGCCGCCGCTTCTCCAAAATGGGCAGAAAAAGTATTCCCGGGCGAGCCGGAGGATATTGCTGTTGAAAAACTGTGGGATGCTATTTTCGACTGTGTTTACTTAAAAGACGGCGAAGATGCAGAAAAGATCTGGCAGGCACACTGCGACCTCATGACCCAGAAAGCCAGCTGGCTGAATGAGCAGGCATTCCACAAGCTGCATTACACCAGCAAAAAACGGTACGGATTTCACCGTTGAGCTGATTCCGGGCGCAAAATGGAGCGGTGCCGGTGATATCAACCATACGAACAACACCTTCTATGTTCCAAACATGCCGACCGAAGAAGTCTTCACCAGCCCGATGAGAGGAAAATGTGAAGGCCGTCTCGTTTCCACAAAACCTTTAAGCTGGTCGGGACAGATCATCAACAACTTTACCGTCGATTTCAAGGATGGAAAAGTCGTTGACTGCCACGCAGAGCAGGGCGAAGAGGTTTTGAAAAAAATGTTCGCCATGGACGCCGGTGCTGCAATGCTCGGCGAGGTTGCACTCGTTCCGAAAGAATCTCCGATTAACCAGTCCGGGCTGATGTTCTTTAATACCCTTTCGATGAAAACGCATGCTGTCACGTTGCAGCTGGCGCCGGTTTCCCTGAGGTGCTCGATGGATTTCTGGAGATGAGCAACGAGGAAATTCTGGAAAAAGGTGTGAATGATTCTCTGATCCACGTTGACTTTATGGTTGGATCGGATGACCTGCACATCGTAGGTATCCGCGAAGATGGAAGCGAAACCGATATTTTTGTAAATGGTACCTGGGCAGAGTAAATCTGCTGTTTTTCGCAATAGAAGCAGGGGACTTCCTTTATTTAGTCAAAAAAAGCAGACCCGGGGCAATCTACCGTTTTTTGTAGACTGCCCCGGGTTCTGTTTTTGAAAAAAATTAGTTTCCAGACTTCCCTTTCTCATATAAGGATTTCGATACAGCGAAATCACAAGTTCTGCTGCCATGAAGCACCAGATGATCGGTTCGCACCAGATCACGGCACTGTAGTGGTAGCGCGGGATAAACACCATCGCAAAAATAATTTTTCCGAAAAGCTCAATAAAACTCGACAGCAGCGGAAGAATCTTTTCTCCGAGTGCCTGCAGTGCAAGGCGGCTGCAGTTGACGAGGCCGAGCGCAAAGAAGAACGGAATGGCTACACGGAGGTAGCGGGCTCCGTTTCCGAGGACAGTCGGGTCGGACGAGCCGGAGATCAGATGAACCATCGTCGGTGCAAGCGGCGTGACAAGGAGAATCAGGCATGCGGTCACGCTGAAGCAGAAAATATAAGCATAGCGAATGCCTTTCCGTACGCGCTCCCAGTTGTCCGCGCCGCGGTTCTGTGCCACATACGTGTTGACTGCCTGTGCCATCGAGGAAAGCGGCATCATCGAGAAGGAAAACAGCTTTCTCGCAGCCGTGTGTCCCGCAATTGTTTCATAGCCAAGGCTGTTGATGCCCGGCTGCAGGACAATCGAACCGACATAGATAATACTGCTCATAAATCCCATCGAAAATCCCTGTGCCAGAAGCTCCATGTACAGTCCGCGATCCGGTTCAAAATGACGTTTTTCCGGAAGCAGAATTTTTGCTTTGGTAACAATATAAATCAGGCAGAGCACGACGGAAATTCCCTGCGCAATCACGGTTGCAATTGCAGCACCGCGAACACCCATGCCGAAAGAACGGATAAACAGCAAATCCAGTACAATGTTTACCAACGATGAAATAATCAGGAAAACAAGCGGCATAAAGCTGTTTCCGATTGCTCCCAACAGACCGGAGCACAGGTTGTAGGCAAACATGACAAACAGAAAAACGGATAGAATTGAAATGTAGCTGTAGGATTCTTCGAGGATTTCTGCCGGTGTTTTCAGCAGCCGCAACAGCGGATGCATGAAAATCGTTGCAAGAACGGTGACCACCAGTGTAACGGTAATACCAATAACGATACAGGATGCAACGGATTTTTTCATCCGTTCCGTCTCCTGTCTTCCAAAGCATCGCGCCGTGACGATCGCGAGCCCGTTTCCGACGCCGAACGTAAATCCGGTCATCATTTCATAGATCGACGAGCAGGCACCCATAGCTGCAATCGACGAATCGCCGAGTGTATGGCCGACAATCAGTGTGTCCATCGTGTTGTAAATCTGCTGAAATACACGGGATGCCATGATCGGAAGTGCAAAAAGAAGCAGAGATTTCAGAATCGAGCCGTGAAGCAGATCAACCCGGGAACTCCGCTGGGTTTGTGACTGTGACATAAAAAATTTCCTCCCTCAAAAATACTTCATTGTTCCTATTATAACAGACGGGAGTAACTACCGGACAAGGAATATCTCCAAATCTGTAAAACAAATACAATAACACAAAATTTTACAGATTTTCATACTTCTTCCTCTCTTTCCTTCTCTTAGAGCGTGTCGTTATTCTTTTCCCAGTAAATACTGATAAATATCTCTCTTCGTTACGCCACGGTCTTTTGCCACAAGCTTCATCGCCTCTTTCCGCGCAATCCCCTGGTCTTCATACCGTTTCATATGTTCCTCAATCGAAATTTCCTCAAACGCAGCCTTCGCCTCGTCCTCGATTTCTTTCTGGCTTCTGCCTTCGATCACAAGAACGCATTCGCCCTTCGGATCTTCCTGCTCGTAGCGGGTAATGGCATCTTCTATTGTGGTCTGCCATGCTGTCTCATGCTTTTTCGTCAGTTCCCGACACAGTGTCAGGCGGCGGTTGCCAAGGATTTCCAGCAGTTCCCGCAGCGTTTTCAGCAGATGATGCGGCGCCTCGTACACGATCATGGTTCGTGTCTCGTTTTTCAGCCGCTCCAGCGCCAGTTTATGTTCTTTTTTATCCGGCGGAAGAAACGCTTCAAACACAAATCTTCTCGTCGAAAGTCCCGACAGCGTCAGTGCCGTTACACACGCACACGCCCCCGGCAGACTCGTCACTTCGATTCCGGCTTCGTATGCCATTTTCACCAGCTCCTCCCCCGGGTCTGAGATTCCCGGTGTTCCGGCATCGGTGATAAGGGCAATGTTCGTTCCCGCCAGCAGCTTCTGCACCAGCTCGCGGCCCTTGTCGTATTTGTTGTATTCATGGTAACTCGTCATCGGCGTATGAATCTCAAAATGGTTCAGCAGCTTAATGCTGTTTCTCGTATCCTCCGCCGCGATCAGATCGACCTCCTGCAGAATGCGGATTGCACGGAAGGTCATGTCCTCCAGATTTCCAATTGGTGTTGCACACAAATATAATTTTCCTGCCATGTTCTTATCTCCCGTCTCCATATAATTCCCGGATGTCCTTTGTATACACGCCCGGCGTCTCATACACAATCAGCGGTTTCTCCACGGTAATTCTCGGATTCCCGCCTTTCATCGCCTCGATCAGCACCATGTTCGGCTCCTTGTCCACAAACGGATAAACGAGCTGCATCCTTTTTGGTTCCAGATGATATTTTTTCAGCGTCGAAAAAATCTCCGCCAGCCGGAACGGCCGGTGCACCAGATAGAACCGTCCTTTCGTCTTTAAAACCGCCGATGCCTCTTTCGCAATATCATCAAACGAGCACAGCACCTCATGCCGCGCAATCGTCTTCGCCTCAAGCGCATTCGTCAGCCCGTGCTGCCCCGTCATGTACGGCGGATTGCACGTTACCACATCAAACACTTCTTTTCCAAACTGCTGCGATGCCGTTTTCACATCTCCCTGGAAAATCTCAACATCATTTTCCAGATGATTGTACCGCACACTCCGCTGTGCCATCTCGGCACTGTACTCCTGAATTTCCAGCCCGGAAAAATGCTCTCCGTTTGTCTTCGCCTTCAGCAGAATCGGCACAATTCCCGATCCCGTGCAGAAATCCATCGCCCGCTCCCCGCGCTTCACCTTCGCGTAGGATGCCAGCAGCACCGCGTCAATGCCATAGCAGAAAAGGGATGGATTCTGTATCATCCAGTAACCGTTCTGCAGATCATCGAGCCGCTCACCCGGCTTCAAAAATTCTTCTTTTCTATCCAATGAAAATCCCTCCTCCTGCTGACCGCCCAGCGCCGCATCACACAAAAAGAAGCGTCAGTTTTACCCGGCGCTTACTTTTTTCAAAATGCATTCCAAATCAATCTTATTCCGGCTGTTTTGCCTCTTCCGAAGAAGCCTGCTCCCCGGAGCTGTTTCTGTCTTTTTTCTTCTCTTTGCCTTTTTCCTTCTTATGCTTCGGCTTGAACTTGAGCTCTTCCACCGGGCACTCCCGCATTTCCTTCTCATCGTTCACATCCACCAGCACTTTTACGAGCTGACGAAGCACATTCACACCGGAAACCTCACCTTTCATGCCGTCCGGCAGCGTTACGATATCGCCGACACCCGGCAGCTTGCGGTTCAGGTATTCATAGGTTTCCTGCTCGTTTTTCAGGCAACACATCAGTCGTCCGCAGACACCCGAAATCTTCGTCGGGTTCAGGGACAGGTTCTGCTCTTTTGCCATCTTGATCGAAACCGGTGCAAACTCGGACAGATACGTATGGCAGCAAAGCGGTCTGCCGCAGATGCCGATTCCGCCGAGGATCTTTGTCTCATCGCGGACACCGATCTGGCGAAGCTCGATTCTCGTCTTAAAGACAGCCGCCAGATCCTTTACCAGCTCACGGAAATCAATTCTTCCGTCGGCGGTAAAGTAAAACAGCATCTTGTTATTGTCAAACGTATACTCTGCATCGATCAGCTTCATCTCCAGGTTGTGCGCCCGGATCTTCTTCTGGCAGATTTCAAACGCTTCTTTTTCTTTCTTGCGGTTGCTCTCCTCCCGCGCATCATCCTTCGGCGTTGCAATGCGGATGACTTCTTTCAACGGCTGGATCACCTTGGAATCGTCAACTTCTTTTGGCCCCAGCACAACGAAACCATACTCTACGCCGCGCGCCGTCTCAACGATAACGTGGTCGCCCACGCAGATGTCCAGCTCTCTCGGCGAGAAATAATATACTTTTCCTACGTTTCGAAAACGTACTCCTATAATTGTTATCATGTTATCAGTTTTCCTTCATTGTCAGGAACATAAGCTCCATGGTTAAATCAAAATTAACATTCGCGTTCAGGCGGGCTCTCGCCTTCTGAATCGCCTCTATAATCTTCTCCAGGCCTTCGTATGAGCTCTTATTTGCTCTCTCACGGATTCCATTCAGCTCCTGCTTGAACACAAGGGAATCGACCTCTTTTGTCGCCTTAAAGAGCAGAACATCGCGGAACCATAAAGAAAAGATATCGAAATAATCATCAATATTGTCTTTTTCGGCCGTCAGTTTTTTGATCGTCTCCACGATTTCATACAGCGGCATACTGTCGGCGTACTTTGCCATGCGGAGTGCACTTTCCAGCGTCTCCTCGTATTCCGGAGAACGGGCAATCCGCTCTGCTTTTCCGATATTTCCCTGCGCCAGGGACGCATCAACCTCTGCCTGGTAATCCGGCACATGCATTTCGTTCATCAGATAATCTTTCACAAGCTGGTCTCCCACTGGTTTTAAATTTAACTGCACGCAGCGTGACGAAATCGTCGGAAGCAGCGCATCCGGGTTGTCTGCCAGAAGCATGACAACTGCGTAGGCCGGCGGCTCCTCGATCGTCTTCAGCAGCGCGTTCTGCGCCTGAAGTGTCAGCTTCTGCGCCTCGTCGATGATATAAATCTTGTACGGACTGCTGTACGGCTTGATCATCACATCGTTAATGAGCTGCTCGCGGATTTCATCGATGCTGATGGTGTTCGGCTTTTCATGCTTCACATAAATGATATCCGGATGATTCTGGCTCTGTGCCTTTTTACAGGACGGGCATTCCATACAGGGCTCGACCCCGTGCTTCTCGCACTGAAGCGTCATCGCAAACAGTGAAGCCATCATTTTCTTTCCCGATCCACTCTCTCCGCCAAAAAGATAAGCATGAGATACTTTATTCATCGAAATGGCATTCTGTAAATGCGTTATGATTTCCTGATGTCCTACAACCTTCTGAAAACCCTGCATAAAATCACCCCCTGGAGTTCTTTTGTATTTCTTACTAATACTGCATTAAGTATATCACAACTTTTTCTGTTGTTCCACAAAATTCTGAATTTCGGAAAAACAGTCTTCCGGCGTAGAATTATTGGAAAATCTGCGGACAATTCCAGCTTCCGCAATTTTCTCCTCCGTAAAATCCTCACAGTCCGCCAGGAATCTCCGGCACATCTCCGCGTATTTCGGCTCTGTCTGTTTTCTTTCCCGTTCCAGTGCCCGCGAAAGCCGCAGCCCATCGTCCACCTCGACATACAGCGGAACCATCGCCTGCTCCCCGAAGTATGCCTCTAATTTCAGATACGATTCCAGTGTCCCGATTCCGAGATAATCATGCTTCGCAAGATCAATCTGCCCGTCATCCGCCGTAAAATAATACCACGGCCCCTGCACCGTCGAATACATGCGCTCCTCGATAATCTTTCCGGCCTCCCGCAGTTCCGAAAGCCGTTTTTCATCCACAAAGAAATACTCTCTTCCGTCCTGCTCCCCGCTCCGGATCGGCCGTGTTGTATACAGGACAAACGGTTTTAAATCCAGCGCCGTCTCCTGGATCAGATGCTCATAAATATGATCTTTCCCTGACGCACTTTTTCCCATCAGATAGTAAATTTTTCCCATTTTATCTCTCCCCGAAACACAGATTCTTTATGCCTTAAACCGATATCCAACGCCCCAGATCGTCTCGATATACTGCGGCTTTGCCGTATTAAACTCTATTTTTTCACGGATCTTCTTGATATGCACCGTAACCGTCGCAATATCTCCGATGGACTCCATATCCCAGATCTCACGGAACAGCTCTTCTTTCGTGAAAACGCGGTTCGGATTCTCCGCAAGGAAGGTCAGCAGATCGAACTCTTTCGTTGTAAACTGCTTCTCCTCTCCGTTCACCCACACGCGTCGTGCCGTCTTGTCAATCTTGATGCCGCGGATCTCCACAACATCATTCTCTTTCTTGCCGTTTCCGACCAGACGGTCGTACCGTGCCAGATGCGCTTTCACGCGCGCAACCAGCTCACTCGGAGAAAATGGCTTCGTCATATAATCATCCGCACCAAGACCGAGTCCGCGGATTTTGTCGATATCATCCTTCTTTGCCGAAACCATGATAATCGGAATATCTTTCTTCTCACGCACCTCACGGCAGATCTCAAAGCCATCCACCTCCGGCAGCATCAGATCCAGGATCAGCAGATCGAAATCCTCCTTGATCGCCCGCACAAGACCGGTGTCTCCCTGGTTTTCAATCTCCACCTCAAAGCCCGAAAGCTCGAGATAATCTTTCTCCAGATCTGCAATGGATTCCTCATCCTCAACAATCAGTATTTTACTCATGAAACAGGTACCTCCTGATATTTTCTTAATACAAAGTACATCGTGGTTCCCACCCCTTCTTTGCTGGTGGCCCACACTTTTCCGCCGTGGTCTTCGAGAATCTTCTTCACGATGGAAAGACCAATTCCGCTGCCGCCTCTCGTGCTGTTGCGGGACGCGTCGGTACGATAAAAGCGATCGAAAATCTTCGTCAGATCCTTCGTCGCAATTCCCTTTCCGTTATCCTCAATCTCCACCTGCACAAAATCTCCGACATCACGCAGACGGATGTTGATGACCTTATGGCTCTTGTCCATATATTTGATGGAATTGCTTACAATGTTATTGATGACACGCTTGATCTGCTCCGCATCCGCGATGACGATCGGGTCGTCCTCGAGATAATTAAAGTATGTCAGATCCACATGCTGCGCGTCAAGCTCCAGATTCAGTTCCTCCACGCAGTCATCAAAATAATCCGCAATGTGAATCTTCGAAAACGTATACGGAATGCGGTTCGTGTCAATCTTGGAATAAAACGTCAGCTCATTGATCAGACGGTCCATCTCATTCGCTTTGTTGTAAATGGTGCGGATGTAGCGGTCCATCTTCTCCGGCGTATTTGCCACACCGTCCATGATTCCCTCGACATAACCCTTGACCGCGGTAATCGGTGTTTTCAGATCATGCGAAATGTTACTGATCAGCTCTTTATTCTCTTTGTCAAACTCGACTTTTTCCTCCGCCGTCTCTTTCAGCCGGATACGCATCTCCTCAAAGTCCTCGCAGAGGTCATTAATCTCCGCCACGCCGCACGGTTCAACAGTGAAATCCAGATTTCCGTCTTTGATATTCTGTGTCGCCTTTTTCAGCTGCTCGAGCGGTCCGATCACACCGCGGTAAATCCAGAAGCTCAGGCCCAGACTGGTGAGCACCAGAATCAGCACAATCACGATGCCTAGCTCTTTTACCATGCCCGTAATCTGCGGCGCAATCTGGTCTGTCTTGGTGACGATGAACGCACTGCATTCTTTTCCGTCCGAGTTCTTATAGTCCACCTGTTTGACCATCCACTGTTTTTCATTGCGGAAATAAACGCCGCCCTTCAAATTGGCCCCCGGGTCACCGTATTTCGGCAGCTCATTTTCCAGCTCCTCCGACGACAGCTCCTCCGAGCCATTGTAAATGATAACACCATCCTCGCGCACCGCGATAAACGACTGTTTTTTCTGCAGTCTTGCATTCAGAACAGAGAGATAATTCGTTTCTTCCAGCTTTGCCGTATCCGATTTCGCGGTATCCTCTACTTCGTCGTACTCTTCTGATGTCATCGCATTCAGCAGCAGGGTGTTGTTCGAAATCGTCCGGTATGTTGCGTTCGCAAGACCGTATTTTTCACCGATAATCTTTGCTTTATACCCTACAAAAAAGTAAAACGTCAAGGCACACATCACGATCGGAACCAGTATGATGATGAAAAAAGAAATGATTACT
>ENA-OQEL01000665-OQEL01000665.1-human-gut-metagenome-genome-assembly--contig:-NODE-665-length-11304-cov-4.624765_pt1 | contig 11304 bp, 17 predicted proteins | sample MGYA00242796_ERZ504637 | MGnify/ENA primary metagenome ERZ504637 (study PRJEB26092, sample SAMD00036306) | human gut metagenome | host: Homo sapiens | study: EMG produced TPA metagenomics assembly of... | reverse complement strand
TTTTTATATTATAGTGAAATATATAGTATAGATTAATATATAGTATGATAATATATTACGGAATTATTAAATTTGAAGTTAGAATATAAAATATTAATATTTTGAGGTGAAGTAAGTGAATGAACAATTATATTTTCGTTTAGCCAAAATAGATGATGCAGAAAAATTAGTAGAAATTTATGCTCCCTATGTAAAAAATACAAATATCACTTTTGAATATGAAGTACCAACAATTGACGAATTTAAACAGCGTATAACAAAAATAATGTCAAAATTTCCTTATATTGTAGCTTGTATTGGTGATGAAATAGTAGGCTATACATATGCTTCTACTTTTAGAGAACGACAAGCTTATAATTGGTGTGTAGAAACTTCTATTTATATTAATGAAAAATATCAAGGTAGAAAAATAGGAGAAATTTTATATACGAAATTAGAAGCGATTTTAAATTTGCAAAATATAACTAATTTAGTAGCAAGCATAACATATCCCAATCCGCAAAGTATAGCTTTCCATGAAAAATTTAATTATAAGAAAATAGCTCATTTTACAAAATGTGGTTATAAGCAAAATTGTTGGTATGATATGGTTTTCATGGAAAAAATGATAAATAAACATGAAACATTGGCAAAAGAAATTATTTATTTACCTGATTTAGATAAAAATTTAGTGGAAAAGATATTGCAGAAATAATAATTTGATTTGCAGTATTAATGGATAATGCCTATAATATAATATATTAAATTAAATAGAGATAGGTGCGTAAGCTTAATAAGGAAACTGGAAGAGCCAGTACGGTCCCGCCACTGTAAGGGGAGCTATTTTCAATTATGTCACTGAAATAATTTATTTTGGGAAGACGAAAATCAGCGAGGAACCTAAGTCAGGAGACTTGCCTATTGGAAAAACACCGTGAAATTTATAGATGATATATTTTTCAGACTCACGAGAGATGGGCAGGTGGAGAATTTTTCGTAGAAATACGGGATAAGTCTATCTCCCTGCCCAAAGGGAGATTTTTTTATGCGTAAAGAAATGAAAAGTGGCTATACAACAGGTTCTTGTGCAGCTGCTGGTACAAAAGCTGCTATACTGGCTTTACAGGGAAATGTGGTTCAAGAAATTGAATTATACGCTCTAAGTGGAGAATTATTGCATATTCCCATTAAAAATGTAGAGCTTACATCAACTGGAGCAAAGGCAGAAGTCATAAAAGATGCTGGGGATGATCCAGATATCACACATGGAGCTTCTGTATTTACGGAAGTAAAAATAAATAAAGATGATGATAAAATTAATTTTTATGCTGGTTTAGGTATTGGAAAAGTTACAGAGGCAGGTTTATCTATTCCGCCAGGAGAGCCAGCAATAAATCCAGGACCACGAAAAATGATGATGAAAGTCGTTCGTGAATTGTTGCCAGAAGGTTATGGTTGTGATATTACAATTTCTATTCCTAAAGGAGTGGAACTAGCGAAAAAAACGCTTAATCCTATATTAGGTATAGAAGGCGGTATTTCTGTAATTGGCACTACTGGTGTGGTGCGTCCAATGTCTGAAGAAGGTTTTAAAAATTCGCTTACACCGCAGATTTCTGTAGCCAAAGCAAATGGATTTGATGATATTATTTTTGTTCCTGGGAAAATTGGTGAAAATATCGCTAGTAAATTAAATCTTCCAGCAAAAGCTATGGTACAGACAAGTAATTTTATCGGTCATATGTTGGAATTTGCTGCTGATGAAGGAATTAAATCAGTGCTTTTATTTGGTCATTTAGGTAAATTAGTAAAAGTAGCTGGAGGAATTTTCTATACACATAGTAAAATAGCTGATGCTCGCTTGGAAATATTAGCTTCTTATGCTGCTCTTTTGGGCATGGATAAAAAAGGCGTAGAAGAAATTTTTTAAAGTGAAGACAACAGAAGCAGCTATGCCAATTATTGAAAGATATGGATTGGTAGAAAAAGGTTTTTATGATTTATTAGCCAAAAGAGCTAGTCTTCGCAGTGAACAACATGTATTTAATGCTTTCAAAGTAGGAACTGTGATGGTTACTTTGAAAGGTGAAATTTTGGGTATGGACGATAATGCAAGAGAAATAGGTGGTAGATTAGGTTGGAACATAAAATAATTGTAGCTGGAATTGGTCCAGGAGCGAAAGAATATGTCATTCCTATGGCTATGCAAGCTATAAACGAAGCAAAAGTTTTAGTTGGAGGAACAAGAGCATTAAATGAATTTTCTCATCAAGGTCAAAAAACTTTTGCCATAAAAGCAGATATCACTGCTGTAATGGATTTTATAAAAGTTGAATTAAATGATAATGATGTAGTAGTGATGGTATCTGGCGATCCAGGATATTATTCTTTGTTAAGTGCTTTGCGCAAGAATTTTCCTTTAGAAAATATAAAAGTAATTCCAGGGCTAAGTTCTATGCAAACAGCTTTTGCCAAGATAGCACTTCCATGGCAAGAAGCTAGTCTACTTAGTTTTCATGGACGTGTGCCAAGTGATGAAGACTTAAAATATTATCCAGGTCGCATAATCGGTATGCTCACAGATAATAAATTTAATTCTAATGCTATAGCCACATATTTGATAGCAAGAGGTTGGGATAAAAAATGCGAGAGCATATATTTGTTCTAGACTTTCTTATCCTGATGAAAAGATAGTCAGCTTATCTTTAGATGAAGCACAGACAAAAGCATGTGCGAGTCATTGTGTGATGATAGTTGAAGGTTAATATAAAATAAATTATGAATAGAAAGTTGGTGCATATTTGAATTTACCAGGAATAGCAGATGAAGAATTTATTCGCGATAAAGTACCAATGACAAAAGAGGAAATTCGCATTTTGACAATGTGCAAGGCAAAAATTCGTCCTGATAATATTATTTGGGATATTGGTGCTGGTACAGGTTCTTTATCTATTGAAGCGGCTTTACTTGCTCCTCAAGGAGAAGTTTATGCTATAGAGAAAAAAGATTTAGCTGTTGATTTATTACATCAAAATATTGCTAAATTTAAATTAGAAGATAAGGTTAAAGTCATTGCCACAGAAGCACCAAAAGGATTAGATGAATTGCCAAATTGTGATGTAGTATTCATCGGTGGCAGTGGCAAACATATGTTTGAGATTTTAGATATAATTGATAGTAAATTAAATGAAGGTGGACGCATTATCGTAAATGCGGTAACAATCCAGACAATATCTGAAATCACAACATATATGAAGCAAAAAGAAAATTACACTTATGAAGCAATTCAAGTACAAGTAAATCGTTTAAGACAAATCGGTTCATACGATATGTTCAATGCACAAAATCCAGTTTATATTGTTACTTGTAAAAAACTAAAATAAGATGAATTAGGGAGGATATTTTTATGGTTTATATTATTGGTGCAGGTCCTGGGGATCCTGAACTTATTACAGTTAAAGGTCAAAGATTATTAAAAGAGGCAGATGTAATTATTTATGCTGGTTCTCTTGTAAATCCTGCATTATTAGATTATGCAAAAGCAGATTGTGAAATTTATAATAGTGCTTCTATGACTTTAGGTGAAGTTATTGAAACAATTACAGCAGCAGAACAAGAAGGCAAAATGACAGTTCGACTTCATACTGGTGACCCTGCAATTTATGGTGCTATTCAAGAACAGATGGACGAATTATCTCGTCGCAATATTGAATATACAGTAATTCCAGGTGTAAGTTCTTTCTTAGCTACAGCAGCAGCATTGAAACAGGAATATACACTTCCTGAAATTTCTCAGACTGTAATCATCACACGCAATGAAGGTAGAACACCTGTTCCTGAAAAAGAAAAAATTAAAATCTTTAGCAGCTCATCAAGCTACTATGTGTATTTTCTTGAGCGTGCATATGATTTCTGAAGTAGTAGAACAGTTGATGGAAGGTGGCTATGAACCATCTACACCTATTGCTATCGTGCAGAAAGCTTCTTGGCCTGAACAAAAAATTGTACGTGGCACACTTGAAACTATTGCCGATATTGTTAAAGAAAATAATATTTCTCGTACAGCTATGATTGTTGTAAGTAAATGTTTAGATACAGAATATGCAAAATCTCGTCTTTATGCACCAGAATTTAGTCATATGTATCGTCAAGGTACAGATAAAGCTTAATGAAATATGTAATTATCACTGTAACTAAAAATGGTGCTGATTTAGCTTGCAAATTGCAAAATACCTTGAAAACTTGTGATATCTATGTAAAAAAAGATAGATATGATATTAGTTTAACTGGTCATATACATGAGTATGAAAAAATGAGTGAAGTGATAAAAAATATTTTTGCTGAGTATGAAGCGATTATATTTTTCACTTCGACAGGTATTGCCGTGCGAATGATAGCACCATTTATCGTGCATAAAGTTAAAGACCCAGCTGTAATAGTTTTAGATGAAAAAGCTAATTTTGCGATAAGTTTATTATCTGGTCATTTGGGTGGAGCAAATGAACTCACGTTGAAGATTGCTGATATATTAAATGCTATTCCAGTTATTACTACAGCGACAGATACGAATAAAATAATTGCTCCTGATGTGGTGGTAAGAAAATATAATTTAGTGCCATATCCTTTAGAACATATAAAAATAATTAATTCAGCATTAATTCAACAGCAAAAAGTTATTTATTATGTAGATAAAGATTTAAAGCAAAGTGAACAGATGATAATTGATTTGGCTAGAGATTTTAAGATTGAAGCTAAATTGATTGATGTAGAAGAACTTGATAGGCAAAATGACTTTTGTGTATTTATCACAGATAAGCGACAAGTGCGAGAAAATATATTATTTTTAACGCGAAAACAATTGATAATTGGCGTTGGTTGTCGCAAAGATGTTGAATTAAATCTTGTAGAACAGGCAATAAATGAAGCAAAAAAAATGGCAGATTGTGAAGATTTAAAAATCAAAGCATTAGTTTCTACAATCGTCAAGCAAAATGAGAAAGCTTTGCATCAATGGGCAGAAAAATATAAAGTAGAAACTCGTTTTTATGATAATACAATCATGCAAAATGTGATTGATAAATATAAATTACCTGAATCTAATTTTGTGAAAAAACAAATTGGTATAGGAAATGTATGTCAAGCTGCTATATTGGCATATAATGAGAGGGCAAAAATAATTTTGCCGAAAACAAAATTTGAGAAAGTGACGGTGTCCTTAGCATGGGAATGATTAAAGTAATTGGAATTGGTCCAGGTGGTAAAGAGGATATGACTCCTCGTGCTTTAAATGCTATTTTAGAAGCTGATACAGTAGCAGGATATAACACATATATTAAATTGATTAAACATCTTTTAGATGGAAAAAATGTAATTGGCACAGGAATGATGCAAGAAGTTGACCGCTGTAAAATGGCTATTGAAGAAGCTGTAAAAGGTCATAATGTTGCAGTAGTTTCAAGTGGTGACTCTGGTGTATATGGTATGGCAGGTCTTGTTTTAGAATTATTATTGAAATTGCCAAAAGAAGAAAGACCACAAGTACAGATTGTAGCAGGTCTTTCTGCTGTAAATGCGGCTGCTGCTGTATTAGGTGCTCCACTTATGCATGATTTTGCAATCATCAGTTTGAGTGATTTATTGACTCCATGGGAATTGATTAAAAAACGTGCAGACCTTGCAGCTCAAGGTGATTTTGTAATTGGTTTATACAATCCAAAAAGCCATAAACGTGTACAGCATATCGAAGAAATTCGTGAAATTATGTTAAAACATAAAGACCCTAAAACTCCAGTTGGCATTGTAAATAGTGCAAGCCGTGAAAATGAAACAATGGTTATTTCTGATTTAGAAAATTTCACAAAAGAAGATATCAATATGTTTTCTATGGTAATCATTGGCAATAGCAAAACTTTTGCTAAAGAAGGCTTTATGATAACACCTAGAGGCTATGAAGTATGATTTTTGTAGCTTCAGGAACGCAAGATGGTAGAGGTCTTGTAGAATATTTATTAAAGCAAAATTATAAAGTTATGGCTTCTGTAGTTACTAATTATGGTAAAGAGTTATTACCGAAAGATGAAAATTTAATCATCAATGACCATAAATTAGATGAAGAAGCTATGAAGAATTGCTTAAAAGAAAATCAGATAAAAGTTTTTTGTAGAGCTACGCACCCATATGCGGTAAATGTATCTAAAACAGCTATGCAGGTTTGTGATGAATTAAATATACCTTATATTCGCTATGAAAGAGAAGTAACGCCAATACCTGCTTATAATAAACTTCATTTAGTGAAAACTTATGAAGAAGCATCTGACCTTGCTATGCAATTAGGTGAAAATATCTTTTTGACAACAGGTAGCAATCGTTTAGACTTATTTGCTAAAGATAGTAAAAAATACAATAAGCATATTATAGCGAGAGTACTTCCTGCGATTGCTTCTTTGCAAATCTGTGAAAACTGTGGAATATCTCCCAAAGATATAGTAGCTGTGCAAGGACCTTTTTCGGAAAGCTTGAATATAGCTTTATATGAAAAATACAATGCAGATGTTGTTGTGATGAAAAATAGTGGCACTTTAGGTGGCACAGAAACAAAATTGACAGCTGCAATTAAATTAGGTCTAGAAATTGTCATTATTGATAGACCTAGAATAGATTATAAAAATTTAACTCATGATTATGATTGTGTAGGCACATTTGTTGCCAAATATGAAAAATAGGAGGGATTTTGATGGAATTTATCAAAGACCCAATGGCGATAGAAGTTCGTAGTTTTGAAATTATCAAACCATATATTGAAAAATTAAATTTAAGCGAAGAAGAAACAAAAATTTATTCTCGTATTATTCACGCTTCTGGTGATGTGGATTATGCACCAATCATTCGCATTCATAAAGATGTAGTAGCTTCCATGAAAAAAGCTTTGCTTTCTGGTTGCAAAATCTATACTGATGTAGAAATGGTTCGCACTGGTATCAATAAACGCAAATTAGCTTCTTGGGGTGGCTCTGTAGAATGTAAAATTGCAGATCCTGAAATTGCAAAATATGCCAAAGAACATGGTATCACTCGTTCTATTGCTGCTATGCGTCATTTTGGCAAAGAATTAGATGGAGCAATCGTTGCTATTGGTAATGCACCAACAGCTTTATTTGAAGTTATCCGTTTAATGAATGAAGAAAATATTCGTCCAGCTGCTATTATTGGTACGCCAGTTGGTTTTGTAGGAGCTGCTGAATCAAAAGATTTATTAATTGCTGAATCAAAAGTTCCATATATTACAGTAACAGGAACAAAAGGCGGTAGCCCAATAGCTGCTTCTTGCATTAATGCAGTAATGTATATCATTGATAATACACGCATTTAATAAGGTGATTTAATGATGAAAAAAGTAAATATTCCTCGTGTAGTTATTGCAGCCACTCAAAGTAGTTCAGGTAAGACTACAGTCGTTACAGGAATACTTCGTGCATTAAAAAATAAAGGCTTAAATGTACAACCGTATAAAGTTGGCCCTGATTATATTGATCCTAGTTATCATGGTATGGCGGCAGGAAGAAAAGGTCATAATCTCGATACATGGCTTGTTGATGAAAGCATGATAAATGATTTATTTGTGCAAGAATCAAAAGATGCTGATATAGCGATTATTGAAGGTGTTATGGGGCTTTATGATGGCGGAAAAAATGGTGTTAGTTCTACAGCACAATTAGCGAAAAAATTAAATGCACCTGTGATTTTAGTCATTAATGTGCAATCAATGGGAGATTCAGCCGCAGCTATAGCACTTGGTTTTAAATTATATGATAGCGATGTGAATTTATCTGGTGTAATCTTAAATAAATTAGGTTCACCAACACATAAAGCTTTGATTGAAGAAGCTATGAAAAAAATAAATGTGCCTGTTTATGGTGCAATTTTCCGTGATGATAGTGTGCATATGCCAGAGCGTCATTTAGGTTTGACACCAGCTGGAGAAAATAATGCGCGTGAAGTCATCGAAAAGATTTCTGAAAAATTTGCTCAAGAAGTATATTTAGATGAAATCATTGAACTTGCTAAAACAGCACCAGCTATTGAAGTTGAAGAATTTGAAGCTGAAAATATCAAAAAAGATATAACTATAGGTATTGCACAAGATAAAGCTTTTTCTTTTTATTATCCAGCAAGTTTAGCTCAATTAGAAAATTTAGGGGCGAAGTTGAAATTTTTTTAGTCCACTAGAAGATGAAGCTATTCCTGATGATGTTGATGCTTTGATTTTTGGCGGAGGTTTTCCAGAAGTTTTTGCTCAAGAACTTATGCAAAATACTTCGATGATAAAATCCATACGCAAAGCTAATGAACGTAAAATGCCGATATATGCTGAATGTGGTGGCTTTATGTATTTAATGCAGGGAATTTATGATTTTGAGCAAAGATTTTATGAAATGGTGGGGCTTATTCCTGCGAAAGCTCAAATGAATAAAAAAATTGCAGACTGTGGGTTATGTGAAAGCAAAAATTCTGCAAGATAATATTTTAGGAAAACAAAATGATGAGATAAAAGGTCATGAATTTCATTTTTCAACACAGATTGATACACAAGATGAAAGTTTTTCATGGGCATTTGAATTTACGAAAATGCGTAATAATATGAAATACAAAGCAGGATATGCTAAAGATAATATTGTAGGTTCATATTTGCATTTACATTTTTTAGGCTCAAAGCAAAATGCTAAATATTTTGTGGAGAAAATAAGAGCTTATAAAAAATCACTAGAGATGGAGGAAAACTGATGACTAAACATATTATGTTACAAGGTACTTCTTCTCATGTAGGAAAAAGTATTTTAACTACAGCTTTATGCAGAATTTTTTATCAAGAAGGTATGTCTGTAGTGCCATTTAAAGCACAGAATATGGCACTTAATTCTTATGTAACTAAAGATGGCGATGAAATGGGCAGGGCTCAAGTAGCTCAAGCAGAAGCAGCAGGTCTTGAGCCATTTGTAGAGATGAACCCTGTATTGTTGAAGCCAACAGGAAATGCTTGTTCACAAGTTATTTTAATGGGAAAAGCTGTAGGAAATATGTCTGCACGCGAATATCATAAGGGATATTCATTAAAAGCTTTTGATACTGTAAAAGAAGCTATTCGCCGTTTAGAAGAACGCTTTGATATGATGGTAATTGAAGGTGCAGGCAGTCCAGCAGAAGTGAATTTAAAAGCAAATGATATCGTAAATATGCGTATTGCTAAATATTTAAATGCACCAGTATTGTTGATTGCTGACATTGACCGTGGCGGAGCATTGGCTTCGCTTGTAGGGACTTTAGAGCTTTTAGAACCAGATGAAAGAGCTTTAGTAAAAGGACTTATCATCAATAAAATTCCGTGGCGATGTAACTATTTTACAGCCTGCACTTGATTTCCTCGAAGAAAAAACGGGAAAACCAGTTTTAGGTGTAATTCCTTATTTACCTGATTTAGGTATTGAAGATGAAGACTCTGTATCTTTAGATGATAAAAAGACTCAAGCGAAAGATAAAGTAAATGCACCAATAAAAATTGCAGTAATTCAAACTCCTAAAATTTCCAATTTCACTGATTTTGATGCTTTGAGTAAAGAAGATGATATAAATCTTTATTATGTAAAAGAAGGTCAAGAAATCGGTGATGCAGATTTAATTTTACTTCCAGGTAGCAAAAACACTACAGAAGATATGCTTTATTTGCGTGAATAGTGGTATGGAAAAAGCTTTAAATGAAGCTCATGAAAAAAACATTCCTATCATCGGCATCTGTGGTGGCTATCAAATGCTTGGTGAAAAAATCAGTGACCCATTGCATACTGAATCAGATAATGATAGTGTAAAAGGACTTGGCTTTTGCCAATGGAAACTACTTTTGTAGAGAAAAAACTTACTTCACAAGTTGAAGCAAAATGTCTTTCTTGGGAATTTTTAGGTGAAAAATTATCTATAGATGATTTATTTGGCTATGAAATTCATATGGGAACTACTAAATTTACAAAAGAAGCAAATCATCCATTCATGATCACAAAACGTGTTGATAAAGATGTGCAGGTGGCAGAAGGCGTGATAAATCAAGAACAAAATGTCATGGGTGCATATATTCATGGTATTTTTGATAATGATAAATATCGCCGTAGTCTGATCAATATATTGCGTAAACGTAAAGGATTAGAAGCATTACCTGTAAGTACAAATTATGCAGCAGCGAAACAAGCAGCATTTAATCGTTTAGCAGATACTGTTCGTCAAAATATGAATATGGAAAAATTAAGAGAAATTTTACAAGAAGCATAAAATAATGCACCTTAAGACTTAATATAGTTTTAAGGTGCATTTTTATTTGATAATTAGTTACTTTAAAGTAACTATGTTACTAAAAGGTGCTTACTTTACAGCCGTTTTGAGTAGTTATATTATAAAAGTAATGAGAAAATAATACTTAGAAAGGCGATGGATTTATCATGGATCAAAAAGTATTAGATTATGTTGTAGAAAAAACACATGAATTAATGAATGCTCCTTCTTGTAGCAAAGAAGCAAAACAAGCAGCACAAAATTGGCTTGATGCTATTGGCACAGATAATCAATTAGCAGAAACTAAAAAATATATATCAGAGCTTGAAGCTGATATTATGCCGATTGATGGATTGATTGCTTTTGCTAATTCTGAAATGGGTTTTAAAGTTTTTGGTGAAGAAATGGCAAAAAATGTATTAGCTCATGCTCAAGATATTAAGGCAAAAGGTGCAAAATATTGTGATTGTCCAGCATGCAAAGCTGTAGCAGATATTTTAGCGAAAAAAGAACAAATGCTCTAATAATAAAAATGGCGATTGATGAAAATCAATCGCTTTTTTTCATGATAGTCTAGAAAAATGGTCAATGGCTTTAGCAAATTCTTCAACTGTTTTTTCTGCATCACCATGTTGAATACCATCAATTACACAGTGTTTTAAATGCCCTTCTAAAATTACTTTGCCAACACTATGTAGAGCGGATTTTGCAGCATTTACTTGCATTAAAACATTTTCACAAGGAATAGTTTCATCATCAATCATTCTATCTATGGCATTTAATTGCCCAATAAGTTTTTTTTATACGGCGATGGAGTTTTTCTGTTTCCATACATTGTTTCATAAGATAATCTCCTTTTTATAATGATATAATCATTATATCATGAAGATAAATACTATTAATAATGCTATTTAATTAAAGGAATATAAAATGTTTAATAAAATTATTTATGAAAATGAAATATTTAAATTAGATATATTTGAAAATGATATTAAGAATATGGAATTTATA
>ENA-OQEL01000664-OQEL01000664.1-human-gut-metagenome-genome-assembly--contig:-NODE-664-length-11312-cov-3.573804_pt1 | contig 11312 bp, 11 predicted proteins | sample MGYA00242796_ERZ504637 | MGnify/ENA primary metagenome ERZ504637 (study PRJEB26092, sample SAMD00036306) | human gut metagenome | host: Homo sapiens | study: EMG produced TPA metagenomics assembly of... | reverse complement strand
TTGACGTCTTTGCCCTTGAGGCGGAGAATGGATACTTCTCATCGCGCAGATCCTTGTTGAGTGCATAGTTTACCTGCATCTCACCATCGATAGCGAGTTCAGGGAACTCCTTCTGCATCTCAGCAACGGCTTTCTTTGCCTTAACAGGTGAGCCAATATTGTCTGTACCGAAGTTAGAGTAGCTTAACATGGCCATAACCGGCTCTTCGTTGAAGAACTTCACTGTACCTGCAGACAGCTTGGCAACATCGATCAGCACATCTTCGTCTGGGTGGCGGTTGATGAGCGTATCTGCGATATAATAAATACCCTTCTGGGTGTTAAGGATATGCATGGTACCGAATGTCTTATATGGCTCACGGATTCCAATTACATCTTTTGCCACCTTAATAGTATTGCTGTACTTTGTGTAAAGACCAGTGATGAATGCGTCAGCATCACCCTGTTCTACCATTGACATACCGAAGTAGTTGCGCTCGTACATTTTATCATAAGCTTCCTCGAAGCTGTAGCCCTCGCGAGCACGCTTCTCTGCCAGATGCTTGGCAAACTTAGCACGGCGTCCCTGTTCGTTATCGGCACGCATATCTACAATCTCAATATCTGAAAGGTCAACTTTCAAACGGCTAGCAACACGGTTCAGGCGGTCTGGGTTGCCCAACAGGATTGGCTGGCAGATACCCTCTTGCTTTGCCTGGACTGCAGCCTTCAGCATAGTTGGGTTGCCACCTTCAGCGAATACTACACGCTGTGGGTGAAGGCGCGCTGTATCGTGGAGCTTGCGGGTCAGTTTGGTCTCCTGACCAAGCAGCTGGCGCAAATCCTGTTTGTACTTCTCCCAGTTTGTGATAGGGGTGCGAGCCACACCACTTTCCATTGCAGCCTTAGCTACGGCAGCAGAAACTTCTGTAATCAAACGTGGATCTACAGGTTTCGGAATGAAGTATTTAGGACCGAATGTAAGGTCGTTAACGTGGTAAACATCGTTTACTACATCAGGAACCGGCTGCTTAGCCAAATCGGCAATAGCATGAACAGCAGCCATCTTCATTTCTTCGTTGATAGCACGGGCGTGAACATCGAGTGCACCACGGAAGATGTATGGGAACCCGATTACATTGTTAATCTGGTTAGGATAATCTGAACGGCCAGTTGACATCAATACGTCAGGGCGGCTGTCCATAGCGTCCTCGTAGCTGATCTCAGGTACCGGATTGGCAAGAGCGAAAACGATAGGGTTGTCTGCCATAGAGCGAATCATATCCTTGGAGAGCACGTTACCCTTGCTGAGTCCTACGAATACATCAGCGCCTTTCACAGCCTCTTCGAGTGTATGGACATCGCGGCGGTCTGTTGCAAAGAGCTTTTTCTGCTCTGTCAGATTTTCGCGGTCGCTGGTGATGACGCCCTTAGAGTCGAGCATAACGATGTTCTTTACCTGTGCACCGAGTGCTACGTAGAGTTTTGTACAGCTGATAGCAGCTGCACCAGCACCATTTTACGACAATCTTCACATCGGCAATGTTCTTTCCTGCTACCTCAAGAGCGTTCTTCAAGCCTGCTGCAGAGATGATAGCAGTGCCATGCTGGTCATCGTGCATTACAGGGATGTCGAGAGTTCTTTTCAGGCGTTCCTCGATGTAAAAACATTGAGGTGCCTTGATGTCCTCCAAGTTGATTCCACCAAATGTAGGAGCGATTTCTCTACGGTTTCACAGAACTTTTCTGGGTCTTTCTCATCGATTTCTATATCGAAGACATCCACACCGCCGTAAATCTTGAAAAGCAATCCCTTACCTTCCATCACTGGCTTTCCGCTCATGGCACCGATATCGCCAAGTCCGAGCACTGCTGTACCATTACTGATAACAGCAACCATGGTTACCCTTGTCAGTATACTTGTATGCATCGTCTGGGTTCTGCTGAATTCTCAAGACATGGGAATGCACGCCAGGAGAATAGCAAGGCTCAGATCCGTTTGTGTGTGATAAGGTTTTGTTGGCTTAACCTCAATCTTGCCAGGACGGCCAGTCTCGTGATAACTTAAAGCCGCCTCTTTTGTAATTTTTACCATAACAATATATTGGTTTAAAGTTTATTCTTCTTTCATATTCGTGGATTTTTGGCACGAAATTTAAAAGTTTGTGCAAAGGTACAAAAAATCTTAGTAAAAAAGAATGGTTTTTTGATTTTTTTTAGTATCTTTGCACAAAAATAGTCTTCAAACAAGTAAAATGGCAGAAATCAATCAATATAGACAAGAACTGAAAGACAGAATCATCTCTTATGCGATGCCTGAATTCTATAAGCGTGGGGTAAAAGCTGTCAAGATGGATGAAATCTCACAGGGACTTCATGTATCTAAGAGAACTGTGTACGAGATTTTCGGTGACAAAGAAGAATTGTTGCTTGCTGGTATGAAGCGTCAGCTAGAAGAAAATCGTTCGAAGTTAGAAAATTTCGCCAAGACCCAAGCGAAGAATGTGATAGATATTATCAGCTATGTCTATAAATTGCAAATGGAGCGCAATGGGATGGTGGGCGTTCTTTTTTATGAGGAGGTTCATAAGATGCCTCGTGTGGTGAAATTCTTCCAGGAAAATCATGCTCATGAACGGGAGGAGAGTGTGCGTTTCTTTGAGGCTGGTGTCAAGGAGGGGCTTTTCCGTAATGATGTAGACTTCAAAGTTGTTATGGACATAGGACATGTAATGATGGAGGAAATCATGCATCATCAGCTCTATCGTGTTCATTCGATGCAGGAGATATACGACAATTATATTTTGTGCCTGATTCGTGGATTCTGTACAGAGCGCGGCTTGGAGCAGCTTGACCGTGCTTTGAAAGGGTAGAGGCGTTGGCTTTTATATACAAAATGTACTTTTTGAGTGAATGTGTAATTCGTTTTTAAAAAGATAGAGGTTTCGGAGATGCTTTATATAGGCTCACGGAACCTCTTTTCCTTAATCCTTGTATAGCCAGTGGAGGAGCAGGTTTATAACTTTTGGATAGAAGCGGAACCAGCGAAACTTGGTAACAGGTTTGCCTCCGAAACCGAGAATGAATTCACGGTAGAGATTACTCTTAAGCGGAAGTCCTGCGTCCATAAAGTGGAGGTGTTGGGCATCCTGCTCCTGTGCATCAGAGAGTGCTTGCCAGATGGTCATTGTGTCCGGATGCAGATGGATGTAAGTCTTTCTCTTGAATGCAGAAAACCAAAGAAAGGCATTGCCTTGGTTGTAGATGCAGGTATAGCCGCCAATCACTTTGTCCTTATAGGTGATGATGACGTTTCTGGCATTACTACTTGTAGTCAGTTTCTGAAAGAATGTTTCGTCAGGAACAAAACGGCGAAGTTTCAGCCGATAATAATTTTTGAGCAACTGGTGATAACGATGGATGTCTTCGGGTGAAGTTGCCTCTCTACAACTTATTCCCTTTTTCTTCATTTTTTCAATCATAGCAATTTGTTTGTCTGAGAGTCGCTCTTGGGGAAGTTTGCTGTGTAGGGAGTTATGTATCTCTTGCCAGGCAATAGGTACATAGCCCAATTTTCTGAATTCCCGGTAACCCAGCATCTTTTTGCTCATTCGGGAGAACTCGATGTAAAAGCAGAGTCGTTTGTGTAAGTGGATAGTTATGCTGCGGAGTAACAATGGGAAAATAGCATTCTGTTCAGCATCGGGTGCATAAAATCCCTCTCCATACGCGTGCGCGTGCGTATATAAATAAGGTGGAAATAAAGATTTGCGGTGATAGAGGATGAAGAGCATTTGTCCTACCACCTTGTTCTCCTGTGTGGCGACAGCCATAAAAGGAGTTATGCCGGGTGTTTTTTCAAGAATCTGAAAAAGCTCCAAGCTATGAAAAAAGTCGCCTTCCAATAAATGCGGCATTTCTTCCAGTTTACCATATATTTCTACTTCATATTTTCTCACGGAGGCAAAAAATAATAAATTTATCATAAAAAAGCAAGAAAAAGGGCTCCTCTACGTTATTTTTAGTATTTTTGCATAAAAGTAGAACTTTAAACAAATTACGTATGAAAATAGTGTTTATTGGGGCAAGGTAATCTTGCTACCAATCTTGCGCTCGAAATATCGCAATCAGAACATCAGATTGTGCAAGTTTTCAGTAGAACTTGGGAGTCGGCCTCTCTATTGGCTGAGAAGGTGAATTGTGAGCCTGTCAATGAGATGAGTAAGGTGGTCTGTGATGCAGATTTGTACATAGTTTCAGTGAAGGATGATGCGCTTGAAATGCTTATTCCTGAACTATGCAAAGGAAGAGAAGATAAGATGTTTGTTCATACAGCTGGTTCCATGCCGATGGATGTTTTCAAAGATTATGCCCGTCATTATGGCGTATTTTATCCGATGCAGACATTTACGAAAGATAAAAAGGTTGCATTCGAAAATATTCCTATTTTCATTGAGGGATGTGGTGCTTTCGAAACTTCTTTCCTGAAGAGGTTGGCAGAACAGATTTCTCGTAGTGTCTATGAGTTGGATTCTGATAATCGTAAGTATCTGCACCTGTCAGCTGTTTTTGCTTGTAATTTTGCGAATCATTGCGTAGCTATAGGTCAGCGGATTCTCGAAAATCATCACATTCCTGGCAGTGTTCTCCGTCCTCTGGTTATGGAAACTATGGACAAGGCTTCTTCGCATTCGGCAGCTGAAGTGCAGACGGGACCGGCTATTCGTGATGATCGGAACGTAATGGAGAAACAAATGCAACTTCTTGAAAAACAGCCAGAACTACAGCAGATTTATGAAATAATGAGCAAAAGCATATTCAAGTTCAAGAGATAAAACTGTTATCGGTTTAAGTTTGCAGTTAGGATTTTTCAGTACTAAAAACAGAAACAATTATGATTAATTACGATTTAAATAAGATAAAAGCAATCATCTTTGATGTTGATGGAGTACTTTCAAGACAGACCATCACGCTTTCCAGTGCCGGCGAACCTTTGCGTACTGTTAATATCAAAGATGGCTATGCCATTCAGCTGGCTCAGAAGAAAGGTGTTCGTATCGTAATTCTGACAGGCGGTAATTCTCATGCCATACAGGTACGCTATGAAAATCTTGGTGTAGAGGATATCTTCATGGGGTGTTCTGTAAAGATAAAGACTTATGAGGAGTTCAAGCAGAAATATTCAATTACAGATGAGGAAATAATATATGTAGGTGATGATATTCCTGATTATGAGATTATGCGTCGTTGCGGATGTCCATGTTGCCCAGCAGATGCATGCTCCGATATTAAAGAAATTTCTATTTATATCTCGGCTTGTAACGGAGGTGATGGTGTGGGACGTGATGTCGTAGAACAGGTACTGAGAGCCAAGGGTTTATGGCTTTCAGATGCTAAGGCATTTGGCTGGTAGAATTTAGTTAATAGTTGAAAGTTGATAGTTTATAGTAGAAAGTTTGCAACTGAATTTTAATCATAAAGTTCAAAGTAATAAGGTTTAAAATAGATGAATTATAAGATCATTTTGGCGAGTAATTCGCCTCGTCGCAAGGAACTTCTGGCAGGTTTGGATATTCCTTTTGAGGTGAAGGTGATTAGTGGTATTGATGAAAGTTATCCTGCTGACCTCGATGCTTATCAGGTGGCAGAATTCATCTGCAAGAAAAAGGCTGAGGCTTATCGCTCGCTTTTGAACGGAAATAATAGTGTTGAAGAGTTGGACGAGTCAGAAACTTTGATTCTTACAGCAGATACGGTTGTGATTGCGCCAACAGCTGGCGAACAGAATGACCAGGAAGGAAAGGGAGTCATTCTCGGGAAGCCTCGTGATGCTGAAGATGCCAGACGAATGCTGAAGATGTTGAGCGGAAAGACGCATCATGTAGTTACAGGTGTTTGTCTTACTACCCAGCATAAGCAGCGTTCCTTTTCAGTAACAACAGAAGTGACGTTCAAACCGCTTTCTGATGATGAAATCAGTTATTATATAAATCATTATCAGCCGTTTGACAAAGCTGGCGCCTATGGTATTCAGGAATGGATTGGCTACATAGGTTGTACGGGGTTGAAGGGGAGTTATTTTAATGTGATGGGGCTTCCGGTTCAGCGTATCTATGAGGAATTGAGGCGAATTTAGATTTTTTAAAATTAAATATTGTTCTATGTCGTAGATAATGAGTATCTTTGTGCGTTTTATGTAACTAACAAGGATTATGAGTGAAGAAATTTTAGCAAAAGCTCATGAGGTTTTGGACAATTATATGGAGAGCAATCATCACCGGCGCACTCCGGAGCGTTCCACTATCCTCGACACCATTTATTCTATGGGAGAGCATTTCTCGATAGAAGATTTGGGCAGAGAGCTACTGAAAAAGAATTTTCGCGTTAGCAGGGCTACGCTTTATAACACATTGCATCTGTTCCTGGAACTAAGGCTTGTGGTAAAGCATAGTCTGGCAGACGGCACCAAGTATGAGGCCAGTTATAGCGAGGAAAATCATGTGCATCAGGTTTGCACGATTTGTGGCAAGGTAACCGAAATTGTAGCACCGCAGGTTACTGCTGCTGTGAAGGATATCAGGATGCAGCGCTTTCGTAAAGATGCTTATGCTCTTTACATCTATGGCGTATGCAGCGGCTGTCAAAGCAAGATGACTCGCAAACGCAAAAAAGAATAAGTATCAAGATAAAAAGATAAAAAATGAACACAGGTAAAGTAGATGTCCTGCTGGGTTTGCAGTGGGGCGATGAAGGTAAAGGTAAGGTGGTTGACGTGTTGACCCCTAAGTATGATGTCATTGCACGTTTCCAGGGTGGTCCTAATGCTGGACATACATTGGAGTTTGAGGGCGAGAAGTATGTGCTTCGCTCTATCCCTTCTGGTATTTTCCAGGGTGGTAAGGTGAACATCATCGGCAATGGTGTGGTTTTGGCTCCAGACCTCTTTATGGGTGAGGCTAAGGATCTTGAGAAGAGCGGTCATGATTTGAAGAGCCGTCTTTACATCTCGAAGAAGGCACATCTCATCATGCCTACTCACCGTGTACTCGATGCTGCTATCGAGGCTTCTAAGGGAAAGAACAAGGTAGGTACTACTGGTAAGGGTATCGGTCCTACTTATACTGACAAGGTTAGCCGTACCGGTCTTCGCGTAGGCGATATCCTTGACAATTTCGAGGAGAAGTATGCTGCTCACAAGGCTGCTCATCTCAAAACCATCGCAAGTCTCGGTTATACCGACTTCGATATCACAGAGGTTGAGAAGACCTGGATGGAGGGCATCGAATACTTGAAGCAGTTCAAACTTATCGATAGCGAGGTAGAAATCAATAAGGTGCTCCGTTCTGGCAAGGATATCCTCTGCGAGGGTGCTCAGGGTACTATGCTCGATGTTGATTTCGGTTCTTATCCATTCGTTACTTCTTCTAATACTACCTGTGCAGGTGCCTGCATAGGTCTGGGTATCGGCCCTAACCGCATCGGCAATGTTTATGGTATCATGAAGGCTTACTGTACACGTGTTGGTGCAGGTCCATTCCCTACAGAGCTTTTCGATGAGACGGGTGCCAAGATCCGTGACCTCGGTCATGAGTATGGTGCTGTTACCGGTCGTGAGCGTCGTTGTGGCTGGTGCGATCTTGTACAGCTCAAGTATTCTGTCATGGTGAATGGTGTTACCGAGCTTATCATGATGAAGAGCGACGTGCTCGATGGCTTCGATACCATCAAGGCATGCGTGGCATATAAGTTGAAGGATGGTTCTGTTACAACAGATTTCCCATACGAAATCGATGATGTAGAACCTGTTTACAAGGAGTTCAAGGGCTGGAAGACAGATATGACTAAGTTCACATCTGAAGATCAGTTCCCACAGGAGTTCAAGGATTATATTGCTTTCGTAGAAGAGTTCCTTGAGACTAAGATCGGTATCATTTCTATCGGTCCAGACCGTGCTCAGACTATTGTACGCAAGTAATTTATATAGTGTTTAATGTTTAGTGTTTAATGTTTACTTTGAGGGGTTGACATGGCGCTAGACATTAAACATTTAACATTCATATTAAACATTAATAAATGGCTCAGAAACCAAGTATTCCAAAGGGAACACGCGACTTCGGACCTGTTGAGATGGCGAAACGCAACTACATCTTCAACACCATCAAGGAAGTGTATGCTCTTTATGGATTCCAGCAGATTGAAACCCCTGCCATGGAAACCCTTCAGACTTTGATGGGCAAGTATGGTGAAGAGGGTGATAAACTGCTTTTTAAGATATTGAATTCAGGCGACTATATGAATAAGGTGAGCGATGAGGATATTCATTCTCTTGGATCACTCAAATTAGCAGCGAAACTTTGTGAGAAGGGTCTTCGTTATGACCTGACAGTTCCTTTCGCACGTTACGTAGTGCAGCACCGCGAGGAGTTGCAGATGCCTTTCAAGCGTTATCAGATTCAGCCAGTATGGCGTGCAGACCGCCCTCAGAAGGGACGTTACCGTGAGTTCTATCAGTGTGATGCCGATGTGGTTGGCTCTGATTCTCTCCTGAATGAGGTCGAGTTGATGCAGATTGTTGATACCGTGTTCACTAAGTTTGGTGTTCGTGTATGCATCAAGATTAATAACCGCAAGATTCTTACCGGTATTGCAGAGGTTATCGGCGAGGCTGAGAAGATTGTAGATATCACAGTGGCCATCGATAAGCTTGATAAAATCGGACTTGTCAATGTAAACGAAGAGTTGCGTAATGACGGCATTTCTGAAGATGCCATTGAAAAGTTGCAGCCAATCATCTCATTGTCAGGAACTAATGATGAGAAATTTGAAGTGATAGCGAAGGTTCTCGAAGGTTCTGAAGTTGGTTTGAAGGGTGTAGAGGAAACCAAGTTTATCCTCGATACCTTGAAGACTCTTGGCTTGAATAACGAGATAGAACTGGATCTCACTCTGGCTCGTGGCTTGAACTATTATACGGGTGCAATCTTCGAGGTGAAGGCGCTTGATACTCCAATGGGAAGTATTACAGGTGGTGGTCGTTACGACAACCTCACCGGCATTTTCGGTTTGCCAGGTTTGAGCGGTGTTGGTATCAGTTTTGGTGCTGACCGTATTTATGATGTGTTAGGTGCGCTCGACCTTTATCCGAAGGAGGCTGTAAATGCTACTCAGGTACTGTTTATCAACTTCGGTGAAAAGGAGACAGCTTACTGCCTGCCTATAGTAAGTGCAGCTCGTGCAGCCGGTATCCGTACCGAAATCTTCCCTGATAAGGCGAAGATGAAGAAGCAGATGAGCTATGCCAATGCCAAGAATATTCCGTTTGTGGTGCTTGCAGGTGAGAATGAGATGGCTCAGGGCAAGGTTACGCTTAAGAATATGGAAACTGGCGAACAAACCTTGGTTACTGCCGAGGAATTGATAGCCAAAGTAAATAAATAATACTCTCTTTCTCGTCCTCTCGTGCTCGTATATGTGAATATGCAGTGCGGCAGGGCGAGAGCTTTTTATGTGTTAGCGTGTATGCCTAACTATAATTTTAGTAACTTCTAAAAACTACAGACAAATGAAAAAATAAAAGCTATTTTGTGTGTATTCATACTGGCGTTGCTGATGACATCCAGCACAAAGACAACAACGATTTTTGTAATAGGTGATTCTACTGCTGCCGAGAAAGGCGGTTTTAGAAATAATCCAGAGCGAGGATGGGGGATGGTATTGCAAGGCTTTTTTGATGACAAGGTGATTGTTGACAATCATGCTGTTAATGGTCGTTCTTCTTTGAGCTTTATCAATGAAGGAAGATGGAAAAAGGTTTTGGATAGAATAAAGCCAGGTGATTATGTGTTTATCCAGTTTGGGCATAACGATGAGAAGTCAATGCCTGACCGTCATACTGATCCGGGATCTACTTTTGATGCAAACCTTGCCAGATATGTAAATGAGACCCGTGCCAAGGGTGGTATTCCTGTACTGTTCAATGCGGTGGTTCGTCGCTGCTATTATTCTGCAGAATTGAAGAATGATGATGACGAGAAGCTTCGCAATAAAGTATATGATGGAAAGGAACAGATTAATAGCGATACGCTTATCGACACCCACGGAGCTTATGTGATAGCTCCCCGCAATGTAGCAAAGCAGCTGAATGTTCCGTTTGTTGATGCTACCAAGATTACCCACGATATAGAAACGGGCATGGGTATTGAAGGCAGCCGCAAATTACATATGTGGTTTATGCCTGGCGAGAATCCGCAGGTTCCTAAGGGTAAGAAAGATAATACCCATTATAATGTATATGGTGCACGTGTGGTTGCCGGTGCGCTTGCTGATGCTGTAGCTGAGCAGGTGCCAGCGCTGAAGTCTCATGTCTGCCATTATGATTATGTAGTCTCTGCAGAAGGTCGAGGCAATTTCATGGATTTGCAGAAGGCTGTAGATGCGGTTCCTGTAGGCAAGAAGGCTGTTATCCGTATTTTGGGTGGTGAATGGAAGAAGCCAATCATCGCAAAAGGCAAGAAGATTAAGTTTGTAAAGTCATTTGGTGCTAAAATCAAATAGTAACAGGCTTTTTTAAAACTCCCGATATCTTTGAAATTACATGGCGATGTAAAAGTCTGTGCGTCGTGACATAGAACAAAATGCATCGCCATGTAGTAAACCAATACATAAAAGGAGTACTTTCACAAGCACTCCTTCTCATATTATACAAAAACATTATGAATTATTTCTATTAGCGAACAAGATTTTAATTTCTATCTTTGTCTCAATTATCTAAAAGTTTCAAACGTTCACCAGAATTGCTTTTGGCAAGGGGCAATTCCTACTCGTAGGATAACCTCAGTTCTGATGTTTATCATTTACGGTTGCAAAGGTACGAAGATTTTTATAATTGTGCAATACCTAAAAATGGGGTTTTGATGAATACCTAGAAATGAGGAATGAAAATGGGGGAGAGTAGATATGAAAAAAGGAAGTCCTTATTGAAGAACTTCCTTTTTATGAGGTGTCTAGCGGAGTCGAACCGCTCTACACGGTTTTGCAGACCGTTACCTAACCGCTCGGTTAAGACACCTTGTGTAGAACAATCATTTCTGATTTGCGAGTGCAAAGGTACTACTTTTATTGGTTCTACCAAATTTTATGCAACTTTTTTAATAAAAACAATACTACTTTCTTTGTTATCATTGCTCATAATGAGCGGGTTCTGAAAAGCTTTAATTTTGTCTGTTTTCCTCGCTGCATGACAGTAAAAGTAGTTTTAGCAGCTCTTTTATGAGAGCTACTCTTGTTCTTTCCGCTGAGTAGCCTCTTTCTTTTATTCTTTTGGCATTTCTCAA
>ENA-OQEL01000663-OQEL01000663.1-human-gut-metagenome-genome-assembly--contig:-NODE-663-length-11317-cov-8.641466_pt1 | contig 11317 bp, 8 predicted proteins | sample MGYA00242796_ERZ504637 | MGnify/ENA primary metagenome ERZ504637 (study PRJEB26092, sample SAMD00036306) | human gut metagenome | host: Homo sapiens | study: EMG produced TPA metagenomics assembly of... | reverse complement strand
CCTCATTTTTATATTGTTTTCAAGAAAGTTCAACCAGATTCAGACTTGTTCCCTCAATTTCTGGATTTCCTCCAGCGGAAGTTCTGTGGCTGTTGATACTTGCTCTTCAGAAAGGCCCATTGACAGAAGACGGCGAGCTGTAGATATCTTTTCTTTTTCCATACCTTCCTCACGCCCCTTTTCCAAAGCCGTATCTATAGAGTTCTTGACATCACGATAAGCCTTCAAACTATCCTCATATTCTTTCAACTCTGTTGGGGTGAACTTCGCGATCTCGGCCTCCTCAAAGAGTTTAGTAAACACTTTCTCTTTCAAGGCTGAAGGACGTTCATCCAATCGGGAAAGGTTTTTCAACACATACAACCACTTATCATAAAGCGTGTCAAGTTCCTCCTCTGTCTTATTGAACTTCGCTATCTCAACATACTTGAAAGAAAGTTTGTCATTAAAAACCTTAAGAGTCTTCTTGTCAAGCAAGCCCACATCATGATTGATATCATTCTTGTCAAATGCCTCTTCTTCCAAGTCGAAGTTCAGCAGAGCAACAGTATATACATGTTCAAGTTGAAAGTTCCATTCTGCCCCCTTTGGAGCCTGTTCACGGATAGGAAAAGTAGAATAGAACAAAGAACGATCCTTGAAGTACTTCTGATAAGCATTCTGCATCTCAACGATGAACTTTTCACCACGTTCATTTTCGCAATATACATCAAAGATGGCCTTGCGCTCGGCAAAGACGTCACCAACGTGCTCACTATTCAAGTACTTCACATCCTTGATGACCTGAAAACCATCAAACAGGGAATTCAAGAAATTGATGAGCAAATCCTTGTTAGGCTTTGTTCCAAAAATACGCTTAAAACCGAAATCGGTAAGCAAGCTAATATATCGTTCTTCTATCCGTTTCATATCCATCTCCTTTTAAAACGTATAACTGAATTGTGATGCAAAAATAAGCTATTTTCTTGAAAACACAAAAAAAAGCAGCAAGAAACCTTCAAGTTATCTGCAAATTACGCAAAAACAGTTTCTCCTAATCTCATCAAAAACAAAATGATTCGCTCTAACATGAGAGCCATACAAAGTTCCGCTTACCCGATTTGGTAAGCGGCTCCGCGTTTATACCTTGCATAATTGAAGGATGATGAAGGGTGGATTTGAGCCATTCATCCTCTGAAACACATGCCCAAGAACAGAGGTAACTTTCAAGTTCAGAAGTTATAGAAGTTAAAAAAGTTATCAAGTCTTAACTTTGCCTACATAAATAAAGAAAAAGAGGGTGTGTCATAAGTCTGTGACGCACCCTCTTTATTGTATAAGGAGTGGAGCTGGAGGGATTCGAACCCTCGTCCGCACAAGGAAACCATACGCTTTCTACACGCTTATTCCAGCCTTTGGTTTTCGTGACATGGCAAGACCTGGACCACCAACCATGCCCTTATCCTCTAAAATTTCACACTTGCAACGAGGCCTGCAAGAGCTATTTCCGATTTACCTGCACCGCTTGACCAACAAGATTCGGAACCACATCCGTTGAGCGATGTCCCGTTCCATCACCTTGTGACGGAATAAAGCCAATCTACTGTACTTCGATTAGGCAGCGAGAGCGTAGTTATTTTCGCCAATTAATTGTTCGTTCACTAAGATTTAGGAGGTAGCCAACGAGCCTCCGCGTGCTTACGTACCATCTCATCTCGCCGTCAAATCCAGTCAACCCCGAATCTGCTTGCTTCTTTCATGATGGGAAGATACAAACATCCCAATAGCCACTCACTCGTAACTATCGGGATGCAAAGATAGGATGATTATTTGAAATCTCCAAATATTTTTTCAGTTTTTTATGCTTTAACAGCGCTAAAAGACAACTTAGTACGATTAAAGAATGAAATCAGCGCTTGAAATTGATGGTCTGAGAGAACTTGGTACTCATCACCTTGTCTCGCTCCGAACCAGGATTCCACTTGGTGCGACTGCCAATGGCTGTTATGGTACGGATGGCTTCCACAGAGAGTACTGTCTTCACCTGAACCTCAGCATCTTTCTGTTCAGAAGGGCTCAACTTAGAGAAGGCTGCACCCGAGAGAGGCTGACCCTGATATTCCTTCACGGTGATATCCGACAAATTGCCTTCCTCGTCGACGATGAAAGAAAGCTTCACCTTGGCAGTGGCATGATACTTCTTTGCCACCTCTGGGAACTGGAGCTCTTCGGAGATAGCCTTGACCAGGGCTTTCTTTCCACCGGGATACTCTGCTGGCTGGATATAGGGAGTAATCTTGCCGGCTGCTACAAGCTCGGCAAGTTTCTTCTCCATGTTGGCTGCCACTACTGTGGTATATGCCACCTTGCCCTCAGGGTCGATGAGATACATGGTAGGAATCCACTGGATGTTGTAGGCCTTGGAGATGTTGGTTTCCTTCCACTTCTTGTACTCGCAGAACATGCTCCACTTAATCTCATTCTCAGCGCGGAACGCCTTCAGCTTCTCCTTGTCGGTGTCGAAGGACACGCCGATGAGCTTTACCATGTTGCGATATTTCTTATAAATATTCTTCACCTCAGGAATCTCCTTGCGACAGTCGGGACACCATGTAGCCCAGAAGTCGAGCACTACCCAACAGCCAGGACGCAACAATGTGCCTTCCTGATGGGTGCTGTAAGAAGACAAAGAAAGCGCAGGCTGGTCGGCTTTGGCTTTCTTGAGAACAAAGTCGGGAGCCTGAGTTCCCACTTTGAGCAGACCCTGGGTGTACTTGGCATCAAGTTCGTCAGCACTCTGTGCCGATGCTCCTAAACTGCATACGGCAAGCAGGAGCAATGAAAAGATTGTTTTCTTCATAAAGTTGTTTATAATTTTGTGTTGATCTTTATTTCTTCGTAGCCTTCACGAAATAGGTAATGAGGAGGGCATAAGCGATGAGCGAGCAGACCTCAGACAAAGGATTGGTCCACCAACTGTCAGCAACACTCACCTCGATGCCACCAAACTTGAGCAGTGCACTCACCACACCCATCAAGGCACCACCGGCAATGAAACCACTGGCAATGAGTGTACCTTTCTCGCCACGCTCCTTGTTTACCTGAGCGTCCTTAGAACGGGAAGTGATCCACCAGTTAATGGCTCCACCTACAACAAGAGGCACATTGAGTTCGAGAGGGATAAACATACCCAAGGCAAAAGCCAAGGCAGGAATCTTGAAATAGGTAAGCACGATGGCCAACAAGGCTCCGATGCCATAAAGCACCCATGGTGCTCCCACTCCATTCATCAACGGATCGATGACTGCCGCCATGGCATTGGCCTGAGGTGCTGCCAATGAGCCTGAAGCGAAACCATAAGTCTCGTTCAAGAGCATCATCACACCACCCACAGTAGCTGCACTCACCAAGGTGCCAAGGAACTTCCAGCTCTCCTGCTTCTTGGGAGTGGTGCCCAACCAATAACCTATCTTCAAGTCGGTAATGAACGAACCTGCCACAGAAAGCGCCGTACACACCACACCACCCATGATGAGAGCCGCCAACATACCACCAGGACCTCTCAAACCGACTGCCACCATCACCACAGAGGCAAAGATGAGCGTCATCAACGTCATGCCCGAGACTGGGTTACTACCCACGATAGCGATGGCATTGGCGGCAACAGTAGTAAAGAGGAAAGCAATAACGGCTACCAGCAGAATGGCGATAACGGCAAAGAGCAAGTTGCCATCCATCACACCAAACCAGAAGAAAAGGAAGGTGACAAGAATGCAGACCAGCGAACCGATGCCGATGATCTTGAACGAGATGTCGCGCTGTGTACGCTTCACCTCCGCATCGACCCCACTCTTTCCTTTCAGCTCCTTGGCTGCCAAACCGACAGCTCCCTTGATGATGCCCCAGCTCTTGATGATGCCAATGATACCAGCCATGGCAATACCACCGATACCGATGCTGCGGGCATAGGCACGGAAGATCTCCTCGGGCGACATGGCTCCTACGGTAGATGTAATGGAAGGATCCCAGGCATTGAGCACCTGGTCGTGGAAAAGCAGACTCATACCAGGAACGATGAGCCACCATACAGCCAATGAGCCAAAACAGATATAGAGGGCATACTTGAGACCCACGATGTAGCCCAGACCGAGCACGGCAGCACCCGTATTCACCTTGAACACAAGCTTTGCCTTGTCGGCAAGGTCGCAGCCCCATCCGATGACGCGGCTTGTGAAGTTCTCGTTCCACCATCCGAAGCTTGCCACGATGAAGTCGTACAAACCTCCCACCAGTCCTGCTATGAGCAAGGGCTTGGCCTGATCGCCACCCTTGGCTCCGCTGACAAGCACCTGTGTGGTGGCTGTGGCCTCAGGGAAAGGATACTTGCCATGCATGTCGCTCACAAAGTACTTGCGGAAAGGTATGAGGAACAGGATGCCCAGGACTCCTCCGAGGGCAGAAGCCAGGAATATCTTCATAAACGAAGTGGTCATCTCGGGATACTTGGCCTGCAGAATATAGATGGCTGGCAGGGTGAAGATGGCTCCCGCCACCACGGCACCCGAACAGGCTCCGATACTCTGTATGATCACATTCTCACCCAAGGCCTTGTTGCGCTTGGTGGCTGTACTCACACCTACGGCAATAATAGCGATAGGGATAGCAGCCTCGAACACCTGTCCTACCTTCAGTCCAAGATAGGCAGCTGCCGCCGAAAAGATGACAGCCATCACAATACCCCAGGTTACCGACCATGCATTGACCTCAGGATAAGCCTTGTCGGGACCCATCAGGGGCTGATACTGCTCACCGTCCTTCAACTCGCGGAAGGCATTCTCGGGGAGATTCATTTCTTCTTTCATCGTGTCAAAAATAAAATATGTGTTACGTATAAAATATGATTAACCAATCATTATTTCTCTATCGTAATAGTATACTCGCTCATAAAGCTGGCACCTGGCTGCAGGCTGTTCATGAGATACTTGTCCTTGAACTCGCCGTCGTACTCAGCCCAGTCGTGAAGACCATACCAAGGTTCGATGCACACGAATGGAGCATGCTTGCCTGTAGGACTCCAGATACCAACAGCAGGAGTCTTGATGTCGAGTGAGACGTGAGGCTGACCTGCCTCGTCAAGAAGAGTGATCTTCTTAAGCTGACTGCGGTCGAAGATGACGGCATCGTCAGCAAAACTGTCCTCGGAAAATGCCCAAACACCATTCTCGGTAGGCACCTTGTGATAGCCCTCTACCACGCAACCGCCCACATTGCCATAGAGGCGCTCTGGCTCAGGGTTGTCGAACTTCAACTGTCCCTTCAGTTCCTTACCCTTTTCGGCACCAGGAACGAGGAAAGCGGGATGACCGCCAATCTGGAAGAAGATTTGCTTGTCGTCGGTATTGGCAACATGCCAGATTACATGCAGTTTCTTACCCTCCAGACGATAAGTGATGGCTAAGTTGAAGTGATAAGGATAGTCCTTGAGTGTGGCCTCGCTGTCGGTCAGGGCGTAGGTGATTCGGTCTTCGCCCTTGCTGATGAGCTGAAACTCTGTATCACGGGCAAAGCCATGGCGTCCCAACTGATACTCCTTGCCGTCGATACGGTATGTATCCTTCCACAAGCCGCACACAATAGGGAAAAGTATAGGAGAATGGCGATTCCAGTACTGCTCGTCGCCGTCCCAAAGATATTCGTTACCTTGAGCATCCTTGATGCTCTGAAGTTCTGCTCCAAGAGATGAAATCTCTACTGTGAGCTGCTCGTTCTTGATCTGTTCCATTTTGTTTTATGTTGTTTGGTTATTTTGAATGTATTCAAGGTTTGCGTAGGAGAAACTCGCTACTTATCCGCAAAGGTACAATTTATTTTCGAAAAAGTGACAAAAGCAACCATTTCTTTTGCTATTTTTTCTCTTTTCTCGAATAAAAGATGTACTTTTGCAGCCCGAAATAAATCGGATAATACCTCACACTCGCCAACAGAGTGGAGCTGGAGAAAAAAAATAGTAAAACAACACAAAAAGAAATGGAACAACAACCTTCTGGCAACAACACATTGAAAGGTTTTTCAGCTGCCATAGTGGCTGCAGTCTGTTATGGTACGAATCCTTTAGGAACCCTCAAAGCTGTATGAAGACGGATTCAACTCGGGTACGGTACTCAGCTATCGGTATGGACTGGCAGTACTGATGTTCGCTCTTGTCATGCTGATACGCAAAGAGAGTTTCGCCATCAAATGGGGACACGCCATCAAGTTTGCACTCCTGGGCACCTTCTTCGCCCTGTCGTCCATCACCCTTTATGTGAGCTTTCATACATGGCAGCAGGCATCGCGAGCACCCTGCTCTTCGTCTACCCCATCATGACAGCCTTGCTGATGACGGCTTTCTTCCATGAGAAGGTGACATGGAGCACATCGATGGCCATCCTGCTTGCCGTAGCAGGAGTAGGAATGCTCTACCAGGGTGACGGTGACGCCAAACTCAGCACGGCTGGTTTTTGCCTTGGTCATGGCATCATCATTACTCTACTCCATCTACATCATTGCCGTCAACCAATGGCAGACTACCATGTCGAGCCTGAAGTTCACCTTCTGGATTTTGGTATTCTGCTTCATAGCGATATTGGTGTTCTCGTGGTTGTCGGGCGACAGCCTGCAGATGCTCCACACTCCTATGCAATGGGGGTGCGCCCTGCAGTTGGCTCTTCTGCCTACGGTGCTCTCGCTCTTCTTCATGACGATTTCGATCAACCTGATAGGCTCCACCCCTTCCGCCATCATGGGGGCTCTCGAACCTGTAACAGCTGTATGTATCGGTGTGCTTATCTTTGGCGAGGCATTCTCGTTGCGCTTGGGCATCGGCATCCTGCTCATCCTGGCAGGTGTGGTTCTCATCATTCTAAGAAAAAAGAAATCTTGAACAAAGGAAAATGTTCTGACACAACATGATTACCATTCTATGAACGATTTACAACATATTCCGGCATCACAACCGGACGAAAGACAACTGTCAGTTAACCATTTGTCACATCACCAGGCAACATTCCATACTCATCCTTGAAACACTTGGTGAAATAAGAAGGTGAAGAGAAACCCACCTCGTAAGCCACCTCTGAGATGTTCATGCTGTTGGCTTCGAGCAGACGACGGGCCTTGGCAAGACGAGCCTTGCGCAAAAGGTCGACTACCGACGAGCCGGTGATGGCCTTCACCTTACGATAAAGCTGCACACGGCTCAATCCTATCTCGGCTCCGATATCCTCGACACCAAAATCGCTGTTACCCATGTTCGACTTGATGATGTCGTGCAACTGCTTGACAAAAGCCTTGTCACGGTCGTCCAGTCTGGACACCTCCTCTGTTTCTTTTCCTTCGGCAGCACCCTGTGCAAAGAGCTGACGCAGATGGGCACGCTGGTGCAACAGATTTTCCACACGAGCCAGAAGCACCTTGCTATGGAAAGGCTTGGTGATGTAAGAGTCGGCTCCCTGCTCATAACCTTCTGCACGATGCTCTTCCAGATTCTTTGCTGTGAGCATGATGACTGGAATGTGCGAGGTGGCGGTATTGGTCTTCAACTGCTGCGTAAACTCCAGTCCATCCATGACTGGCATCATCACATCGCATATCACCAGATCGGGCACTTCCTTGCGGGCTATCTCAAGTCCCTCCCTACCATCAGATGCCTCGAGCACAAAATAATAGTCCTGCAAGAGGGTTCGCTCATATTGTCGGATGTCGTTATTGTCGTCTATGATCAGTATGGTGGGCTTTTCGCCATGCTCGCTGATAATTTGCTGCAATTTGCCGCCATGACGTTCTCCGTCGTCGATATACTGCAACGAGCCGTCATCGCAGAAAGAAGAGGACTTATCGGCAGCTTCCGACTGTGATTCTTCCACAAAACCTTCTTGCTGTCGGGGCAGCAGGACGATAAAGCAAGTGCCTTTTCCCAGTTCACTCTCTACCCTCACCTCACCATGATGCAACTCTACGAACGACTTGACCAAAGCCAGTCCGATGCCCGTACCACTCGCCGCACCCTTGGCCTGGAAAAAGCGCTCGAACACCTTGGTGAGTTCTTCCTTGTCGATACCTTTACCCGAATCCTTCACCTCTATGCGGAGCCGTTCTCCCTCATCCGCCAAAGACACATGAATAAAGCCACCTGCAGGGGTGTACTTCAAGGCATTGCTCAGAAGATTGAAGACTATACGGGCGAGTTTCTCCTTGTCGGCCACGACATCGGCAGAAGAGAAATGCGAGGTGTCCAAATGCAACTGTATCTTCTTTCGCTGTGCCGTCATGGCAAAGTCGCCCGTCCACTGCTGCAAGGCCTCTGGCAAATCGAAACGGCTCAAACTCAGTTCCATTTTGCCGTTCTGTATCTTACGGAAGTCGAGTATAGAGCCTACCAACTGCTGCAACGACAGAGCATTGCGCTGCACCATCTGCAAAAGTTCCCTGCTCCTACCCTTGATGGAACGGTCGTCGAGCAACATCTCCACAGGGTCGGCAATAAGCGTCAAAGGTGTACGGAGTTCATGACTGATATTGGTGAAGAACACCAGTCGCGAATGTGTCAGTTTGAGCACCTCCTCGTTGAGTCGCTTCAACTCGTCATTGCTCTGGGCAAGCTGTTCGTTAAGACGGGTCTTGACAAGATAGCTGCGGAACATATAAATTGCCACTACTACGATGAGCACTACCAACAGAACAAGTCCCAAGGTAAAGAACCGCTGCACATGATAGGCTGAGTTGTATTGAGAAACCTTCCGGTGCAACATGTCAAGACTGCTGCGCTGCTGCTCGCTGTCCTTCGCCTCCATCAGAATCAGTTCGGCATTATTCCGGGTTACAATCGATGTGGACAGATAGTTGTCGCGGGCAAATGGCTCATGACGCAAGATCTTCATAGCCAGAGCTATCACCTCGTCGCCCTTAGTAGGATAAAGCATGGAAGCCTCCAACACTCCTTGTCTTACCAACTCAAGTCCGCCATGCTTACCTGCCAAACCGTCTACGCCCACAAAACGACATTTGTCCTTCAAGCCATGCTCACAGGCTACTTTATAGGCACCATAAGCCATGCGGTCGTTCTGCGCAAACACATAATCGAAGTCCTGTGTCTTGGACAATACTCGTTTCATCACCTCCGAACCGCTCTGCTCCTTCCAGTCACCCGATTCGGAAGCCACAATCTGCAAATCGGGATAGGCATTCAAAGCATCAACAAAACCGCGATGGCGGTCGATGGCAGGAGAAGAATTGTCAAGACCACGTATCTCTACTATACGTCCCTTTCCATTCAGGCGCTGGGCGATATAATCGCCAACCAATTTACCCAACAGATAGTTGTCACAACCGATAAAAGCAGTATACTTCTTCGATTGCGTCTTACGATCGACAAGAATCACAGGAATGCCCTTCTGCTGTGCTCTTTCGAGGGCAGGCGAAATAGTATTCACCTGATTGGGAGAAACGATGAGCAGACTGACACCCTGGTCGATAAAGTAATTGATCTGCGACAGCTGACTGTCATTATCGTCATCGGCAGAAGCCAGACGCACCTCTATTGAGTCATTGAGATACTCGGCTGTCTGCAACTCGCTGTTCAGTTTCTCTCGCCAAGCATCCATAGAGCATTGCGAAACGCCGATAATATACTTCTTGGGCTTGTTGCCACACGAGCAAAGAAGCAGGCTGCATAATATAATAAGGTATAGAGAACCTATACAAAAGTTCCATTTAGTAGTCATATCTCTTAAGTTAAAATAAGGTCATATTCGTTTTCATCCGCAAAAATACGAATATTTTTGAGAAACAAAGGCATCTTTGCATTTTTTTAGATTTCCACAAAACTATCATGCAACAATTAGAAAACCACCAGAAAGACTTTCCTATTCTTTCTTTGCCTATCTAAAAACGAAAAAAGCACTTGAGATGGCTATTGAAAGAACTTACGAGAACAAATGCGAGTACTTACGTAAAACAATCATAAGTACTTGCGGTTTTTGAGACATTTAACCATCCTCGGATTGATGGTCTGCAAATATATAACTACTATAAAATTACACAAAAAACAACATTCAATTCCGAGCCACCTATGACACAGAATTGAATGTTGAGTATAAATACACAAATATGATTATCAAATCATGTGTTTGAGTTTTTTCTCAATAGCTTTTATTATTAATCCTATCAGTGAAATGTATAAGGCAAAGATTAAGAGCGCATTCCAAGAATCAAAATTAAATTCTTCATGAAGGAATTTATTAAGCAAAGAATAAATTAAAACACTATTGATTATTCCGACGTATCTCTTCCATTTAAGTTTTGAGAAGTATAAAACGCCATATAAAACGCTAAACAAAATAATGCAAATTATACTGATATAGCTATGCATATATATATTATATCTTAAAAATAGCCTCTCGAAATAACATGCAATGCGCTAGAACTTATAGCCCCGACCGCACAATCTTGAGCAAAACTTAAAACTATTCCACCTGGTCCAAACATAAACCCCCTATAAGATGCCTTAAATAATGCTCTCCATCCTAAACCTGCAATAGCACCACCTAAATCTGCTTTTGCGGTTGACCCCCAAGTTGCTCCTCTGGTTGATAGGGGCTTTGAGTTATAGATGTTCGTTGCTCTAGCAATTGAACTGATTGCAAATAAAGCACTTCTTAAAGTATCATTTAGATTAACATCATAGTATATGTTACTATCAATATTATCAAAAATCTTGTTAATCTCTATTGTATCTCTCATTTGCTTATCGCAAATTTGGAACATTTTAGATACATAAGGTCTTCCTTCTTCTGGAATACTGCAAATCAAACTATCTGTCAAATTATCTATAGTAGCCCTCGTTTTAACCTGCTTCATTTTTAAGCCAATATCATAACCTGCATTAAGCGCTTCTGTCGATATTTTTACGTCATCAAAGCCTTTAGTTTTGCTTAATTTTTTGTTAGTGAAATCTCTATTAAAACTTTTAAGGTTACTAAGGCTTATTCTCTGTGCAATTACAGAATCCATAGCTTCGTTGTGGATACTTCCTATAAACGCATATGGATTAGAAATTTTAGAGGAAGTTAGACCTGATACATAATCAGAATGTTCCTCTGGCGAAGAGCAACTTCCCAAAATTACAAAAGCCAACAAAACAGCTAAAAAACGAATCTCTTTAATCATAAGCTAATCAATATAAAGTCACTTTTAAAGAATTAAAAAATAAATAATCTACTATTCAAGAATATAGAACTATTTATTGTCAAGTAATAAGGTTACTTATCTAAGTGACATGTTGAAAAACAAATAACCTCAT
>ENA-OQEL01000662-OQEL01000662.1-human-gut-metagenome-genome-assembly--contig:-NODE-662-length-11320-cov-2.642187_pt1 | contig 11320 bp, 11 predicted proteins | sample MGYA00242796_ERZ504637 | MGnify/ENA primary metagenome ERZ504637 (study PRJEB26092, sample SAMD00036306) | human gut metagenome | host: Homo sapiens | study: EMG produced TPA metagenomics assembly of... | reverse complement strand
CGTTTTTTGACGTATTCGAAAGTTTTTTAAACTTTTTTGTCTGTACCCCACTGTAAACAGGCTCTCAGCGTTTCGTTATATAGAGGTTGAATTCTTTTCTGCGAAAAATAATTGCAGAGAGAGATTTTGATGATATGGCGCAAAGGAGGAAGCAAAGATGACTGAAATCGAATACCAGGAATTTGTAAGGCATTGTCCTTACGATGCTATGGGCGATTATTCCATGTTTCGCAAAGAGCAAACAGAGAATGAATCAGAAGATGCACATAGCAACTGAATAAGCCAGGCAATCTGGCAAACTTAATCTAAACGCAGATACATGCGTTACAAAGGAGTCGCGGACTCCCGTTCTAAAAAAAACGGGTGAGTTCGTGACCTCTTGTGCTGCAGTTCTTTATGTCTGTGCAGGAAATTTTATAAAAGATGGAATGGACCACCCGGAGCCGAAAGGCAGTAAAAGGTGGTCTTTATGTTGACATTAAAAGAACTGGAAAAAAATCGTGAAAGTTGCTGATGTGGAGAAGAGAATCCCAAGCGTGAAATCCTTGAAGGAACACAAAGTTGTAGTAAAGGAAATGATCAATGCAGATACAACAATCTCTGTTTATGATCACGGATATGTACTTTATACAGCAGGAAATCATCAACCGTATTTCCGCTTCATAGTTGTGATGACTATGAATATGTGAGTGTAACTGGCGATAACAAGGAATTCAATAAAGAGTTCTTTGATAATGAAAACTGGTATATCCGTCTGCTGATGGAGGCTGAAGACCGTATGGCATACAGCCAGAGCAAAATCAGCACCAATCATGGTGTGTTTTCTAACAGCGATGTTACAGATGATGCGGAGATTATGAGAGGATCTTCAAAAGATTTTGTTGACGATGTTATCGACAGAGAAATTCTAAACGCTTTGATCAAAGAGTTAACAGAGAGACAAAAGACGGTACTCAATCTGGTTTATTTCGAGGAAATGCGTCAGCAGGATGTTGCAGATTATACTGGGAATCAAACAGCAGAGTGTAAATGACCTCCTGAACAGGGCATAAAAAACGATGTAAAAAAAAGGCGGAAAACGAAGAATTTTCAAAAAAATTGAATTAGACCACTGTAAAACAGGCTCTGAGCGTTTCGTTATATGAAGGGTTTGCATAGAACACCTTCATGTACCTTGGAAAAAATGAATAGCCTGCCCGGAGTGATATTCGGTTTGAACATGCATAGAGCGAAAAGCTGCGTGTCTGCCAGAAGAAAACGTATCAGAGATGGAAACTGATATAGGAACGGATCCGGGAAAGAAAACAGGAAAACGCTTAAATCTTAAATCAAAATAAAATGTCTGAATCTAAAAAGAGGATGACAGTAGAAATCATGTGGCGGTATTTGTGACAAACAGGTACCGCCATATATTTGTGCTGTTATCTCAGCTTGTGCTGACTGTCCCAAATAGCGCAAATTTCAGGAAAGGAGGCGATCATCTTCGTATAAAAGATAATACGCAGACACGAACAGATAACCATACACGAAAAAAATCAGAAAGGAAGGATTTAAGAGAATGAACGTGAAAAAGAAAGCACGCAGGGTGATGTCCGGTTTACTGACTGCAGTAACGGTTCTATCGACGGTACTCTCTCCCGCAGTTGCCTATGCTTCTGATGATGCCGGATCTGTAAAAAAGATTCCGTATTATGAGGAGATCAAGGATCAGCTGGATGAAGATGAAGTGGTAACTGCAAAGGATTATGAGATCAAGGTTGGAGACAATTTCGATGTAAAGAGTGATTATACCGGTCTTACGATCCAGGATGACAGCAAAGTAAAAGTTACATTTCAGGAAGCAAAAGATACGGACGGGAATGACTTTTCTACCGATTATGCCAATTCCTATAAGGCAGTCTATTATGTAGAACCACAGACAACGGATCACCCAACCTACCAGATCAATCGAAAGATCGTGGTAAAAGAAGCGGATCAACAGAAAGATTCGCAGTCAGAAAGTTCTTCTGATCAGGATGCTGGTTCTTCCGATAAGACAGAAACAGAGGATTCTGAGGCTGACTCGTCTACAGAGGAAACTGGTGCTGCTAAAACGGAGAGCAAAACAGAACTGACAGAAAAAGAATTTGATGCAGAGATCGAAGCAACGGAGAATCAGGAGACCGTTGATCCGGAAACAGGGATCACACTCTCAGAGGTTATGCAGGAAGCTGTTGACCAGGAAGTTGCTCTTGCAGATCTTGAAGCAGGCGAAAGTATTACTTTTGATATGCCAATGATGCTTGCTTCCGGTGAAACAGGAACAAAATCAGTCACAGTCACAGCCGGTTCCTGGTACTATTACGCAGACTATGGATTAGGTTCTTATCTGACTTGTCCATATTATGTGAAATGGGGAAGCATCAATGCGACAGCATACTGTGTTGAACCATCGAAAAAAGGACCGGGAAATGGAACTTATACGATCCAGAAACTTGCCGATGGAAAGACACTTGCAAAGGTCTGCTATTACGGAACAAAAGCAAGTGATGAGAATGGTTTCTTCGATGAGAAACATCCGGATTTTCCGGCAGGAAAGAGATTCATCATTACCCATCTTGCAGCAGCTTATGCAAATGGATCCAGTGACTGGGCATCCGGAACCAATGCAACAGGAAAGAACCTGGCAATGGAGCTTTACAATTATTGTGTAAATATGCCGGACATTCCGTCTGTAGATATGAGCTTTTCCGAATCTAATGTAAAGGCTTATGTGGAAGGAAACAGCCAGCGAACAAGCGTGATCACATTCAAAGCAGATAAACTGCAGACAATCACATTTAAGTTGCCAAGCGGTGTAAAGCTTGTAAATGTGACAACCGGTAAAACCAGTGCTGCAGGAGCAAGTGTAGAAATCAGTGGAGGTACACAGTTTTATCTGACAGCACCACTTGATCAGGCAGAGAGCGTCAGTGCTACATTTTCTTCTCAGATGAAGGGAAGCATTGATAAAGAATACTCTGCTTACAAGATTGTAACAGGATCCGGAACACAGGATCTGGCTCTTGTTTTCGGTGAAGGTGTCGGAAATGAGAAATATGTGGATTTTAAAGTAACCTGGACAAAAGAATGTAAGGTATCCATTGTAAAGAAAGACCAGGATACAGGCAATGCACTGGCTGGTGCAGTGTACGGGATCTATTCCGATGCTGCATATACAAAGCTGATCGCAGAGATGCCTGCAACTGATCAGAATGGTGCTTCACAGCTCACAATGGAGAAAACACAGGAAGTTGTTTATCTGAAAGAAATCTCTGTTCCAACAGGGTATCAGATCGATACAAAGTCTTATAATGTGACTCTTGCTATCGGAAAGACAACAACCAAAAATGCAACGGATAAGCGAACAAATGCAAAGCTCAACATTGCAAAACAGGATGCGGAGACAGGAAATGCAGCACAGGGAGATGCAACACTGGAAGGTGCGGTATATGGCCTTTATGCAAGGGAAGATATTGTTCATCCGGATGGAAGAACCGGAACGATCCATAAGAAAGACAGCCTGATCACATCCCTGACAACGGATAAGAATGGCGAAGCTTCTGTATCGGATCTCTATCTTGGAAAGTATTATCTGAAAGAGCTTAGTGCTCCGGTGGGATACGTACTGGATCCGACAGAACATGAGGTGGACTGTACTTACGAAGGTGCTACTGTTCCGACAGTAGAAAGAACTTCTGTATGTAAAGAAACCGTCATCAAGCAGCCGTTCCAGATTATCAAGGCAGCAAACAACGGGAAGACCGATGCAGACCTTCTGCAGGGAGTTGGTTTTTCGGCATGGCTTGTCAGTGATCTGAAAGTAAAAGCAGATGGAAGTTATGATTTTGATTCAGCCAGACCAGTTGTACTGACTGCAGATGGCCAGACAGAAATGTTTACCGATGAAAAAGGATATGCAAGATCGATTCCGCTTCCATATGGAACTTATGTGGTAAGAGAGACCACAAGCAAACACAACTATGCACCGGTCGATGATTTTGTAGTGAAGATCACAGAGAATTATCCGGATACACCGCAGACATGGCGAGTGCTGCTGGATAAAGAATTCAAAGCAAAATTAAAGATCATCAAAAAGGATGCAGAAACACAGAAATCTGTACTCCTGGCGAATACTGAATTCAAGGTATATGACCTGGATAATCAGAATATGTGGAACAGACAACATCCTATCCAAAGCCAACGGTACACAAATCTTATTTCACAAATGAAGAAGGATACCTGGTACTGCCAAAGAATCTGAAACCTGGTAACTACCGGATTGAGGAAGTGACGGCACCTGATGGGTACACAATATCCAAAAACTATGTGACAGTTGCAGTTGATACAGATACTGCTTATCTGACCGATCCTGTCACAGGAGATGCAGTCATTGATGTGGAATATACCAATGCCCCGGTCAAAGGTCAGTTAAAGATCTATAAACAGGGTGAAGTGTTAAAGGGATTTGATAAGGACTTCCAGTATGAAATGGCTGGACTTGCAGGTGCTGAATTTGAAGTCTATGCGGCAGAGGATATTTATACTGCCGATCATCAGGTAGATGCAGATGGACAGAGAACTCTGTATTTTGCAAAGGATGCACTGGTAGCAACCGTCACAACGGATGCAGATGGTTATGCAACCGTAAAGAATCTTCCACTTGGCAGATACTATGTCAAAGAGAAGAATGCACCGGACACTTATGTGTTAAATACTGTGCCGGAAAATGTCGAATTTGCTTATGCGGATCAGGATACTGCAGTGATCGAGAAAGAAATCTCTGTCACAGATGAACGACAGAAAGTGTCGATTGCTGTCGAAAAACAGGATGCTGAGACAGGCAATACAGTAGCCGGAGCAGTGTTCGGTATTTACAATGCAAAAGACATTCAGACGAAAGATGGAAAAGTGATCGTCAAAGCAGATACTCTTTTACAGGAAATGACTTCTGATGAAAAAGGTCAGGCAGCATGTACACTGGATCTTCCACTTGGAAGCTATTATGTAAAAGAACTGAAAGCACCAGATGGATTCGTATCTTCGGATGAAGTACTGAGATTTGATGCTTCTTATCAGGGGCAGGATGTACAGACAGTAACATTAAAATCCGTAAAGAAGAACCAGCCGACAACTGTTGAGATCACAAAATCAGATGCAACAACCGGTGTAGAACTGGATGGAGCTTATCTGAAAGTAACGGATAAAGATGGAAATGTAGTAGACAGCTGGACATCTTCCAAAGATGCACCGCATGTGATCAAATATCTGAAAGTGGGTGAGAATTATACCCTACATGAAGAGTTTGCACCACATGGTTATCTGGTAGCCAATGATGTGACATTCACAGTCAAAGATACTGGAGAGGTTCAAAAAGTGGAAATGAAGGACGAGGTACCGGTTGGTGAACTCATAATCAACAAGAAGGGAGAATTCCTGGATTCTGTTACACTGGCCGATAAGGTCAAAGGTGTGGTGGAACACATTTTCAACTATGTAACCGGAAAACTGACAGATGTTACGTTTGAAGTCTATGCTGAGGAAGACATTAAGGCTGCCGATGGCGTCAGTGACGATTACTATAAAAAGGATGAACTGATTGCAACGATCAAGACAGATGAAACCGGTATTGCAAAACTGGAAAATCTTCCACTTGGTAAATACTATGTGAAAGAAACAGGAACTGCTTACGGCCATGTACTGGATGGTGAGATCCGTCATGTAGATCTGACTTACGTGGATCAGAATACACCGGTTGTAGTCTATGACAAAGACTGGCAGAACAACCGTCAGAGAGTAGAAGTCAGTGTACTTAAGAAAGAAAAAGATTCTGACCGTACACTGGAAGGTGCTATCTTTGGATTATTTGCCAAAGAAGACATTAAGTCTGAGACAACTGGTAAAGTCCTGATCGAAGCCGATGAGATCATTGAACTGAAATCTACGGATGAAGAAGGAAAGATCACATTTGTTGCAGTCAATCTTCCGAACTAAGGATGCAACTTACTAAATGTAAAGGCTCTATGCACCGGACGGATTCGTAACCAACGATGAAGTAAAGGAATTTACCTTTGAGTATGCAGGTGAGGATCAGCCGACAGTCACTTATGATTTTACCTTTGATAATCAGCCAACCGTCGTTGAATTTACCAAATCCAGTCTGACAACCGGAAAAGAACTTCCAGGATGTAAGCTGAAAGTGGTAGATGCTGATGGAAATATCGTGGATGAATGGACTTCCGGTAAAGAAGCACATGTGATCCGTGAGCTGACTGTCGGAAAAGAATACACACTGGTTGAAACAAAACCTGCTGATGGTTACGTGACAGCTGAAAGCGTGAAGTTCACGATCAAAGATACTGCCGATGTGCAGAAAGTTGAGATGAAGGATGATGTAACGAAGGTGAAAATCTCCAAACAGGATATCGCCGGAAAAGAACTTCCGGGAGCGAAACTCACAATCCTTGATCAGGATGGAAAAGTTGTGGAAAGCTGGACCAGTACAGAGAAAGCACATTACATCGAAATGCTTCCGATCGGAAAATACACTCTCCGTGAAGAAACAGCACCGGATGGCTATCTGGTTGCAAAAGATGTGGGATTCGAAGTAAAGGATACTAGTGAAGTACAGCATGTAACCATGGTAGATGAGGAAAAACCGGCAGAAAAGACACCGGAAGGTGGAAAACCTGTCAGTGATTCACCAAAGACTGGGGATAACACCAATCTGTGGCTGTGGTTTATGCTTCTCGGTATTGGTGCGACTGGTACAGGAGCCCTTGCATTTATGAGAAAAAAGAAACACTAATTAAATAAGAATGAGCGTTCATGGAAACCGAAAGGAATCTGTGGACGCTTTTTTAGATGGGAGAAACCATGAGAAATATCATTATTTTTGTTGCTCTTCTGGGAGCAGCGGCAATATTTACAGTTTTGTATTGTCTCATTGCTGCCGGAAGTCAGGCAGAGAAAAAACTGACAGAAATCATGAGAAAAGAGGAAGAACAGAATGAAGACTAATAAAGATCTGATCATAGAACCAAATGCAGCTATTGAGGGAAGAAAGTACAGCGAAGAAAAGCCATGGTCCTGCAAGTACTGTTACTGGTGGGGAGGAAAAAAGAAAGGCTGTAGCTTGAAACAGTGCCACTATCTGCTTCCGGAAAAGAAAAAAGCAGTAAAAACAACACCATGTGGTGGCTGTCCGTATGGAAAACATGTTCCATGCATCGGATATTGTATTGCCCGTCTTTATTCTGAGATGAAAGGAAAGAAAGGACGTGGGTAATTGCAGGAAGAAGTAAATCAGAAAGTGATCAGCCTGAGCATCCAGGGAGTCAAGATCACTGCCAGTGTGCTAAAAGCAGCCCTTCGGAAGTTCCTGGAAATGGACAACCGGAGGAAACAGAAAGCAACGCAGGTGAAAATGGCTGAAAAGACCGGACGGGCTCAGGAGAAAGGAAGGGAAAAAGCCCCGAAAAAAGATTGAAAAGAAAAAAGCCACATGGAAAGCAGACCATCAAGCAACTGAATGCACAGGGAGTACAGCTTTCCAACATAAAGATCACAGATGAAAATATCAAATCCTTTGACCGTGTGGCAAGAAAGTACGGGATTGATTACAGCCTGAAAAAAGAAGTCGGTGCTGATCCACCAAAATATCTGGTCTTCTTTAAGGCTAAAGATGTGGATGTGATGACAGCGGCTTTCCGGGAATATGCCGGAGTAGAACTGAAAAAGAAACAGGTGAAGAAACCATCTGTCAGAAAGAAACTGCAGAAATCTGTAGAAAGAAAAGCAAAGCACCGCCAGCGTGTGAAGCAGAGACAAAAATCCAGAGGTCAGGAACGATGATCCGGGAAAAATTACAGAAGATCCAGGTCAAACGGCTGGTGATCTTAAATCTCCCATATTTCTTTATCTTCTATGTAGCAGATAAAGGATCCTGGCTGTACCGGCATTGCCTGGGAGAAAGCATGGTCCAGAGACTTGGCGTGATGTTAGTCAATTTCCGACTGGCATTTTTAAGCTGGCTGCCAAGTATCGCTTTGCAGGACCTTACAGTAGGTGTTCTGGCTGCAGGTGCATTAAAACTGGTGGTCTACTATCGTTCTAAAAACGCAAAGAAGTTCCGCAGGTGTGGAGTATGATCTGCAAGATGGGGAAACAGAAAAGTACATCGAACCCTTCATGGATCCGGGTTTTTTCGAAAAAGACAATGTCATCCTCACAGAAACAGAACGTCTGACCATGAACAGCCGACCAAAAGCTCCGAAGTATGCCAGAAATAAGAATGTGATTGTTATCGGTGGTTCCGGATCCGGAAAGACAAGATTCTATGTGAAGCCCAATCTTATGCAGATGACGGACCACGTATCCTATGTGGTCACCGATCCGAAAGGAACGATCATCGTTGAATGCGGGAAGATGCTGGTAAATGGAGGATACCGGATCAAGGTATTAAATACGATCAACTTTAAAAAGTCCATGCATTACAATCCGTTCCATTATATCCGGAGTGAAAAAGATATCTTGAAGCTGGTCAATACCATTATCGCAAATACCAAGGGTGAGGGCGAAAAATCAACGGAAGATTTCTGGGTCAAGGCCGAACGTCTATTGTATTCTGCACTGATCGGATACATCTGGTATGAGGCACCAGAGGAAGAACAGAACTTTTCTACTTTGTTGGAATTTATCAATGCCAGTGAGACCAGGGAGGATGATGAAGAATTTAAAAATGCGGTGGATGAATTGTTTGAAGAACTGGAAGCAGAAAATCCGGAACACTTTGCAGTAAGGCAATATCGCAAGTACAAGCTTGCTGCCGGCAAAACCGCGAAGTCGATTTTAATTTCCTGTGGTGCCAGACTTGCACCATTTGATATTCAGGAGCTAAGAGAAGTTATGTCCTATGACGAAATGGAACTGGATATGATTGGCGATCAGAGAACAGCCATGTTTGTCATCATTAGTGATACAGATGACACATTCAACTTTGTGGTAGCGATCATGTACACCCAGCTCTTTAACCTGCTTTGTGATAAAGCAGATGATGAGCATGGAGGCAGGCTTCCCTACCATGTACGGCTGCTTCTTGATGAGTTCAGCAATATCGGACAGATTCCAAAATTCGACAAGTTGATTGCTACGATCCGAAGCAGGGAAATCTCCGCTTCTATCATCTTGCAGTCACAATCTCAGCTGAAAACTATCTATAAGGATGCTGCTGAGACGATCACAGGTAACTGTGACACCGTTCTTTTCCTGGGTGGAAAGGAAAGTTCCACACTGAAAGAAATATCAGAAACCCTGGGAAAGGAAACCATTGATCTTTATAACACATCAGACACCAGAGGCAGCAACCGGTCCTATGGACTGAACTATCAAAAGACTGGAAAAGAACTGATGAGTAGAGATGAGCTGGCGGTCATGGATGGAGAAAAATGTATCTTACAGCTTCGTGGAGTCCGGCCGTTTTTAAGCAACAAATATGACATCACAAAGCACAAACGGTACAAAGAGCTTGCCGATTTCAATAAGAATAATGCGTTTGATGTCGAAAAATACCTGGCACACCGACTGGTGATGTCGAAAGATACAGAATTTGAAATGTATGAAGTAACTGTAACACAAGAAGATGTATCAGCGATTGAAGCTGAGGAAGGTGAGGACTGATATGAAAGAAAGAATTCGAGCACCCTGCTACTACTGATAAAGGGTACAAAAAGGTCTGAATAAAAGGGAAAGGAGTAGAGCCAAACGCTTACAGACCATAAGAAAAAGCGTTTGTTCATACATTTGATTATGGCGTTTTTTTTAGCAGTGCAATCAATATTCTTCAGACACTGGTCGTTGCAATCGGTGCCGGCCTTGGTGTCTGGGGCGTAATCAACCTGATGGAAGGTTATGGAAACGACAACCCGGGTGCAAAATCCCAGGGAATTAAGCAGCTGATGAGCGGTGGTGGTGTTATCCTGATCGGAACACAGCTGATCCCGCTTCTGAGTGGATTATTTGGTTAAGAGAAAGGAGTAGAGATCCATGTTCAGTCAGATTTTTGATGCGATTGAGGAATGGATGAGGGAACTCTTAACCGGGATGATCACTTCCAACCTGGACACGATGTTTACTGATGTCAATCAAAAGACTGGTGAGATCGCTACCCAGGTTGGACAGACCCCGCAAGGGTGGAACGGCAGCATATTCAGTATGATCCGGAACTTATCGGATTCCGTGATCATGCCGATCGCAGGCATTATTATCACACTCGTACTCTGCTACGAATTGATTTCTATGCTGACCGAGCGCAACAACATGCATGATATTGATACCTGGATGTTTTTCAAGTACTTCGTAAAAATGTGGATCGCTGTATATCTGGTGAGTAACACATTTACGATCACAATGGCGGTATTCGATGTGGGCCAGCACGTAGTTAATTCTGCGGCCGGTGTTATCAGCGGAAGTACCGCCATTGATATTTCTTCGGCATTGACGGATCTTTCCGCAACCCTGGAAAGTATGGAAATCGGAGAACTTGTTGTATTGGCGCTGGAAACCCTTATCGCTGGCTTCTGTATGAGAATCCTGTCTGTACTGATCACAGTGATCATGTATGGACGTATGATAGAGATTTACCTATATACCTCAGTTGCGCCGATTCCATTCGCAACTATGAGTAACAGAGAATGGGGACAGATCGGCACAAATTATTTCAGAGGACTCTTTGCCCTGGCTTTCCAGGCATTTCTGATGATGGTATGCGTTGCAATCTATGCAGTGCTTGTTGCAGGTATCCAGTATTCAGATAATCTGAGTTCTTCATTATTTGGCGTTATGGCTTACACAGTAATCTTATGCTATAGCCTCTTTAAGACGGCATCCTTAAGTAAGTCGATATTTAACGCGCACTAAATTTACAGGAAGGAGTGAAAATCATGGCATATGTCAGCGTACCGAAAGATTTAACGAAGGTAAAGAATAAAGTAGCATTTTAACCTGACCAAAAGACAGTTGATCTGTATCGGGATAGGTGCTGCAATGGGAATTCCAAGCTATTTCCTCTTGCGTAATGTGATGGGAAACAGTAATGCGGCAACGGTCATGGTGCTTTTGATGTTACCGGCATTTTTATTTGCCATGTACGAAAAAGACGGGGATGCATCTTGAAGATGTTCTGATGCACATGATCCGGGTGAAGTTTCTTCGTCCACCCGTCAGAAAATATGAGACTGAAAACTATTATGAAACAGATCCGGAACAGATCAGACAGTCACCGGATGCAGGAAAACCGAAAAGG
>ENA-OQEL01000659-OQEL01000659.1-human-gut-metagenome-genome-assembly--contig:-NODE-659-length-11362-cov-2.300045_pt1 | contig 11362 bp, 8 predicted proteins | sample MGYA00242796_ERZ504637 | MGnify/ENA primary metagenome ERZ504637 (study PRJEB26092, sample SAMD00036306) | human gut metagenome | host: Homo sapiens | study: EMG produced TPA metagenomics assembly of... | reverse complement strand
AGAAAGCATAACAGTAATGAAGTAATAAATAATAATTTGCCTAATTTTTTCATGTATAATGCGATGTTATTTTAATGAGTTGGCAAAGGTAAGGACATTCCTTGAAAGTTTTCACGCTAATTAAGGAAAAATTTCGATAATAGTTACTACCTTTGTCACACTAATAACTTTTAACTAAAAATAAGTATCAATATGGCAACACCTCCGTTCCACTATCAGCACATGTTCCCGTTGGGACCTGATAAAACCGAGTATTATTTGCTGACTAAAGATTATGTGTCAGTAAGTGAGTTTGAAGGAAAACCTATCTTGAAAATTGAAAAATGAAGGTCTGACTGCTATGGCTAACGCTGCTTTCCGTGATGTTTCTTTTTTTGCTTCGCCGTTCACACAATGAACAGGTTGCTAAGATTCTGAGTGATCCCGAAGCCAGTGATAACGATAAATATGTAGCATTGACCTTCTTGCGTAATGCAGAAGTTTCAGCTAAAGGTAAATTACCTCTTTGTCAAGATACGGGTACTGCTATTATCCATGGTGAGGAAAGGTCAGCAGGTATGGACCGGCTATTGTGATGAAGAAGCCCTTTCCTTGGGAGTTTATAAGACTTATACGGAAGAAAAATCTTCGTTATTCTCAGAATGCTCCTTTGACTATGTACGATGAGGTGAACACCAAATGCAACCTGCCTGCACAAATTGATTTGGAAGCTACTGAGGGTATGGAATACAAGTTCCTTTGTGTGACTAAAGGGGGTGGTTCGGCGAACAAAACCTATTTATATCAGGAAACGAAAGCTGTATTGAATCCGGCTACATTGGTTCCTTTCCTCGTTGAGAAAATGAAAACTTTGGGTACGGCCGCTTGTCCCCCTTATCATATTGCATTTGTAATCGGTGGTACATCAGCAGAGAAGAACTTGCTGACTGTTAAGTTAGCTTCCACTCACTATTACGACGAGCTGCCTACTACCGGTAATGAATACGGGCGTGCTTTCCGCGATGTGGAACTGGAAAAACAAGTATTGGAAGAAGCTTATAAGATTGGTTTGGGTGCACAGTTCGGCGGTAAGTATATGGCTCACGATGTCCGCATCATCCGCTTGCCCCGTCACGGTGCTTCTTGTCCTATCGGTCTGGGTGTTTCCTGTTCTGCTGACCGTAATATAAAATGTAAGATCAATAAAGACGGTATCTGGATTGAAAAGATGGATGATAAACCGGGTGAACTGATTCCGGCAGCACTTCGTGAAGCAGGTGAAGGAGATGTGGTTAAGATTGACCTGAACCAACCTATGGCGGATATTCTGAAAGAATTGACCAAATATCCGGTAGCTACCCGTCTGTCATTGAACGGAACTATTATTGTAGGTCGCGATATTGCTCATGCTAAATTGAAAGAACGTTTGGATCGTGGCGAAGATTTGCCGCAGTATATCAAAGATCATCCTATCTATTACGCCGGTCCGGCAAAAACTCCGGAAGGTATGGCTTGTGGTTCTATGGGGCCCACTACGGCAGGACGTATGGATCCGTATGTGGATTTGTTCCAGTCACATGGTGGTAGCATGATAATGTTGGCAAAAGGTAATCGTAGCCAGCAGGTAACGGATGCTTGTAAGAAGTATGGCGGTTTCTATCTGGGCTCTATTGGTGGTCCGGCTGCTATCCTTGCTCAGAATAATATCAAGAGCATTGAGTGTGTGGAATATCCGGAATTGGGTATGGAAGCTATTTGGAAAATAGAAGTGGAAGATTTTCCGGCATTCATTTTAGTGGACGATAAAGGTAATGACTTCTTCAAGCAGTTGAAGCCGCGTTGCCTTGGAAATTGTAAATAATTAATTATTTCGTAATAATACTAATACAGCCTTCCTCCCTTTAAAGGAGAGGGGGCTGTTCTGTTTTTTATTTAATTGGTGTTATCCGTTACCTTAATAATATGATGAAAAAACCTACGATTGTTGTTTGTGCTGTTATGGGTGACAAGCAACTTATTTTCTTCTCCTGTTACAGGATTATTAGAGCGCATCGACAAAGGAGCTTCCTCCAAATTTATTATCGAACGTCAGAAATCGGGGACCGATTTTTTTGAACTCGATCAGAAAGGTGATAAAGTAATTATCCGGGGTAATGATTATGTAAATATTGCTACCGGATTGAATTGGTATTTGAAATATTATGCAGGCATACATCTTTCTTGGAATGGAATGACTGCAAAACTGCCTGCTGTTTTGCCCCCTGTGACTAAAAAGGAACGGCATGAAACAGATCTGCCCTATCGTTATGATCTGAATTATTGTACTTTCTCTTACTCCATGGCTTTTTGGGACTGGGAGCGTTGGGAAAAGGAGATAGATTGGATGGCGCTTCATGGTATCAATCTTTCCCTGGCATTGACAGGGACTGAGTCGGTTTGGAGAAATGTACTTCTAAAACTAGGATATACTAAGGATGAAATTAATGAGTTTGTAGCCGGACCGGGTTTTACAGCTTGGTGGTTGATGAATAATCTGGAAGGGTGGGGAGGACCTAATCCTGAAAGCTGGTACATCCGCCAGGAGAAACTTCAGAAGAAGATCGTAAAAAGAATGCGTGAATATGGCATCGAACCTGTGTTGCCGGGATATTGCGGCATGGTTCCCCATAATGCAAAGGAGAAATTAGGATTGAATGTTGCTGATCCCGGATTTTGGTGCAGCTATCATCGTCCTGCCTTTTTACAGCCGGAGGATGAACGCTTTGAAGAAATCTCTGCTTTGTATTATAAAGAACTGACAAAACTGTATGGAAAAACTGGTTTTTACGCTATTGATCCGTTTCATGAAGGGGGAAGTACTCAAGGAGTAAATTTGGATGCAGCCGGTAAAGCCATCATGAAAGCCATGGAAAAAAACAAATCCGGATGCTGTGTGGGTGGCTCAGGCATGGCAAGACAACCCTCGTACTTCGATGATAGAACATTTGGAAGCAGGAGATTTATTAGTCTTGGATTTGCACAGCGAATGCCGTCCGCAATGGGGGGATCCGGCATCAGAATGGTGTCGCAAAGGGGGATATGGACAACATGGGTGGGTGTATTGTATGCTTTTGAATTTTGGTGGTAATATAGGATTGCATGGTAAAATGGACGCGCTAATTAATGGTTTTATGATGCGAAAACAGATAACCATGCCGGAAAGACGTTGTGTGGAGTAGGGATGACTCCGGAAGGTATTGAGAACAACCCGGTTATGTATGAGCTGGTGATGGAGTTGCCATGGCGTGAGCATCGGTTTACTCGTGATGAGTGGTTGAAAGGATATGTATATGCTCGTTATGGGGTAGAGGATGAGGCTTTGCAACAAGCTTGGGATTTACTAGGTAACGGTATTTATAATAGTCCCAAGGAGAAGATACAACAGGGAACGCATGAGTCTGTATTCTGTGCTCGTCCGGGGTTGGATGTATATCAGGTATCCAGTTGGTCGGAGATGAAAGAATACTATAATCCGCAGGATGTGATAGAGGCTGCCCGACTGATGGTTTCTGTGGCTGATAAATATCAGGGTAATAATAATTTTGAGTTCGATTTGGTGGATGTGCTACGGCAGGCATTGGCAGAAAAGGGGCGTTTGATGCAAAAAGTGGTAACGGCTGCGTTCCGGGCAGGAGACAAGCAAGTATTTGAGTTGGCTTCACAGCATTTTCTGCATCTTATTCTATTGCAAGACCACTTGCTGGGTACCCGGAAAGAATTCAAGGTTGGAACTTGGATTGAAGCGGCACGTTCAGCAGGACAGACCCAGGAAGAAAAAGCATTATACGAATGGAATGCACGTGTTCAGATTACTACATGGGGAAATCGTGTAGCGGCAGATCAAGGCGGACTTCGTGATTATGCTCATAAAGAATGGAATGGCATTTTGAAAGATTTTTATTTTATGAGATGGAAGGCTTATTTTGATTATTTAGCTTGTGTCCTGGATGGAAAGCAACCGGAGGAACTTGATTTTTATACCTTGGAAGAAGCATGGACTAAAGAAACAGGATTCTATTCCTCAATTCCTGAAGGAAATACTGTGGTAGTAGCTAAAAACATTTTTGAAGAAGTTTTTTAAATGTTCTTTCTACTATGGATAACTTAAGACTTTCATAGGTTATAAGGCTTGATTATGGGTTCAGAACTGATGGGTATGAAATTATGATAACTTTATTCACGGTAGGGGGTGATTGAATTTACCCCTTACAGTGAATGAAAGTTATGGAAGCAGATAGCGTGTAGAAAACGCTTACTTCTTCTTTTCGGATGTCTGTTTCCAGATACGTACCATATAGAATGCACAATGTGTGAACGCAAAGACGAACGAAATAGCGAGCAATGTCTTGTCTTCCTCCCAGCCTACAGTCTGTTGATGCCATAATCCTGTAATAACTGAAAGTACAGACAGGGCGATTCCTGCCATATTCAATATGGTGAGTCCTTTGCGTCGTTTTACATTATGTTCTAGCTTGCTGTGTTTTACTCCGTAGCAGGCATAAACATCCAGACCTATCAGCATCCATAATACCAATCGGATCCAAGTATCAGCCGGAAGAAACAACATCATACAAAGGCAGGTAAGGATGCCTAGAATCGGTACCGTGGGAACAAAAGGAGTTTTAAAGGCACGATGTACGTCAGGCATACTTTTGCGCACGATCAATACTGCCGCGCAAACCAATGTGAAGGCGAATAAGGTACCTATACTGGTCATTTCTCCGGCTACACGTGCCGGAACAAATGCTGCCAGCCCTCCTACAATGGCCATGAATAACAAATTACTGTGTGCCGGTGTCCGGTATTTCTCGTGAATCTTTGAAAAGAAAGGAGGCAACAGTCCGTCGCGGCTCATACTTAGAAATACACGGCTTTGTCCTAGCAAAGTTACCATAATAACCGAGCAGTAACCAAACAGGATAGCCAGTACGATGGCCCGGTTCAACCACGGATAATCCGGATGAATTACTCCTGTGGTATCTGCATGTCCCATGTGGTCAATCGCTACGGCAACAGGTGCGATACCTTGTTGTCCTGCAAAGTCAGAATAATGGGCAACTCCCGTCATTACGTAAGCAAATACCATATAAAGAATGGTGCAAATCAGCAGGGAACCTAGAATGCCGACGGGCATATCCCGCTTCGGATTTTTTGTTTCCTGAGCGGCTGTACTTACGGCGTCAAAACCAAGAAAGGCGAAAAATACAATCGCTGCTCCACGCAATACGCCCGAGAATCCGAACTCGCCTAAAGTACCTGTATTGGCAGGGATATAAGGAACATAATTCTCTGCATTAATGTATTTCCATCCTAATACAACGAAAATAAGAATCACTGCCACCTTCAGGAATACAATGAAGCCGTTAAAAATAGAACTTCCTTCTGTTCCACGAATCAGAAAAATACTCATCAGCACTACAATCAGTGCGGCCGGTATATTCACAATACCTCCGTCCCAGGGACAAGCAGCAAATGCATGGGGTATATTGATCCCCACTCCTTCCAAAAAAACAACGAGATATCTGCTCCAACTGATACTGACGGTAGTAGCGGCAACAGTATATTCCAATACTAGATCCCAGCCGATAATCCATGCTATAAGTTCGCCCATTGTAGCATATGAGTATGTATAAGCACTACCTGCTACAGGTATCATGGAAGCAAATTCAGCATAGCATAAACCGGCAAAACAACAACCGATTGCCGCTATGGCAAAAGATAAAGTAATGGCAGGACCTGTGTATCCTGCGGCCACTGTTCCGGTGATGGAAAATAATCCGGCACCGATGATAACACCTACTCCTAATGCGATTAAGCTCCATGGTCCCAAGACTCTTTTCAGGGTCTTGTTTCCAGACTCATAGGCTTCGGCTTGTAATGCAGCAAAAGGTTTCTTGATAAATAATCCCATATCTTTTTACAACGTACTTAGTGATAATTGTGTGCAAAGGTACGGATAACTGCTATGAATTACAAGCTATAAGTAAAGGCTATAACGATTATTCAAGATATTTCGTTATTCTTCCACTTAGTTGGAGCAGGGAAATTTCACAGACTTTGGTGTTATATTCAGCAGATAAAATACGTTCTTTCCGCATCAAGCAGACTCTTTTGGGCTTCACGCATCTCGATACCGGAGAGATCTCCCAGCAGATAACGTTCTTTGGCTATTTCATGGTTTTCACGGGCGGCAACCAGATTTTGGCGTTCCAAATTTAATAAACGTAAATTATTGCGATAGGCTTGCCACAGATTGCTTAAATCTGCTTTCAAACCCAATTCCAGTTGTTCTCTTTCCAGTTGCGAGTTACGTATTTGCAGGCTGGCATTGCGCTTTTCACGGCGACGGTTACCATCCCATAGGTTAATGCCTACGGTAATTCCTCCGTTTAGTCCCCAATTGCTTCTCCGGCTGGTGGCGTTTGTTTCATATTTGTTGAATGTATAGCCATAACCGGCGTTCAATTTCACATAGGGATAATTACGGGATAGAACCTGACGGTAATCCAATTGGGCAATTGTTGTATTTTGATCAGCTTTCAGCAGGTTGGCATTCGTCTTAAGGGTGGATTCCCATAATTCATCATAATTCAGCGCGTCATTCACTGTTATGATAGAGTCATTGACACGTAGCGGCCGGTTGACTTCCTGTACAGCCATTAACTCGTTCAGGTTGATACGTGAGGTAACCACCAGTTCTTGTTGTTTCATATATTGTGCACTGTCTGCATTGAAGTCCACTTTGGCTTGTTGATAATCCAGCCGGGAAAAATTACCGATATGGTATCGTTCTTCTACAATGCGCAGGCGTTCTTTGGATAAAGACACAGCGTAAAGGAAGTTCTTCAGACGGATTTCCTGTTGTACATAATTATAGTATTCGGCAGTGAGTCCCGCTATGAAATCTTCAAGGGTGATACGCGTGTTGGTTTCTCCCTGGTGTTCCAATTCCTTAAGTTTTTTGTAGGTGGTGCTGATATTGAATCCGTCGAACAGAGTCCAGTTTACATCCAGCCCGGCCTTTAAAGTTTGGTCGTAGATGTTTCGTTCACTGGCTGTAGTGCCTGTACTTCTGCTTTTGGTATCCGTATTGTCCAACGTTCCTGTATATCCGGCAGACAAATCAACAGTTGGCAGATAACCGGCATTTGCTAATGTGGCATTGTTATGGCTGATTTGTTCTTCATTACGGGTGATACGTATGGAATAATTGTTTGCAAGCCCTTCCTCCAGACATTTTTTCAGCGTATAAGGATATTGCGCATAGGTGGAAGCCACCCATGCGGTGCAGATACATAAAGTTATAATGATTCGTTTCATACAATTTCTGTTTTAACGTTTCGGTTGGTAGATATATAACTATAAATAGCCGGTACGATATACATGGTCAGGAAAGTAGATACTAACATTCCTCCCACAACAGCCGTACCCATGGCGATACGTTGATTGGCGCCTTCTCCTGTTGCGAATGCCAGTGGAATCAAACCTAATACGGTAGAGGCACTTGTCATGAGAATAGGGCGCAAGCGTTGCAAAGCGGCATCCCGGATGGCCTGCATCTTGTTTTCTCCGCCCTCCTGCTTCTGATTGGCGAATTCCACAATCAAAATACCATTCTTTGCCACTAGACCTATCAACATGATAATGCCGATTTGGCTGAATATGTTCATCGTGATACCTCCGGCATACATGAAAATCAGTGCTCCTGCAATGGCTAGCGGAACGGTAAGCATGATAATGAAAGGATCCTTGAAACTTTCGAACTGTGCTGCCAGAATAAGATAGATAAGTATCAATGCCAGAATGAAAGCAAACATCAGGCTGGATGAACTTTCCCGATAGTCTTTGGAGTCTCCCGACAAGGCGGTACGGAAGGTTTCGTCCAAAGTCTGGGCGGCGATTTTATCCATTTCTTCCAAACCTTGTCCGATGGTCTTTCCATCTGCTAGTCCGGCAGATACGGTAGCGGAAATAAAACGGTTGTAGTGGTATAATTTAGGAGGAGCTACGGATTCTACAAATTCTACCAGATTGTCCAATTGAATCATTTCCCCTTTGTCGCTTCGTATGTAAATAGATTTGATATTGGCCGGTGTATTACGTTGTTGGCGGTTTATCTGGCCCAAAATCTCATATTGTTTTCCATTCATATAAAAATAGCCCATACGTTGTCCGCTGAGACCGTATTGCAGTGTTTCGGCTATATCACGCACAGTGGCTCCCATTGTGCCTGCCTTATCACGGTTAATATTCACTCTCATTTCTGGGCTGCTGAACTTCAGGTCCACGTCCGCCATCTGGAAAGTAGGGTTATCATATACTTTGCTTAAAAATCCGGTAATACTTTCTCCAGTTTTTACTATACTGACAGCTTGTAGTACATATTGTACGGGCATACTTCCTCTCCGCCCGCCGAAAGAAGACTGTTGTTGCACAAAGGCACGTGCTTTCGTTTTATTGCGGATGGCCTGTGAAATACGTTCGGCAACTTCCATCTGGGTATAATCACGATCTTTGATATCTTTCAATGTGATACGTATATTTCCACTGCCACTGGAAACGCGTGCGGTTACTGATTCTGCATCGGGTATAATAGAATCTACCAGATTGTTGATATCTTCCGTATAATCACGGATGTATTCATAGCTGGCTCCTTCAGCTGCACGTGTATTGATACTTATTTGCGAACGGTCCTCCATAGGAGCCATTTCAGCGGGTATTTGGCCCCAAAGTACTCCGATGGCTATCAACATAATCACTGTAACAGGTATTGCCCATATGCGTCTTTTAAGAAAAGCATTCAGTGAACGGGCATATATGCGGTTCATACCTTCAAAGAAAGGCTCTGTCTTTTGGTAGAACCATCCCTGTTTTTCCCGTTTAATCAATAACTTGGTTGCCAGCATAGGGGTGAACGTTAATGCGGCAAAGGAAGAAATGATGACCGAACCTGCCACAACGAAACTGAACTCACGGAATAAACGTCCGCTGGTTCCTTCCATAAATACGATGGGCAAGAACACTGCCACCAGGGTGATAGTGGTGGAGATAACAGCGAAGAAAATTTCTTTTGCCCCTTCTATTCCTGCTTCGAACGGACGCATACCTCGTTCTATGCGGATATAGATATTCTCTGTCATAACGATGGCGTCATCCACTACCAAACCTACAGACAATACCACCGCCAGCATGGTCAGCACATTGATGGAGAAACCTGCTATGTACATCACAAAGAAAGCTCCGATCAATGAAACCGGAATAACGATGCAGGGAATCAGTGTCACGCGCCAATCGCGCAAGAACAGGAAAATGATGATGATAACCAGTACGAACGCTTCATACACCGTACTTTTTACTTCATCAATAGAAGCGCGGATAAACTTAGTGTTATCAAAGCCATAGCTGTATTTCACATCGTCGGGCAAATCCTTCTTCATCTGCTCCATACGCTGGTATACGGCATCGGCGATTTCGATATGGTTGGCACCGGGTTGTAGAATGACAACGACACCTACCATCGGCACTCCGTTCATTTTCATATAACTCTTGATATCTGCCGGACCTAGTTCGGCGTAACCGATATCGCTGAAACGGACAACTCTTCCGCCTACTTCTTTTAATATGATGTTATTGAATTCTTTAGCGGTGTGCATTTGTCCCATGGTGCGTAAGGTCAATTCTACGGTATTACCTTCAATGCTGCCCGAAGGGAGTTCTATATTTTCATTGGTTATCGCGTTCTTTACATCTACCGGAGTAATGCCATACCCTGCCATCTTGGTGGGGTCGAGCCATAAGCGCATGGAGTAACGTTTTTCTCCCCAAATAGATACGCTGCTTACATCCGAAATGGTTTGCAGTTGTTCTTTTACGGTCAAGTCTGCTATTTCACTCAGTTCCAACAGAGAGCGGCTGTCACTTTGGATAGCTACCATCAGGATAGGCGTTGCATCGGCATCAGCCTTGGATACAGTAGGAGGGTCACAGTCGCGTGGCAGGTAACGTTGTGCGCGGGACACTTTGTCACGTACGTCATTGGCGGCAGTTTCCAAATCGACGGATAATTCAAATTCCACTGTGATACGGCATTGTCCTTGTTGGCTGACACTGGACAAAGAACGGATTCCCGGAATACCGTTGATGTTTTGTTCCAAAGGCTCGGTTATCTGATTCTCGATTACATCGGCATTGGCACCCGAGTAACTACAGCTAACAGAGATGATCGGATTATCTACCGAAGGATATTCGCGGACTCCCAATGTATTGTAACCGATCAGTCCGAAAAGTAATATGATGATGGTAAGCACGGTGGCAAGCACAGGCCTACGGATACTAAGTTCGGAAATATTCATAAAAGTATTTTTTAGTTGTTAGTTAATGGCCTGAAGTTCCACAGGCATTCCCTTACGTAATTGCAGTGTACCCGATGTCAGGATGGTATCACCCACAGACAATCCTCGTACAATCTGTACTTCGGCTTCGGTACGGAGTCCTATAATAATATCTACAGGGTCTGCAACTCCGCTACGATAAACAAATACTTTATTTTTACCCATTTCGGGGACAATAGCTTCGGATGGAATCGCTATCGCGTCTTCTATTTCTTTTTGTTTTAATTGAATATCTGCATATCTGCCTGCCAGCAGTTCGCCGTTGCGGTTGGGGTAGATGGCACGGATGTTCAATGAATGGGTTTCCATATCTATACTGGATTCGGTTGCATAAACCTGTGCATGATAGGTATCCAGTTTTCCTTCTACTTTGAACTCCAGATTAGTCCCTTTTTTTATTTCCCGGGCATAACGTTCCGGTACAGCGAACTCTACTTTCAATGGGGTCACTTTGGTCAGTTTGGCTACTACAGTGGTAGGGGAGGCGTATGCTCCTGTACTGACCTGTCTCAATCCGATGATACCGTCGAATGGTGCGCGGAGTTCGGTCATGTCAATATTGGCCTTGATATTTTCGATATCGGCGTTAAGGGTGGCAAGTTCGGTTTTTACCTGTTCGTATGCTTCTTTACTGACTGCATCTCGTTTTAACAGAGCGTTTTGACGGAACACACGGTCTTCGGCTAAAGGTATTTGTGCTTCCAGACGTTTTAATTGAGCCTGTAACTGCCGGTCGTTTACTTTGGCAAGTAATTCTCCTCGTTTTACCAATGTGCCTTCTGTGAAAAAAATTATCGGTGATCTTTCCGGAGGTTTCAAAAGACAAACTCACTTCTTCGTCAGGAACCAGGCGTCCGGTAACCAATATTTCATCTGTCAGCAAGTGTGGTTTTATGACTTGTGCATTGACTTTCAATGTACGTTGCTTGTTTTGCTTTAGGTAACGCGTCGGC
>ENA-OQEL01000658-OQEL01000658.1-human-gut-metagenome-genome-assembly--contig:-NODE-658-length-11388-cov-3.241897_pt1 | contig 11388 bp, 12 predicted proteins | sample MGYA00242796_ERZ504637 | MGnify/ENA primary metagenome ERZ504637 (study PRJEB26092, sample SAMD00036306) | human gut metagenome | host: Homo sapiens | study: EMG produced TPA metagenomics assembly of... | reverse complement strand
ATTTATTATTTGCTTTTCATTGCATTTTTAACGCATAATTCATTTTTTAATATCCCATAATTTTTTGAGATAAATCTACATAATAACGATGTGGATTTTCAAAGCGTTTTACTTCGTCCCATAAAGTTTCCACTTCTTTTTGACAATATGCTTTTATTTCTTCTATAGATGGGCTTTCATATACACATTCACCATTTTTGAAGATAGGAACTTGCAATTCTCTAGCAGTGAAATTAGTGAGAGTTTTTTGTTTCCATGTAGCATTTGGATCAAAAATAGTATGTTCTTTTGTTGTATCAATTGTTTCATCATATAAGCAAAGTTCATCAGCGATAGCTTTACCTGTTTCTTTATCATACAAACGATATACTTTTTTGAAATGTGGATTTGTTATTTTAGAGATATTTTCACTGAGTTTAATTTTTGGTGTAATTTCACCATTTTCATTTTCAATAGCTACTAATTTATATACACCGCCAAACACTGGTGCAGATTTTGAAGTAATCATTCTTTCACCTACACCAAATACATCTACTTTAGCACCTTGCATTAATAAATCACGGATTAAATGTTCGTCTAAAGCATTAGATGCTACGATTTTACAATTTGTAAGACCTGCTTCATCAAGCATTTTTCTAGCTTGTTTAGATAAATAAGAAATGTCCCCAGAGTCTAAACGAATTGCAAAATTAGTAATACCTTGTGGCACAAGCATTTCTTTGAATACGCGAATAGCATTTGGTACACCACTTTTTAAAGTATTATAAGTGTCTACTAATAATACTGCATTATGAGGATAAATTTCACAATAAGCCTTAAATGCTTCATATTCAGAATCAAACATCTGTACCCAAGCATGAGCCATAGTACCACTAGCTGGCACTTGATAGAGTTCATCAGTAAGTGTGCAAGCTGTTCCAGCGCAACCGCCAATATATGCAGCTCTAGCACCTTTTACCGCACCATCTGCACCTTGAGCGCGACGAGAACCAAATTCTAACACAGGTCTACCTTGAGCAGCTCTTACTATACGATTTGCTTTTGTAGCAATAAGAGATTGATGATTTAAAGTCAATAAAATAAAAGTTTCTAAAATCTGTGCTTCAATAGCAGGAGCTTTGATAGTCATAATTGGTTCACGAGGGAAAATACAAGTTCCTTCAGGAACAGCATAAATATCCCCTGTAAATTTAAAGTCAGCTAGATATTCTAAGAAATCTTCACTGAACATATTTTTAGAACGAAAATATTCAATATCTTCTTTATCAAAATGTAAATCTTTTATATATTCTATTACTTGTTGTAAGCCAGCTGCTATAGCAAAACCACCATCATCTGGAATATTACGGAAAAATACATCAAAATACACATTTTTTTATGTAAATTATTTTTAGATAGCCATTTCCCATTGTAAATTCATAAAAATCACATAACATGGCTAAATTTTCATTTTTTGAATTCATAAAGAACTTCCTTTCAAATTTATAACAAAAATATTATAAATCCCTCTCTATTATTAATATACTTCATTTCTTTTTACAAAAATAAAAGTTATATTCCTTAATATTATATAGCAAGCTGTATTTATTTTCTACTCTTTAAATAAAAATAATCTGATTTTTACAAATACATCAATATAAATAAAAAAGAATTCCATAATATTATAGAATTCTCTCTTATTTTCTCATATTTATTAAATATTATTTAATATTTTCAGCTTATCTAGCAAAAACACATTTGCCATTAATATAAGTTTTATTAACTTTTACCTTATCAACATCTTGAGGATTTATGGCAAAAATATCTCTATCAAGTGTTATAAAATTTGCTTTATATCCTATTTTCAATTGACCGAGATTTTTAAAACCTGCAATTTGTGCCGATTTTTTTGTATATAAGATTATAGCAGTTTTCATATCTATGATTTGGTCATCACCACAATCTGTATTATCATATGCTTTTCTCGTAACAGCTCCTTTGATGCAAACAAAAGGATCAGAAGGCACTGCCCATGATGTCGCTGGTGCATCAGTGGAAAAACATAGATTTACTTTCTGCTCTAATAAAGATTTTATTGGATAACATTTTTTCATAATATCTTCGCCCAAATTTTGTAGATAACTTTCTATCTCTGCATAAAGAAAAATAGGCTGTGTTACAAAACCAATATTTTTTTCTACGGCTTTATCAATGCTATCCTGACTAGGTAAAGTAATATGTTCAACTCTTACATATGGTCTATCTTGATTGAGCCAATCTTTTTCTTCATAAACTCTATCCACCACGCGTTTTATGGCATTTGTTCCCATAGCATGTACGGATAATTGACATTTATTTTGCTTACAAAAATCAATTGCAGTCTCCAATTGTTCATCAGAACATACACTTATACCGCAACTATCGCTATTTAAATAAGACTTATCCATCCATGCAGTTTTACCAGATACACTGCCATCACCAATTAATTTCAATCCAGCAACAAATACTTGATTATCATTATTTTGTTTTTCCTTGCTAATAGCAAAATCTTTGTCATGCATAAAGAAATCCCACATATAATACATAGAAACTTCTTGTTTAAAACCTTTTGCTATTGCTTCTTTATAATAAGTATAATTATCGGATTTATCCAAATTGCCCATATCACAGACAGCCACTATACCTTGTGAAGTTAATAAATTGCCTAAATCTACTAAATTCTGTACTTTTTCAGCTTCATTTAATTCAGGTATATAAGGCAAAACTAAATTTCTCGCATTTTCTTTTAAAACACCTGTAGGCTCACCAAATTCATCACGTTCAATTTGCCCACCTTCTGGGTCTTTCGTATTCTTATCTATTCCTGCTAAAGCTAACGCTTTACTATTTACACATCTTATATGGCCACAAGTGCGAATGATTGCCACAGGAAAATCTTCTGTTCCTTCATCTAAATCCCAACGAGTTATAGAACGTTTTTCAGCGAATTTTCCTTCATCATAACCCAGCCAAAATCCATTCATTCTTATTATCCTTTTTCAATTGTTGAGCTTTTGTTTTTATTTCTGCAATCAAGTCTTTTATAGAATTCACTTTTGGAGGTAATGCTGATATTTCTTTGCTAAAGTCAGCCAGCATTACAGGATGCATATGTGCATCTACAAATCCTGGCAACACGCAAGCATTATTTAAATCTATTATTGGAAAATCACAAGTTGGTCTATCTCTTTTTTCCCAATCCATTTTATATATCCATTTTCCACAATCATACTATCAGCATGAAGATTATCTTCATCTGATGTGAAAATTTTTCCATTCTCATAAATAAAATTATTTTCTTCCATAAAATATACTCCAAATACTAATTAAATTTAATTGTCCCAAACTTCGTAAGCAATACTTTCTTTTTTCTTAAATTTATAGATAACAGCACCTATGACATAACCTAAAATTGTAGGAATTAGCCATGCAAAACCTTGTTTAGCTAATGGAATTTGATTGATAATATTCATTAAACCAGAAATATCTATATTCACTAATCCTGTCATCACTGCTAAATTCAAAGCATCAAATAATGACATAATAAAAGCTACCCAAACAGCACCTTTCCATGCACCATCATTTGGCACCCATTTTTTACCTAAACCTAAGAAAGTCAATACTACTGACATTGGGAATAAAATCATAAAAATAGGGCCAGATATTTTAAGTACATTGCTAACACCAAGACAAGAAATCATAAAAATAGCAATAGTAATCATCAAAGAAGCTTGTCTATAAGAAATTTTGCCTTTAAACCATGCTTCCACCCATTGACCAGCAGTAGCAATCATACCTATAGCAGTAGTCAAGCAAGCCAAAATAACAGCAACAGCTAAAATAAAACTACCTTCATAACCTGCTAAATTTTTCACTAAATCAGTGAGTAAAAATGTAGCATTTACATCTAAACTATAATAATTTACACCTTGAGCTCCTAAATATGCTAAGCCAGCATAAACAACAAATAATAAAGTAAAACCTACTAAGATAATACCGAGCATCATTTTATTATATTCTTGTTTATTGCAATAACCTTTTTCACGAAAAGCAGTGATAAACATACCTGCACAAATAATACCTGTACCTACATCGCCTGTATTATATCCTGTAAAAAATCCATTCAAAAATGACTCTTTAGCTGTAGAAATAGAGCTACTATGTAATGTATCAATAGGGTTTACAATGGCAAATACAACAATTGCCAATAAAGTAATAAGTAAAGCTGGTGTCAAATAATTGCCCACTTTATCAATAACAGTGGAACGGTTCATAGCAAAATAATATGATATTGCAAAAAATATAGCTAAAAAATAATTCTCGCCATAAATGGCAATTCACCAAAAATTCCTTGCATACCAGACTCGAAAGCAACACCGCCACATCTAGGTATAGTACCAAAGATAACAACTAATAAACCAAGTCCCCATATATAAATAATGCCACCAACTATTGATATGTTTCATCATATCTTGCAAATTATATCCTACATTACCTACAGAAGCTAAAGCCATCATAGGAAATAAAATTCCTGTAAGTGCTAAACCAATAATTGCCCAACCAACTTGTTCACCTGATACTAAACCTATAATTGGTGGAAAAAATCAAATTACCTGAACCAAAAAAGATGGCAAACATCGCAAAACCCATAACTAAAATATCTTTTTTCATATTTTTCTTCATCTATCGACCACTCCTCTTTTAAATTTTATTAATTAATTGCATTTATCTTATATCTTTATCGTATAATTATACCAAATTTATTCATATTGTCAATGATATACGCGATATAATAAACACTCTATATTTTTTACTTTTTTCATAATTATACATTTGTATTTAAAATTTTATTTTTTCGTAACAAAATCAAGATTTTTAAGATAAAAATTAAAATCATTTTTTTTACAATCATCAAAAATCTAAAATAAAATTTATGTTAAAGTTCATCATACTAATACACCTTATCTGCAAAATTATACTTGCCGACTTCAAAATCACTAAGTATTGAAGTCCATTTTAGAAAATGATATAATTATTTTATTGTGGATATAGCCACCAGTATTAATTAGCTGGTGGCTATTCTTATCTTAGTCATTTAATTACAATTCAATTATTTTTAGAAAGGATGTATCTTTTGTTAAATCATAAACAATTATTATATAAAATTTTACCTTATGGCTGTCAGATGAATTTTTCTGATGGTGAACGCTTCGCAGGTCAATTAGAACGCATGGGCTATAAACCTGCTGAAAAATTAGAAGATGCTGATATTATCATCATCAATACTTGTTGTGTTCGTGAAAGTGCCGAAAAGAAAATTTACGGCAAAATTTGGCGAAATCAAACATTTAAAACAACAAAAACCAGATTTAATCTTAGGTATCACTGGTTGTATGGCACAAAAAGATGGTGATGCCATATTCAAAAAAGCTTCTCATGTAGATTTTGTCCTCGGCACAAATAAAATGTATGATTTACCTGCTGTATTAGAAGAAATTTTTGCTTCTCGTGGTCATATTGTCAAATTAGCTGGCGATTATGATATGCCACCAAATGTAGAACCAGCAGAAAATAATTCTTTATTTGCTTTCGTTCCTATTATGTATGGTTGCAATAATTTCTGTACTTATTGTATCGTTCCTTACGTTCGCGGTCGTGAACGCAGTCGTGCACCGCAAGAAATCGTTGCAGAAATAACAAAACTTGCTCAAAATGGTGTAAAAGAAGTTACTTTACTCGGTCAAAATGTTAATTCCTACGGAAAAGATAGAGATGATGCTGACTTTGCCGATTTACTTGCGATGGTAGATAAAATCGAAGGCATTGAACGTATTCGCTATATGACTTCTCACCCTCGTGATTTAACAGATAAAGTTATCGAAACTATAAAAAATAGCAAACATATCTGCGAACATTTCCATTTACCAGTTCAATATGGTACAGATAAAATGCTCAAAGCTATGAACCGCGGTTATACTACAGCTTATTATAAAGAACTTGTAGCTAAAATCCGCAATCAATTCCCTGAAGCTAGTTTCACTACTGATTTAATCGTAGGTTTTCCTGGAGAAACAGATGAAGATTTCGCTCAAATGCTCGAATTCTTAAAAGAAATTCGCTATGACGCTGCTTATACATTCTTATATTCCAAACGTTCTGGTACACCAGCAGCTACTATGGAAAATCAAGTTCCTCAAGAACTCAAAAAAGAACGTCTCCATAAATTAATGGACGCTCAAAATGAAATCAGCTTAGAAATAAATCAATCTTTATTAAATAAAACAGTAGAAGTAATGGTTGAAGGCCCTAGTAAAACTGAACCAAATGTTTATACGGGTCATACTCGCACTAATAAAATTGTGCTTTGGGAACATAAAGATGAACAAATCGGCGATTTAGTTAAAGTAAAAATCACACATCCACAGACATGGGTATTAAAAGGTGAATTGGAGGCGTAAATTTTGAAACTCACTCCAATGATGCAACAGTATCAAGCTGTAAAAAAAGTGCACACCCAGACCAAATATTATTCTTTCGTCTAGGTGACTTTTATGAAATGTTTTTGGACGATGCTATACTCGTTTCCAAAGAATTAGAACTCACGTTAACTAAAAGAAGTACAGCAGGTGATGGCATTCCTATGTGTGGAGTGCCTTATCATGCTGCTGAATCTTATATCAATAAATTAGTAAATAAAGGCTATAAAGTAGCTATTTGTGAACAAATCGGCGACCCTAAAGCAAAAGGACTTACAAAACGTGAAGTCATCAAAATCATCACTCCCGGTACAGTGATGAATGAATCAGCTTTGACTAGCAGTAAAAATAATTATATAGCTTTAATCTATGAAGAAAATCACGCTATTTATCTAGCTGGTGCTGATATCTCCACTGGCGAATGCTTCTATAGTATTTATGATGGCCCTGACCGTTGCCAATTATTATTTGACGAACTTTATCGCTTGATGATGCCAGAATTATTATTAATTAAGCCTTTTTCTTATGAACGTGAATTAAAAAATTTCTTATCTCTTCGTTTAAATAATTGCTTAGTTAATGAATTAACTGAAATCACATCACAAGTCGAAGACCTCATGCTCCAACATTTTGATGTGCATAATCGCCCAGATAATAAAATCGCTCATAAGGCAATCGCTACTTTACTTGAATATTTACATGAAACAGTAAAAACAGATTTAACTCATCTGAATAAATTAACTTATTTAGACTCTTCAAAATCTCTATTTATTGATACGTATACTTTGCGTAACTTAGAAATAACCCGCAATCTTCGCGATGGTGGCAAAAAAGATACATTATATGATGTTTTAGACTTCACCAAAACAGCTATGGGTAGCCGTCTTTTACGTAAATGGCTAGAATATCCATTACTTAGCCCTAAAAAGATAAATGACCGCTTAGATGCTGTAGCTAATCTTGTATCTGATTTTTCCTTGCGTAATAATCTTCGTGAACAATTAAAAGAAATCTATGACTTTGAAAGATTATTGACTCGTATGGAAGTAGGTACAGCTAATGCCCGCGATATGAATGCCCTAAAATCTTCATTATATGTATTGCCTACTATAAAAAAATCCTTAGCTAAAGCCACTGCTAAATTATTAGCAAATATTCATCAAAAGATTTCTACCTATGATGATTTAGTAGTTCTAATCGATAAGGCAATTGTTGAAGATCCTAGTTTCTCTATCCGTGAAGGTGGCTTCATCAAAGATGGTTATAATCAAGAATTAGATGAATACCGCAATATCGCTAAAAATAGCAAACGTCTTTTACAGCAAATGGAAGAAGACGAAAAAAAATAAAACTGGTATCAAATCCTTAAAAATCGGCTATAACAAAGTATTTTGGCTATTATATCGAGGTCCGCCATAGCTCCACAGAGATGGTACCTGAAAATTATATTCGTAAACAGACTTTTAGCCAATGCTGAACGCTATATCACACCAGAACTCAAAGAATTTGAAACTAAAAATTCTCGGTGCACAAGAAAAAATTGTTCAATTAGAATATAATCTCTTTACAGAGCTTCGCGATATTTTAAAAACGAAAATAAGCTCCATTCAAAATACTGCTCATGAAATAGCTATTTTAGACGTTTTAGTAAGCTTAGCTCAAGCAGGTGATGAATATAATTACATTCGTCCAAAATTATTAGATGATGGCACTATCCATATCAAAGATGGTAGACATCCTCTTGTTGAACGCATTTTAAATCGAGATTTATTCGTGCCAAATGACACTCATTTGGATAATGCTCAAAATGAAATCATGATTATCACTGGCCCTAATATGGCTGGTAAATCAACATATATGCGACAATCAGCTCTACTCACATTGATGACACAAGTAGGTTCTTTCATACCTGCTCGTGAAGCTTCAATTTCCCCTGTGGATAAAATTTTTACACGTATAGGTGCTAGCGATGATTTAGTCAGCGGACAAAGTACTTTCATGGTAGAAATGAATGAAGTATCTCATATTCTAAAATATGCTACAAATAAAAGTCTTGTCATTTTAGATGAAATTGGACGCGGTACAAGTACGTATGATGGTATGAGTATTGCTCGTGCTGTTATTGAACATATACGCGACCATATTGGAGCTAAAACTCTATTTGCTACGCATTACCATGAACTAACTGACCTAGAAGATGATGTTCATGTAAAAAAGTTATTGTATTGCCGTAAAAGAAAAAACGGTTCTGATGTAACCTTCTTACGTCGCATTATTCGCGGTAGTGCTGATAAATCATATGGTATTCATGTTGCTAAATTAGCTGGATTACCTCAAGAAGTCATCAAACGTGCGGAAACAATTCTCATTGATTTAGAAAATACAGCTCCGACTAAAGAAAAAACTATTATTTCTAAAGATATTTCTGACGAAAACAATATAAATACTACACTAAAACAAGATACAGCTATCACAAATGATACTTCCCAAGAAGTAAATTATCTTCAAGATAATCAAGAAGATACGAAAACAGTTGATTATCAAGAAAAAACACCAACTTTAACTGCTAATTCAACTAAAAAATTGAAATTCATGCAAGTAGCAGAAATGCCAACTTTATTCGGTGTAAGTATAAGTACTCAATTAAAAGAATTAGATTTAATGAGTATGACACCACTCGATGCTATGAATAAATTATACGAATTGCAACAACAAGCAAAACAAGAGGAGTGATATTATGACTTCTATTCATATTTTAGATGATATCACTGTCGATAAAATAGCAGCTGGTGAAGTTGTCGAGCGACCAGCTTCTGTAATTAAAGAACTTGTAGAAAATTCCATAGATGCTCATGCGGATAAAATCGAAGTAGAAATCTTAGCTGGTGGAACATCTTTTATGCGTGTTACAGATAATGGCGATGGCATGGATAATCAAAATGCTAGACTAGCTATGTTTATCCTGCTGTTCAGTAGGTAAATCCAAAAATTTCTGCATGCATTTCTCATCGGAACACCAAACGTAGAAGCTGTCACAAATTTCTTTTCCTGCTCAGGAGTAAAGTCAACTCCGTACTCCTCACCCATCTTCTCCAATACAGCCTTCATATCGGGCTGTTTGTCGAGGCTCATAAATATTTTCCCTTGCGGATCCACCAAAATCTGAAGGATATTCGTTTCCGGAATCTTGATTTCTGAAACGGAGGCCGGAGTAAACACCTGCACCGGTTCCTTCTTCACAAATGTTGAAGTCAACATAAAGAAGGTAAGCAACAATACAGTAACGTCACTCATAGCTGTCATATCTATGAACGTACTTTTCTTTTTAATCTTTGCTCTACCATAGTAGTTCATTTTAAAGGGGTGGCACGATTATTTATGAGAAGCCGCAAAGGTCTGTACAATAGAGAAACCTACTTCATCGAGGCTGTAAGTCAATTTATCAATCTTATTAGTGTAGTAGTTATAAGCAATAACCGCCAATGCACCTGTCAAGATACCAAATGCTGTATTGATCAACGCTTCGGAAATACCTTGCGATAATGCCATTGAGTCTGTACCACCACCAGCAGACAAAGCTGCAAATGAACGAATCATACCGATTACCGTACCAAGCAATCCCATCAGGGTACCCAGTGTAGTAATAGTACCGATAATTGGTAAATTCTGCTCCATCATAGGAAGTTCCAGTGCAGTAGCTTCTTCCAATTCTTTTTGAATGGCCAAGACTTTCTGGTCTTTGGATAGAGTCTCATCGTTTTCAACTTCAGCATACTTTTTCAAAGTAGAGGTAACAACATTAGCGACAGAGCCACCTTGTTTATCGCAAAGTTCCTGTGCTTTCTTCATATCTCCGGTAGCCAAAGCCGATTTGATATTAGCGACAAATTTCACCAGCGAGCCTTTACCAAAAGCCGAACGGATAGCAAAATAACGTTCAATACTCAATGCTATGACAGTGAGCAACAAGGTTTGAATAATAGGAACCACAATACCCCCTTTATAAATAGTTCCCAGGAAATTACCCGGCAACGGATGATTATTAGGGTCATTGTTCATAAAATTAGCTGGATTTCCCAGTAAAAAGTTATATATACAAATTGCAATGATAAAGCAGCATATAATTACCCAACCTGCATTTTTAATACCTACAATCTTATTAGTAGTTTTATTTTGAATAGCTTCCATGATATGTTTTAATTAATCGTTATAGTTTAAAAAAAGATAATTCGAGACCAACCCCGACACTCTGCAGGGCGTCGGAGGAGGTTAAACAACTAAATTTATAACGATTAATTAAATCAAGATGCGTCTCAGCGTGAACACAAAATAATGACATGCCGGAGACACACAATGAATGGGATTAGACGGAAAGATTTTGGCGCGGTCAATAGCCAATAATTCCTCCCGTAGTGAAAAACGTCCTATGAGAATTTTTAAGAAGTTCTGTTGAAGTTCCTCTGCTCTACGGATACGAAGATCGTCAGGCACTAATTTAGTTAATACCTGCTGTTGTCCTGTCAGCAAAGAAGTAGTGAAAGACATGGTTTCCAATGTACCATGGTCAGACGGCGTATTCTCTTGAGATTCCGTAGTAGTAGCATACCTGTCAATGGCGGAAGATACAACATCCGCATCGACTCCCTGATAGTTCAGCATTACAAGCAGGGCGATTAATCCTATTTTGACAATAAGCTTCATTGACTACTGATTTCGCAAGATTCTCGGTTTATATATTGAAACAAATTCTATGTTTTATTTGTTCACACAGACCTAAAAAATTACTCAAGTGTTTTTATACTGAAGTTTTATTTTATAAGTTTTCTCTCATGAATTATTCAAAATTCACGTAGCAAATATAGTAAATATATTCGATAATCATAAAAAGATTACG
>ENA-OQEL01000657-OQEL01000657.1-human-gut-metagenome-genome-assembly--contig:-NODE-657-length-11395-cov-3.316649_pt1 | contig 11395 bp, 11 predicted proteins | sample MGYA00242796_ERZ504637 | MGnify/ENA primary metagenome ERZ504637 (study PRJEB26092, sample SAMD00036306) | human gut metagenome | host: Homo sapiens | study: EMG produced TPA metagenomics assembly of... | reverse complement strand
ACCGTTCAGCAGACTTCATGTTGCCAGTACCGGAAGCCTCGGTGCCTGCCAGAGAGATCTGCTCAGAGACCTCGGCGGCGGGGCATTCAGGTGCTCGCTCAGAGAGATCGCAGTACTGCTTCCAGATAGACCACGCGCAGCTTGTCGCGCACAGCGGGGTCATTGTTGATGAGGTTCGCCCCAGCTTGCAGGATCATGCGGTTCATCTGCTTTGCCATGTAGTAGCCGGGAGCAGCCTTTGCACCGAAGATAGTAGGTCTTGGGGGATGAAGTCGGCGTTGGGGTTCTCCTTCAGGTACAGGTACTGGGCAGCGATGTTCAGCGCGTTCAGGTGCTGGCGCTTATACTCGTGCATACGCTTGACCTGACAGTCAAAAATGGAGTTCGGGTCGATGACCTGACCGGTGCTCTTTGCCAGATAGTTGGCAAAGCTGGTCTTGTTCGTCAGCTTGATCTCGTTCAGGCGCTTGAGAACGGTCTTGTCGTTCTCGAACTTGTTCAGCTTGGACAGATCGGAAGCATCATGCTTGTAGCCGTCGCCGATGGTCTCGTCCAGCAGCTTGCACAGGCCGGGGTTAGAGGCCAGCAGCCAGCGGCGGTAAGCGATGCCGTTGGTCACGTTCTTGAAGGCCTGCGGCTTGAACAGGTAGTAATCGTGGAAGACGCTGTCCTTGATGATCTCGCTGTGCAGCTTGGACACGCCGTTGATGCTGTTGGCGGTGTAGGCGCAGATGTTTGCCATGCGCACCTGATTGTCGCCGATCAGTGCCATATAGTCGATCTTGCCCTTGTCGCCGGGGAAAGACCTTCTCCAGCTCTGCGCGGGCGCGGCGGTCCATCTCCACCACGATCTGGTAGATGCGGGGCCAGGGTCATCTTGAAGATGTCCACGTTCCACTTTTCCAGAGCCTCAGCCATGACGGTGTGGTTGGTGTAGGAGAAGACCTTCTGGCAGATGTCGAATGCCTTGTCCCAGCCAAAAGCCGCACTCATCCAGCAGAATGCGCATCATCTCGGGGATGGCGAGGGTCGGATGGGTATCGTTCAGCTGGATAGCCACCTTGTCGGGCAGGTTCTCGAGGGTGCCGTAGGTGGACAGGTGGTTCTGGACGATGTCGCCGATGGAGGCAGCAGACAGGAAGTACTGCTGGCGCAGGCGGAGGATCTTGCCCTCAACGTGGTTGTCGTTGGGGTACAGCACCTTGGAGATGAGCTCGGCGCTGGCGTTCTTGCTCATTGCGGTGTTGTAGTTGCCCAGAGAGAAGCTGGACATATCGAAGTCAGGAGCCTTGGCCTGCCACAGACGCAGCTTTGCAACGCCCTTGCCGTCGTAACCCTGAACGTACATATCGGAGGGGATGGCCATGACGCTGTTGTAGTTGGTGTGCTGGATATAGTGGAAGCCGTGATCCCAGTTCTCGTGGATCTCGCCGTCGAAGCGGACTTCCACAGCCTGATCGGGGTGGCTCTTCAGCCAGACCTGACCGCCGGGCAGCCAGTTGTCGGCACGCTCCTGCTGCCAGCCGTCCACGATCTTCTGCTTGAAGATGCCGTACTCGTACAGGATGGAGTAGCCGGTGCCGCAGATGCCGGTGGTGGCCATGCCGTCCAGATAGCAGGCAGCCAGACGGCCCAGACCGCCGTTGCCCAGACCTGCATCCGGCTCTTCCTCAAAGATGCTGTCAATGTTGATATCAGCGTCGGACAGGGCCTTTTTTGCCACCTCGTCCAGACCCAGGTTCAGCAGGCTGGTCTTCAGACTGCGGCCCATCAGGAACTCCATGCACAGGTAATACACCTGCTTGGTGCCGGTGCCAATGGCCTTGGACTGGAACTTCTTGTGGTTCTCACTCATCATCTGGCGGCAGATCAGAGCCAGAGAGCGGTAGATCTGCTGGTTGGAAGCAACACTCAGCTCCACGCCGTACTCGCTGGTGAGCTTGTCCTGAAGAAGTTTACCGAATTCTTTCGATGTCATAAAGGTACTCCTATCCGCATAAGTTTTCAGCTTTGCTAAAATAATTGAAATAATTGGCGCCTGCAGGCACTTTCCCTCACTTGCTCTGCCGCCAACATAACAAAGATATTATAATATGGCAGAATGACAAATGCAAGGAATCAGGGGATTTTTTCTGTAACTGACATTTTTTATTGAACTTTCTGATAAATATGCCAAAATTTCAAAAAATACACTTTTTCTTGATGCTTATTTATATTATAATAGGGAAAGAAAGCTGTGTTCCGAAACATTTTCGGGGACAAACTCCGGGAGAAATGTGCCGGGTAACTCGCCCGGCGGGTGACAAGACACCAAAACGGTACCGGGAACGGTACCGTTTCCCGGCAAAAATCAGAAGATCACTGCCCGCTGCGGGCAGAAAAGGATAAAAAGGGGAAACAGATATGGTCAACAAGGTACGGGTGAACATTGCAGGTACGCCGTATGCCATTGCTACGACGGACCCGGAAAAATATATTTTGTCGCTGGCGAAAAAGCTGGATGAAGACATCACCAAGCTTTTGGACGATAATGCGAATCTTTCGGTGACTAAGGCGGCGGTGTTCTGCGCCATGGATTATCTGGACGAATACCGCAAGAGCACCGGCAGTGCTGAGAATATGCGCAGCCAGATCCAGGATTACATTGCGGATGCTACCCGCGCAAAGCTGGCGGAAGATAAGGTCAAAGCAGAGAATGAGGTGCTGCGGCGGGAAGCTGCCGCCCTGCGCGAACAGCTGGAAAAGATGCGCAATAAGGAAGCCCGGCGCGAGGAGCGCGCCCAGCAGGCGGCACAGCAGTCTGCTGCCGAGGGCGAAGCGGACAAGGCGGAATAAGCCGTTTACAGGATAAAGGAGAAGTATGTCAAAGATCGAGATCCTTGCCCCGGTGGGCAACGAAGAAATGCTGCGTGCCGCTGTATTCAGCGGTGCCGACGCAGTGTATCTGGGTTTTTCGGGTTTCAATGCCCGCACCAGTGCCAACAATTTTAACGCGGATACGCTGAAAGATGCGGTCGCCTTCTGCCATGCGCGGGGCGTGGCTGTGCATGTGGCGCTGAACACCACCGTCTATGGCGGCGAGCTGCCCGCGCTGGAACAGGCCATCCGTGCCGTTGCAGCCAGCGGTGCCGATGCGGTCATCTGTCAGGATCTGGCAGTGGCAACGCTGATCGGTAAAATTGCACCGCAGCTGCCGCGCCACGGCTCCACCCAGATGAGCGTGCACAGCCTGCAGGGTGCGCTGGAGCTCAAGGAGCTGGGCTTCACCCGCGTGGTGCTGGCCCGTGAGCTGAGCATGCCCGAGGTGGAGCATATCACGAAGCACTGCGGCATCGAGACCGAGTGCTTCGTGCACGGCGCGCTGTGCATGTGCGTCAGCGGCCAGTGCTACATGTCGGCCTTTCTGGGCGGACGCAGCGGCAACCGCGGTTCCTGTGCCGGCCCGTGCCGCCTGCCGTTTGAGGCAAATGCCCTGCCGGAGGGCAAGCCGGGCCGCCTGCACCACCTGTCCTTAAAGGATAATTCGGTCATTGATAAGCTGGACAAGCTGCAGGCGCTTGGCGTGGCATCGGCAAAAATCGAGGGCCGTCTGCGCACGCCGGAGTATGTGGCGGCGGCAGTCAGCGCCTGTCTTGCAGGCCGCGAGGGCCGCGCCTACGACCGCGACCTGTTGAAGAATGCTTTCAGCCGTTCCGGCTTCACCTCCGGCTATCTGGATGGAAAGATCGACGGCACCATGTTCGGCGTGCGCAGTGAAGCAGATGCAGAACAGACCAAAAAGACCCTGCCCATGCTGCGGGAGCTTTACCGCCGTGAGCGCAGCCGCGTGCCGGTAAAGATGAAGCTGGAAATTGAAGAGGGCGGCGAAAAGCTCACTGTCACCGATGCAGACGGCAGCAAGGCCTTTGCCTATGGGGATGCAGAGCCGCAGCCTGCCCGTACTGATCCCACCGAAAGCCTGCACCGCAGCCTTGCCAAGACCGGCGGCACGCCTTTTGCGGTGGAAGATCAGGATATTACCGTGGAAATGGACGGCGGGCCGTGGTTTATCCCGGGCGGTGCGGTGAACGAGCTGCGCCGGGAAGCGCTGGATGCCCTGCTCAAAAAGCGGGAAGTGCTGCGCCCGTGGCCCACCACCGAGGAGCATGTGCCTGCCCTGCCGCTGCGCACCCTGCCGCCTCACCGTACCCTGCGTGCCCGGTTTGAGAGCTGGGAGCAGGTGCCGGAGCGGGCGCTTGACGGCATCGAGTATCTCATCCTGCCCATTGCGCAGGCCGACCGCGTGCCCCGGGAATGGCGGGCAAAGACCCTTTTGGAACTGCCCCGGGTCATGTTTGGCAAGCTGGAAGAGGATACCGCCCGCCGCATCGCGGCCACGCAGGACTCCGGTTTTGCAGGCTATGAGGTGAGCAATATCGCCCACCTGCGCCTGTGCCGAGGCCTGCCCATGAGCGGCAGCTTTGGCCTGAACATCACGAACCAGCTGGCCGCGCAGTTCTACGCGGACAACGGCCTTGGTTCCATGCTCATCCTGCCCGAGGTGAAGGACAGCGACATCAGCACCATTGCGCCCACCCATAACGGCAGGCCGGTGCCCACCGGCGTGCTGGTGTACGGCCATATGCCGCTGATGGTCACCCGTGCCTGTCCGCTGCAGAACATCCACGACTGCGCCCACTGCGATAAGACCGGCGTGCTGACCGACCGCAAGGCCAAGAAGTTCCCAGTGCGGTGCGGCCTTGGTGTGCGCACCATCTATAACCCTGTACCTATTTATATGGGGGATAAGCCGGGCGCTTTGACGGTGGACTACGGTGTGGCTTACTTCACGCTGGAAAGCCGGGAGGAAACGGCCAAAATTCTGGAGATGATCCGCACCCATGCACCCTTTGAAGGTGATTTTACCCGTGGGTTGTATTTTAAAGGTACGAACTGAAACTCCTTCCGTCATTGCTGACGCAATGCCGCCTCCCTGAGGGAGATGTCGAGCGTATGCGAGACTGAAGGAGTTGCTATAAAATCAAAACGAGGTATACTATGGAACCCATCACAGTAAAATATAAGGTATTGGACACCCGTGCCAAGGTGCCCTCTTACGCAACCCCCGGCTCTGCTGCAGCCGACCTGTGCGCCGTACTGGACGCGCCGCTCACCCTTGCCCCCATGGAGCGGGCACTGGTGCCCACCGGCCTTGCCATCGAGCTGCCCGGCCCCCACAGCGTGGCACTGGTGTACGCACGCAGCGGCCTTTCCATCAAGCACGGCCTGTGCATGGCCAACGGCGTGGGCGTGGTGGACAGCGATTACCGCGGCGAGCTGAAGGTGCCCATGGTCAATCTGGGCAGGGAAGCCTACACCATTCAGCCCGGTGAGCGTGTGGCCCAGCTGTGCATCGCACCGGTGTACACCGCTGCCTTTGTGCCTGCCGAAGAGCTGGGCGATACCCAGCGCGGCGAGGGCGGCTTTGGCTCTACCGGAAAGTGAGATGGAATCATGAACCTGATCTTAGCTTCCGGCAGCCCGCGCAGGCGGGAGCTGCTCTCCTTATATACCACCAATTTCACCGTCTGCGTCAGTGACTTTGACGAAAGTGCGGTGCAGGCCGCTACGCCTGCCCATCTGGTGGAACAGCTGGCCCGGGGCAAGTGCCTTGCCGTTTCGGCCCAGCACCCGGGCGCTGTGGTCATCGGCTGTGATACGGTGGTGGATGTGAACGGCGAGGTGTTTGGCAAGCCCCACAGCGAAGAGGACGCAAAGCGGATGCTGCGCGCCCTTTCCGGTGCCACCCACGAGGTGCACACCGGCGTGTGCATCTCGGACGGTGCGCGCACGGAAAGCTTTGTGGACAGCTGCCGCGTTACCTTCTTCCCGCTGGGGAAAGAGGAGATCGACTTCTACGCTTCCACCGCCGAACCCTACGATAAAGCCGGTGCCTATGCCATTCAGGGACGGGCGGCCCTCTGGCTGGACCGTATTGAGGGCGACTACTACACCATCATGGGTCTGCCGGTGAGCCGCACCGTACAGCTGCTGGCACATTTTGTGTGATAAAACTGGAAAAAACGAAGAAAACTTGCGCAAACGCTTGAGAAATCATTGCCTTGCGGCTATAATAGAACCGTGTTATTCTGCGCAAAAGGCGGCACAAAAGGGCTGCCGGATGTTCTGGCGCTATAGATAAAATGGGAAGCATAAGGAGAATTTTTACAATGGGCCTGTTTTCTAAAGATGTAGGTATCGATCTGGGTACCGCAAATACTCTGGTATATATGAAGGGCAAGGGCATCATCATGCGGGAGCCTTCGGTCGTGGCTGTGGATACCAAGACCGACGAGGTACGCTGTGTGGGTGCCGAGGCAAAGGCTGTCATTGGCCGTACCCCCGGCAGCATCGTGGCTGTGCGTCCGCTGAAGGATGGCGTGATCGCTGACTTTGACATCACCACCAACATGCTGGAAAATTTCCTCAAGAAGGCATGCGGCAACAGCATGTTCTCCCGCCCCCGCGTGGTCATCTGCATCCCGTCCGGCGTTACCGAGGTGGAGCGCCGCGCTGTGCGCGAGGCTACCCTGAAGGCCGGTGCCCGTCAGGTGTCCGTCATTGAGGAACCCATGGCAGCAGCCATCGGTGCGGGCCTGCCCATCAGCGAGCCTACCGGCAGCATGATCGTGGATATCGGCGGCGGCACGGCTGAGATCGCTGTGATCTCTCTGGGCGGCATCGTGGCCTCCCGCAGCGTGCGCATGGCAGGTGATATGTTCGATCAGGCCATCATCGCCTTCATCAAGCGCAAGTACAACCTGCTGATCGGTGAGCGCACCGCAGAGCAGATCAAGATCGAGATCGGCTCCGCCTATGCGCTGGACCCCGAAATGACCATGGAGATCAAGGGCCGTAACCTCGTGGACGGCCTGCCCAAGAACATCGTCGTCCACTCGGAGGATGTGCGCGAAGCTCTGCTGGAATGTCTGGTCAAGATCACCAGCGCCATCAAGGAAACGCTGGAGCGCACCCCGCCGGAGCTGAGTGCGGATATCATCGACCGCGGCATCACCCTGACCGGCGGCGGCGCACTGCTGCGCGGTCTGGATCAGCTGATCCAAAGCGAGACCGGCATCGACGTACACATTGCGGAAGACCCGCTGGACTGCGTGGCTAAGGGTGCCGGTGCGGTGCTGGATCATGTGGATGTCCTGCATGACGTGCTGGACACCGACGGCGGCCACATGTAACACGGGCAAGGCCCACACTTGCGGAAAAAGGCTCTTTTGCGCAGCGTCTGCGCTGATTTCCGCTGCAAACAATGTCTCTTGCGCGGATGGCAGGGCTGTCCGCGCTTTTCTTATGGCATGGCATCCACCCGAAACAGGAGGGTACTCCCTTGAAGGAATTTTTTGACACATGGAAATTTAAGATACTGGTAGCCGTGGCGGTGTTTCTGGTGGGCATTATGGCCTATGCCGGTGCCAACGGACGGCTGACTGCTGCCCCGCAGGAACTGCTGGGCGTGGTGCTGATGCCGCTCCAGAAGGTCACATCGGCACTGAGCGGCGGCATTGGCTCGGTGTGGGAAAAATACACCAGCATCGATGAGGTCATGGAACAGAACGAACAGCTGGAAGCGGAGAATGCTGAGCTGCGCCAGCAGATCGTGGACTATGACCGCATCAAGGCGGAAAACGAAGCCTACAAGGCGCTGGCCCGCATTCAGGATTCCAACACCGAAGCAAGCTATATTTCTGCCTTTGTGATCGGTCGCGACCCGCTGGATGAGTTCGGAGGCTTTACGCTGGACTGCGGCACGGTGAACGGCGCAGCCGTGAACGATGCCGTGATCAGCGATAAGGGCTATCTGATCGGCATGGTGGTGGAAGCCGACACCACCAGCTGCAAGGTGATGACCATTCTGCACCCCAGCTTCAGCGCTGCGGGCGTGGTATCCCGCACGCGGGAAAACGGCATTATCAATGGCAGCACCGATTATGCCGGTGACGGCCTGTGCGTGCTGACCAATCTGGAACGCGCCACTGAGACGAAGATGGGCGATCAGGTGATCACCACCGGTCTTGGCGGAGTGTTCCCGCCGGATCTGCTGGTGGGAACCGTGCAGAAGGTGGAGCCGGAAGTCAGCGGCAAATCTTCCATTGCAGTGGTGCGCCCGGGTGCAGACCCGCGCACGGTCAAGCACGTATTCGTTATTACCGACTATTAAGGGGGCGCATTTGTATGGAATCACGCCGCATGCGCAGCGCAGCCAGATCCTGAAATGGGTCTGCTACGCGGTGGCACTGTTTGTGTGCGCGGCACTGCAGACGACCCCAGCCTGCTTCCCAGCTGGGGCAGGCAAAAGCCCGCTGTTTCATTCTGCCGCTGTGTCTGGCTGTGGCCGTGTATGAAGGCCGAGTTTGCAGGTGCGCTGTTTGGTGCCGTGAGCGGCCTTTTGTGGGACTACACCGCCGGGCGCACCGTGGGTATGCTGGCGCTGGAACTGCTGTTGCTCTGCTTTGCGCTTTCGGTGCTGGTGCAGGTGTATCTGCAGGGCAGCACATGGAACTTTGCGCTCATCAGCACCGGCACGGCCCTTGTGGTGCTCTCGCTGGACTGGCTGTTCTTCTACTACATGCCCGGCTACAGCTGGGCGCTGAGCCGCTGGCTGACCTTTGTGCTGCCTTCGGCCATGATGACGCTGGTGCCGTCGCTGATGCTGTTCAGTCTGGTGCGGCACATTTACAGCGCATTTAAAATCGACAACGGCGTAGTCTGAACCGCCGGAGGAAACGCGGATGAACCAAAACGAACGAAAAACCGTTGCGCGCCGGATGATCCTGCTCATTGCAGTGGCATGTGTTATCATGGGCCTGTACGTGATGCGGCTGATCTTTCTGCAGCTGGTCAACGGCGACGACTTCAAGGCCAAGGCCACCAACACCACCGACTATAACTTTACGGTCACGGCGGCCCGCGGCGATATCGTGGACAGTGCCGGGCGGCGCATTGCCACCACAACCACCAGCTACAATGTGGTCCTCAACAAACTGCTGATGGGCGACCGGGATCTGGACACCATGCTGCAGCAGATCGTGGAGCTGCTGCGTGCGAATGGCGAGAGCTGGAATGATACGCTGCTGATCGGTCAGGCGGACGCAGCAGGCAATTACGCCTTTACGGACGATGACACGTCCACCAGCGACCAGAAGCAGCTGGCAGACATGAAGGAAACGCTTGGTCTGCAGCAGTACGCCACCGCCAACGATGTAATGGGAAATGCTGGTGGAAAAAGAACGATCTGCAGGATTTTTTCGCCGGAATGGCAGCGTGTGCTGGCCGGCATCCACTACGAGATGGACCGGCAGGCGTTTCTCCAATGTGAACAATTTTGTCATGGCGGAGAACGTGAGCGCCCTCGCGATGGCCACCATCAAGGAGCACAGCCTGCAGCTGCCAGGTGTGGAGATCGTGGAGACCAGCGCCCGCAGCTACGACCAGAGCGATATCATCCCGGCGGTGCTGGGCCGTGTGGGCAAGATCACGGCGGAAAAGTGGAAGGTGACCGATTCCAACGGTCAGGTGACCTATCCGCTGCGGGAAAAAAGGCTATAACATGAACGATGTTCTGGGCATTTCCGGTCTGGAATCCGTTTATGAGGACGAGCTGCGCGGCAAGGACGGCGTGGAGACCATCACCCGCAATTCGGACGGCGTGATCGTGGATACAAAGCTCACCACTGTGCCGGAGCCGGGCCATACCGTGCAGCTGACCATTGACAGCAACTTCCAGCGTGCCGTGGACAAGGCACTGGCGGACAACATTGATATGATCAACCGCGTGTACAATACCGGCACCATGAAAGCTGCCGCCGGTGCGGTGATGGTGCTGGACGTGAAGGACGGCAGTGTGCTGGCTGCTTCCAACTATCCCAGCTATGACCAGAACCTGTATGCCGCTAACTACAGCGAGTACAGCTCCGACCCGAGCCTGCCGCTGTTCAACCGCGCATTGCAGGGCCTGTATACGCCGGGTTCTACCTTCAAGCCCGCCGTGGCGGTGGCTGCACTGGACAGCGGCCTCATCAACCAGTATTCTACCGTTTACTGCAACGGCGTGTACAACTACTTCAAGGATTACCACCCCCGCTGTACCCGCCACGGCCACAGCGGCAACATCGATGTGGTGACGGCCATCAAGTGGAGCTGCAACATCTTCTTCTATGATGTTGGCCGCCGCCTGACCAGCGATGTGTACGATGCCTATGCCTACAAGCTGGGTCTTGGCCAGCGCACCGGTGTGGAGGTGAGCGAGGCCGTGGGCCGTCTGACCACCAAGAGCGACTCCAACTATACGGCATCGCTGGATGTGCAGGCCGCCATCGGTCAGGGCAACACGGTGGTCTCGCCCATCCAGCTGGCTACCTACGCGGCAACGCTGGCCAACAACGGCACCCGTTACCGCACCCATTTCGTCAAGGCCATTCTGGACACCAACACCGGCGAGGTGCTCAGCGAGACCAAGCCCGAGGTCATGGATGTGATCGAAGGCACCGGCAACACCTTTGAGCTGGTGCGGCAGGGCATGAAGCAGGTGCCCAGCACCATCAGCGGCAAAATTTCCAGCTATCCGGTGCCGATCGCCTGCAAGACCGGTACACCTCAGCGCAGCGAGACCTATGCGCCCGGTAAGCACTATCTGAATGCCATGATGGTGGCTTACCTTCCGGCGGATGATCCGCAGATCGCCATTGGCATTAGCATTGAGTACGGCGGCTATGGTGCCCGTACCGGTGATCTGGTGGTGGACATTGCAAATGCCTATTTTGCCCTGAAGGATGGCAGCCTTGCCCAGCAGGCTGAAGCGGAAAAGGAAGCCGAGCAGGCCCAGCAGGAAGATCAGGCGCAGACCACTGACCCAGCTCAGGCCGCTGCAGGCCAGACCACCGGCAATGCCGCAGCCCAGCCTGCACAGATGACACCTGCCGCAGACACCGCTGCGCCGGAAACGGCAGCAGAAGGGGAAGCCCAGCCTGCCGTGCAGGACGAGCAGCAGCCCGCCGCAGACACCGAGCAGAACCCCGATGCCATTGCGCCGGAGAACTGAAAACGGGAGACAAAACGGACAGACGGAAGGGCGCTGCAGCGTCGGTTTGAACCACATGGGACTGGAAAAGAAAACAAAATTGAATATTTTGTATAAAAACCAGTTGTAAAAGATTGGATTTTGTGATATCATTTCAAGCAAAGGACTTTTTTGAAAAAGCGTTCCAATCGTTTAGGAAGAGGAGAGGGTAACGGATGACGATTGCACTCATTGCGCATGACTCCAAAAAAGGAGCTGATGGTTCAGTTTTGTACGGCGTACTGCCGCATCCTGAGCCAGCATAAACTGGTAGCGACCGGCACC
>ENA-OQEL01000656-OQEL01000656.1-human-gut-metagenome-genome-assembly--contig:-NODE-656-length-11396-cov-4.859082_pt1 | contig 11396 bp, 16 predicted proteins | sample MGYA00242796_ERZ504637 | MGnify/ENA primary metagenome ERZ504637 (study PRJEB26092, sample SAMD00036306) | human gut metagenome | host: Homo sapiens | study: EMG produced TPA metagenomics assembly of... | reverse complement strand
AAGCATTTTCGTCCAGCCATTTTTCAAAAACCTCTGACTGATTTTCCGAACAGCCTTCAAACGCACTTTGTTCTCCAGAAATGGAAGTTGCTTTCAAATCTAATTTGAATAAATTTTCACATTTATACTCTGCTGGTATCTCTCTTATTTCTCCATTAATAGATGAAAAATGCATTGTATGAAAATCCGATACCTTATTACGAGCAGTCTCAACTAACTTTCTTGCCGAATCACTGATTTGTATATCATCTTCCTGAACCAAAGCATGAGAACTATTTTCTTTTTTCTCAATATTTCTGCTTGTCATATCAGGATTATTAATATACATATTACTCTGAATCTTCATAGCAGCCTCCTAATCCACTGGATCATAATTGTAATTTGCCTGTACTCCACTTACCCTTGTCCAATGAAGAACCACTCCATTGTCATATAATGGGTTTGGTGTCATTACATCAACAACTTTTCCTGTATCAGAATCAATAATTACTGTTGCACAATTACTTGTTAGACCATCATAGTTACTTGAAAAACTATTAACTCTCCAATTAGTATTAAACAATCCTACAACAAGGGCATTTTTATAGGAATTCCAACCGCTGAAAGGCGCACTTACATTGATAAATGTTGGAACTTCCTGCATTACCTGCATAGCTTCTGATTGAAATAAGACAACATTTTGATCCTTTGTTTTATATAAATTAAAGTAAATATTTCCATTGGACTTAACAGTTCTTTCATAAGTAAAATCTATCGGATTTCCATTTACATAAAAATTTGTTCTTGAACCGTCAAACTGAAAAATTGCTGCCTTATCTGGTGTATACCACATATATTTCGCATTTTCATCATCTGCCAATTTGTACTTTTGAAATTTTATTCCATAATATTTGTCATCGCTATAATTCATAGAACTAGCCATAACAATGAAATAATATGTACCTGTATTTAATCTGTATGTGCCATTATTGATTGTATAATAATTCTTTCCATCATATACTAAGACCTTATAATCACAACCTGTTGGCTGGTCAAAAGTATATTCCAGAATATCATTTTTGCTAATAACTACTTTGTAATAATCATAATCAAATGGACTATCAATCGTAGCCGTCATACGACTATTTCTCACATAAGAACTCGCCAAGTCTGTTGTATCATTGATTTCTTTGCCGTCATTAACTCCTGCATATGTATACATTAAAAAGCTACCATTTCCTGTCGCTGCTTCTATTCCAATAAAATATATACCTTCATCAAGCTTTAACATTGATAACTCTTGCGTTCCGGCTCCTACTATTGCACTTCCACCCACAAGTTCTAATGTTCCATCTGTTTCATTTAATTTATATACATATAAATCAAAATCCGCTGTATCATCCATTACCATTGCCGCTGTAAATTTAGTCGCTTTTGCAACGCTAAATGCATACCAACGCTGTTCTAATTCTGTTGCAACCGTATCATAAACCTGTGTTCCTAATGATATTGCTTTTGCATCATTAGGATTATCATTTACTGTCTTATTATCTTCAGTATTATCCGCCATATCTACCAAATTTACAGAATAGTCCTCTGTACAAATCTTTTCCATATCATTAATATCCGAAGGCAAATAATCTGCAACTTCTAAATCCTCATTATCCTTTATCGCAGAAAAATCAATAACACCCTCCTGCGATGCTGCGGTTTCACCTAATTTTTCTGTTACCACTGCATTTTCCTGAGCATGAACTACAACAGGACCACCTGCATTATACCCTAACGATAATGCCATAATCATAGCAATAGTTCCTGCCATCTTCTTTCTAATTTTCATAAAATTTCCACCTTTCCTCATTAAGATAAATATTATAATCAAAGCATACGATATTTTTATTTGCTTCCGATTCTTTAAAAATTTCTACTTCAAGTTAAATAATTTTCGTTTTCCACTTCAATAGCGATAGATTTTAAAGTCAAAAAAATTGGGATTATTTATCTTTTCAGCACCTATAATTACACCATATCTTTTTTCTATTTCCAAGAATAAGCACAGAATATCTCTTGCCTTAGTCCCTATCGCAGATGAAAATAAAGATATATTTTCATTTATATTGCTAAAATCTCTGCCAGTTATTTCTGACATAATCCGTCTTATTTCATCAACCATAATTTGCTCTTTATATTGCATCAAAATCACCATATCCTATCAATGTTGAAAATAAATTTTCTTTACACGCTTCCACACTTTCTTTATTGTACAAAGAATAGCAGCCACATATTCGGGCTTCTTCATCCACTACATTCACTGGAAGCGTCATATATACAAGCCTATCTAATGAGTCTGTCGCCTCCCAGTTGATATAGAAATTTGATAAAAATACACTGTCCACATCATAATCCAGCCTATATTTCAATGCCTTTACCATCGTTTCTACATAATTATTGTTGTAATCCACAAATCCGGTATTCAATATTACATAATCTGGTTTTACTGCATTTGCAACCATATAATTCATAATTCCAAAATCATCAAATAATTTATTGCTAATTGGTACTACACCACCAGGCACCCCAACAATCACAATATCTGCGTCTTCAGAATTTGCAATATAATTCACATAGTGATTAAATCTCACAATTTTTTCTGCAGCATTAAGGGTTTTATTCATAAAATCAGGAAAACTGTGAAATCCCCAAAGCTCACAATAAGATTTGCTGCCTATTTGTGATACTTTATATCCTCCACTTAAAAACATTTCTCTGACTCTAAGCTGAATATCAAATTTTCCGGTATTTGCACCTGTACCAACAATCATAACTAATGGTTTATCTATGTCCCGAATCTTAGGTATTCCATCTGAATATAAATCTTCATTAAATGTCATTTTATCATTCTCTTGAGACTCATATCTAATATCTAAAAACTGCTTTCCTGCACTCTTTATTATCTCCGTGTACATATTTATCTGATTGTGTTCCAACGGAATATTGGTATCTGCAACAATCACTATTTCTACTTCCGCAAGTGCTTTCTGAAAATCATCTGTTACCATAACGCCTGTACTTACACCAAGCTTTGCTCCTGCATCTGCTCCACAATACCCCCAGCTCTTTAACGAAACTACTTTGACAATTTCATATTCATTGATTGTATCTCTATGAATAACCATATGAAGAAGAGATGTATCATATGGAAATAGCATTGCTTTCTTTTTTTTCATCTCGACCTCCTACAAAATAGTTATATTTTCATCAAATCCATTGATTTCCTGCAATATGCAGTAATCTATAAAATCATTCTCAACCGATGCTTTCGCCTTTGCACAATGATCCAGTTTTTGTGCCATGTTGTTAGCTTGTCCTTGTTTTAAAATGAACTGCACATACAAAACAATATTTTGCACACCAACAATTTTTACACTGTACTTCTGTCATTTTCCCTATATTTAGTAATTTGTCTACTTGTGACTTATCAAAACCACTTTCAACATTTCCAATTATCATATCCTTCGATTCTTCGCACACTTTCTCACAAGGATAATAATTACCCAGTACATCTACAAACAATTTATGTACACCTGGAATACATGGTCCACTCGGATGAGAGTATTCTTCATGTAACCCTGTTATTTTCCTATCTCCATATGTGGTTTTTATCTGCCAAAAATATGTTTCCACAATATTTGATACATCAATACCCTTTACTTTTCCATATTTAGAATACATCATTTTGAATACTTCATATTCATACTGCTCAAAATAAGAATCTCCAGGAAGAAATTTATCATCTTCCTTGATTCCCTCTCTTGAAATAGAATTAAACAATACACGATATTCCCTTAAAGCCTCTTCTTTAATGAAAAAATCATTGATACACTTCAAATCTGCCTCTGGATCAATCACACAATTAAACTGTATATTTTCTTTTTTATCATGGTATTTCCGATATACCATTTTTATATTCTCCATGACTATATCAAAAGAGCCTGTATCGTCAACTCTATGTCGATTTTTATTATGATATTGTCTCGGTCCATCCAAACTAATTGTTAATACAAAATTATTTTTCATCAAGAAGTCTAATTTCTCTTCCGTAAGCAATGTTGCATTTGTTGTTACAAAATATCTGATTTTCTTTCCATAATATTCATTGTTGCAATATTCCACAATTCTTCTTATCATTTCAAACTCAATCAAGGGTTCTCCACCATAAAATCCTATCTGTGCATCAGGAATATCAAAGGAATGTAAAAAATAAAAATCTATCGCCTTTTTAGCTATTTCAAAAGACATTTTTCTGTTATTATGCTGTCTGTTATAAAAACCACCTGAATATGGACAATATTCACACTTTAAGTTACATTGTTGCGTAACTTGCAACGTCAATGACTGGACTGATCCTTCTAAATAATTTTCTAGTAACCTTGAAGCCGGATGTTCAATTTTACACCAAGATGACTTGATAAAAAACCTTGTTCTGTTAACCTATTTAATATCTCGTTCACATCAGCATCACATTCTGAAATGTTTGCTGTCCCTTTTTCCAAATGCTGTAAATGTACATACACACTCTCTGGTATTCTGACAATGGCATTTGTATTAAAATCATAAAAATAGCAACAATTATATGTTCTAAAACAATGAATAAATGGTTTTTCCTTCATAATAATTTTCCTCTTATAAAGTATGGCATCCGCTAATTGCTAGATGCCATACCCCTTTTTTCATTCCTATCTGCTTTTATTTATTTTGCCTTACGTTCAGAATCGTTATATTTAGCAGTGTAAGAATTTGTACCCGATGGGCACGGACAGTTAGTGCAGACACAAAAAGCATATGCCTGTAAAGATTTCTTATCTAACTTTACTTTTTTTCCAAGTTTTCTCATAAAATTCACCTCCTTTCACATTTCATTTTATATTTATCGTTAAATAATAAATATTTTATATAGCCAACTATCTGTACAACATTTCTATACTTCTTCATCTATCTTGCTTGATGTTAATAAAGAATCCGTCTTAGAGTATGTACCATTATTTGTATAGGTTGCACTCGCCCGGTTTGCAGCATTCGATATACCAGTTGCTTTCTGCGATATTTTGCTTACAAAAGAATTATATCCTGTAAAGACCGTTTTCAGCGAACTGATATCTGCCTGCTTTAAAGCATCCTCATCTAATTCCAACTTGTTTCCTTTTCCTATGGTAATACCTATTTTGGCAAGCATATTACTGTTTTTGTCTGTCATTCCAGTCATCCATGAAGCATTTCGCAATACATCCTTTGTATTAGATTCTCCGGCTTCCTTAACTACATCATTATAATCTTCAACAAAAGATTTACTGCCTTGGTGATTTATCCCAGTCATAATCCTCTACCTCAATCTCTTTCCCGTTTTTCATCTTTCTTTTTATTTTCTTTTTTCCCCAAAGAGAAGAGTCATTCAAAGCATCTGCTGATTTTTTCAGAGAATCTGCACTTGTTTTCATCAAGGTAAGTTTTTGTGAAGTATCACCTTTTCCCGATAATTTTTCAGCATCCTGTTTTGCATAATATGCTTTCATAAGTTTTCTATAGCTTCCATTTTTGATGCAGCATAATCAGAAAGCATATTTGTATTGCCTACTGATGAACTATCTGACGTTCCACTAAACAACGCTGAAAAATCTACATTGCTGTTATATTTACTTGTATAATCACTAAAACTTTTGATTTCTGACATAACACCAGCCTCCTTTCCGAACTATAAACGTATATCTATCGGTGTATATACTACCGACTGTCCACTTTCTGATGCTGGATTTTTTATTGTTTCTGCTGTTTCTGTTTTAACATCTGCATTCTCTGATGCATCTGTTGCCGTATCTGCATTTTCCTGTGTATTCTCTGCTTTCTGCGTTTGATCCTTCTTTGTTTCTGCTGCATCTGTACGGTTGTCTGCCTTTGCTGCTTCTTCCATAGATTTATTTGCATCTGAAAGTGAAGACATCTGTGATGCTGTTGCAGACTGCGCTTTTGCCTGCAAATCTGCCAGTTCTTCTTCTTTCTTTTCGGTATTGCCTTTTCCAGCATCCTGCTTGATTTCAGACTCAAGCACACCGGCTCTTCCTTCCATCTGTGTTGCCATACTACCCTGCACTTTTGCCTGCTTAATAGATGAATCTGCGGAAATCATTGCCCGCATACCTGCCTGTGACAAGCTTGTTTCTTTCTTTGCAGATGTATTTTTTGTACCAGCCACCATATCATCCATAGATGACTTTTTACTCTGCTGTTCCTTTCTCTGTTCAATCTGGTGCTGTCTTAACTGTTGATTGAGATTTGTAATTTCCTGCTGTATCTCCTGACGTTTCTTCATCTTATCCTCTAATGACAGTTCTTCATTTGATGATAAGTCCTGCAATTTCTGCTGTGCATTTGCAATCTGATTCTGAATATTTTTGCTCACAGAATCATTCGCCTGTGCCATTCCCATTACTCCTGTCTGCGTATTCGTTCCGTTAAATCCATTAATTTTCATCATTTCGTTGTCCTCCTTGAGCTAATACTCTGAAATCCGTTTCCTGAAAATCTGTATAACATGATTTCTCTTTATTTTTTCTTTCGGCATATCTTTCTTCACAATAAACTGTGATGTTGTGAACCGCCCTTTTTTCGTTGTGAAGCAGTCTGAAAATGCTTTTCAGACTGTCGCAGTGCTCCTCAAATATTGTTGCAAGCAACATATTTTCATCGCTACCTGCGCAAAAAAAGCACTACATATTTCTGTAATTTTTGTAATTTACAAAATACATAGTGCCAATTTATTTCTTTATTCTACCTGCATCATAATGCTAAGGATTACTTCCTCATTTCCCTGCTCCAAAGATATATCTCCCATATACATTCTGGCAACCCGGCGAATGTTATTTAAACCCATTCCATGTTCCCTCCCAGATTTGGTTGTTTCTGGCAAATCGCTATCACCAAAATTAAGCTGACCCCCAAAACTGTTTTTTATGGTTATCATAAAGATACTGTTTTTTCGAAAAGAAGAAATGCTGATATACGGATCATCTCCACTTACATTTTCCATGCAGTTATTCAAGGCATTATTCATGATCACACTCAGATCAAATGCATTTAACTTCGTATTCTGCGGATAATGAAAATCCGACAGAAACCGAATCTGCCTTTCTTTTGCTTCTCTCAGCTTTTCCATCAAAATGACATCAATTACCGGACTTCCTGTCTTTATTTCCGGAGATACCTCGTCCCATTCATTTTTCAGATGTTCCAAGTATTCTGTAGCATCATCCATATTATTATGTGCCACGAGATGTTCCAGTGTCTGTATATGATTTCCCATATCATGGCGCATGGAGCGGATATCCCGATACAACTTTTCGACTTCCCCGATATGCTTTTTCATGTCACTGATCTGATTTAATACCAGCTCTTGTCCCCGCTGTTCTTCCTGCATCTCTTTCCAGTTTTGGAACATTACAATCACAACAAGAATAGCGACTATGGAAATCAGATAGTGTAAAAAGCTTAAAGCTCCATAAAATCCATATGTATCAATCAAGTTCTTTCCAGTATCTCTTTCGTATATCATGAGATAATATTGTAAAATGCCATACCCAGTGACGCCTACAAGCGAAGGTATAATAAGCATTACCATCTCTTTGACACTCATTTCATCTTTTTTGTATATATACGCTTTATTGATCAGTCCTATTGCAACCGCAATAAAGCAATACAAAGTACAATATCCAAAACTCTGGTTCCAACATATAGTCCGTATTGCAGCCACACTTTTTCTGCACCCATATTCCGAAATACAAGTGCTTTTGTAACAAGATCATCAAGTCTGGCTGCCATTGCAACCGTTAACCATCGGATAGAAAAGAAAGTAATTGCAAGAAATATTTTCTGATATATATTTCTTCTGTCCTCTGCATACATCACAAGAAACGCTGCTATAACTCCAATCAGATATGCGGAAAAATTATCAATCTGTGGCGGAATCATATATAAAACAAGCATAATCGTAATATAAACAATACTGACTGCCGCAGCCCCTTTTTTCTTTTTTATATAGGGACAAACAAATTTTCCAAAATAGATTCCTGTAATCATAAGGAGTGCAATAACAGAAATTTTCGATGTAACCATCCAGCATTTTTCTACCAAACTCATCCGATTTCTTTTCCTTTCCTCTGATTATATTTCAAATATTGTTTTACAAACTCAGAATAATTCTGTTTTGCAATCAATGCAGTTCCATTTTCCATCGTCACACAATTTGCATCATATTTCTGAACATATTTGAAATGTACGAGGTAGGCTCTGTGTGTACGAAAAAAATCTGCTCCCGCAATTTCACTCAGTTCCTGCAATTTTCCATAATATTCAATATTCGTATCCCGTGTATGGATAATGACTTTTCGATTATATACCTCAGCATACACAATATCCTTCAAAAACACTTTCATATGGCTTCCTCCGGACTGCACCATCATGTATTTTTCATCCAATTGATTTTCAGAATATTCTTTAATGCTTCTGACTGCACGTTTCACAACTTCCTCAAATTTTTCATCTAAAAACGGTTTCACCAGATAATGAAATGCTGCAACATCAAATGCCTGAAAAACATACTCCTCCACAGCAGTTACAAATATCAATACCATTCTTTCATTTTTCTGACGCAGAATCCTTGCCGTTTCCATTCCATCCATTCCTGGCATCTGAATATCCAAAAATAGAATATCCGGCTCACAACCACTTGCAATCAATTCATCACCAGATAAATATTTTTCTATTACTGCATCCGGTAATAATTTCTTTATTTTTTCCTTCTAATATCAATCCTATAGATTTTTCATCATCGCAGATTGCTATTTGCATCTTGTCACTTCCTTACTTACATACAATTATATTTATTATATCGGAAAAAATCTTTTAATAGCTAGCCACCATGTTGCGAACAGACCATTTTTTTGTTGTGAAATAGCATATCACTATATTTCTTCCACTCCATCCACTCCATCCTTCAAAAAGTACTGATGAATATATTATCATTCACTCTATTATTTCCACATATTTTGTTGCAAATAGATTATCTAAACTTTTCTCTGAAAGTTCATGCCCATCACTATTTTCCACCAGATGATACAGTTCATGCAATTTATGTTTCATATCGTGCTTTAACTTCTGCACTTCCTTATTCTGTTTTTCTGCTTCTTCATAATAGATGTCTTTATAGTGCATTTCTTCCCTGTACATTGCATCCTCATACTGTTTTTGCACAAGATAATTAAAACGCTCCATCATATACAGCATAAAATAATCTGTCAGGACAATGGAAATTACAATACTGGCACACATAAGCAGGCTTTTTTCACTGCCAGCTTCCAATGACAAAAGAATAACAAAGCAACAATTCAACACCGTAAAGGTAAATACCATAACCAGCACACCCAAAATTTCTCTTGGAAAGTCGGCAATCTGCATCCCTTTCTTTGAAATCAATTTTGACAGAATATACATCACATTTCCACGAACAAAGCTGCATATTACCATTACAAAATAATATTTATAACTTTCTCCCATATGAAAATTCATAGCATGCAGTAACAGCAAAGCTACAGGTTCAAACAGCATTCCAATACCCATGAATGTCACAATATTTATAATTCTCGTCCACATTCCTGATTCATAATAAAATGATAACAGTATAAGCACAATCAAAAGAGTCGCAAGATTCAGATACGGATTTTTTATGTTGCTGATAAATGTCCATATAATTGCAGCAATGGTAAATCCAGCCCATATCCATACCTTTGATACTGGTTTCATTTTCTTATTGGAATGAAAATAATACATAAACACTGCCAGATCAAACAGGCTGATGGCAAAGCGTATCACATATTCCATCCTTAAACCATCCTCCTTACAAACTCCATATGTTTTTCTTTTAAATTCTGCTTATGGGAACGGGCAATCAGAAGTCTTTCTTCATTGTCCATCACTACTTCATCTCCCTCAATCGCCCTGATATGCCCAAGATTGATGATATATGATACATGAATATGGGCAAAGACCTTATCATCAAGCTGTTTCCATATTTCTTCAGTTGTCATATTTGCCTTGAAATTTTCTGAGATCGTATGTATCACTGCCTGACGACCTTTCTTCTCAAAATACACAATATCATCGCAGCTAATACGAAACTGATTTTTTCGGAACTGAAAGACAAAGTCACGCTTTATCATATGAAGATACTGCATGGCTTTTAAAAGGACGGACTCCAGCTTTTCCACTGTAATCGGTTTAGAAATATAGTCAAAGGTAATAACCTCAAAAACATCCATAACATACTGCGTATATCCAGTCAGGAATACAAACAATGCTTTGGCATCTATTTTCCGGATTTCTTTTGCAAGCTGCAAACCATTCATCTCCGGCATTTCAATGTCAAATATATACAGATGATACATTTCCCCATCATCTATAACATGCTTCAGCAACTCCTTCGCTGTAAAATACACTTCATAAGAAAACTGGTACTGCGCTAACTTATCAAAAGCACTTTCCAGCATTTCTACATCTGTTCTGCTGTCATCACAGACCGCAATATTAAGCATAACACTTCCTCCTTTTCGGGCTTGGAAGTAGGAAGCACTTCAATTTATCTAATCAACTTAGATAAATAAGCCAGCACACGGTCAAAAAAATCATTTCTCTGCTCCTTTGTGCTGTTCGCAACATAGTAATCCAGATTAAAATCTTTCATACTGCTCTCACCTGTTATCAGATATGTAGGATCAATTCCATATTTATGATAGAGTGTCAACACTTTATCTACAGATATTCCCGTTATACCCGCCTCAAGCTTTCGATAATGTTCTACTGTAACATCCAATACATCCGCAATTTCTGACTTTTCGAGGTTCATATTCAGTCTTGCCTCTCTTAGTCTCTTTCCTATCTGTATATTGGCATCTTTTCTTCCTGTGTCCAAGATTTTGCACCTCTTTTCCATGTTAATCATATCAATGGGACTTTGATTCTCATAGTCCAGAAAACAACCCAACGCACATCATTTTATGCTCGTAAGTAGGTTAATTTGTGCTTTTATTAAAAAAACGAATGGCACATCTGATACCATTCGTCTTTATCTGCTTTATATTCTGTTGTAAATCCTATTAGCGGACGTTTTTTCGGCTATTTATCATATCCATCACTGCATTTCTTTTACTCTGATCATCCACAGTGTTTTTAAAAATTTTCAATTCTGATGTGAATACTGTTCATTCATAAGCGTGGAATGAATCATAAAATCCGCTGTTGCAATATTATTAGCAATCGGTATAGCAAAAATTATATAAGAAACTGCAACGGACAGAGAATATTTACACACTTTC
>ENA-OQEL01000655-OQEL01000655.1-human-gut-metagenome-genome-assembly--contig:-NODE-655-length-11400-cov-3.597179_pt1 | contig 11400 bp, 18 predicted proteins | sample MGYA00242796_ERZ504637 | MGnify/ENA primary metagenome ERZ504637 (study PRJEB26092, sample SAMD00036306) | human gut metagenome | host: Homo sapiens | study: EMG produced TPA metagenomics assembly of... | reverse complement strand
AATTGAAAAAATGCCACTTTCCTATATTGACAGCCACTCACACGGTGATATGGTCAGCCGTATCATCGCCGATGTAGATACATTTTCAGAGGGACTTTTGATGGGCTTCACACAGCTCTTTACAGGAATTGCAACAATAGCAGGCACGCTTATTTTCATGCTTACAATAGATGTGAAGATATCATGCATTGTAGTGCTCATCACACCTCTGTCACTTTTTGTGGCAAGCTTTATCACTAAAAAGACTTATTCCATGTTTCAGCTGCAGACAAGCACAAGGGGAGAGCAGACATCACTCATAGACGAGATAGTAGGAAATGAAAAGGTCGTACAGGCCTTCAACCATGAGGATGAGGCTCTTTGGCAGTTTGATGAGATAAATGACAGATTACAGAAATGCTCACTGAGGGCAACATTTTTTTCAAGTCTTACAAATCCGAGTACACGTTTTGTCAACAGTCTTGTGTATGCCGGAGTCGGAATCTTCGGCGCCATGAGTGCACTCACAGGCGGAATCACAGTAGGACAGCTTTCATGCTTCTTATCATATGCCAACCAGTACACCAAGCCGTTCAATGAGATATCAGGTGTCATCACAGAGCTTCAGAACGCACTTGCCTGTGCTGCGCGTATCTTTGAGCTTATTGAAGAGGAAAAGGAGATACCGGATGCTTCGGATGCGGTAACACTTGGTGAGGCAGACGGACGCGTGGACATCGAGGACGTTTATTTCTCATATGTGCCGGATAAAAAGCTTATCGAGGATTTCAATCTCCATGTAAAGCCGGGACAGCGAGTGGCTATCGTAGGACCGACAGGCTGTGGAAAGACGACAATTATCAATCTGCTTATGAGGTTTTACGATGTAAACAGTGGAACAATTAAGGTGAGAGGACACGATATCAGAAAAATCACACGAGAGAGTCTTCGTGACAACTATGGTATGGTGCTTCAGGAGACATGGCTCAAGAAGGGTACAATCCGTGACAATATCATAATGGGAAAGCCTGATGCTACAGATGAGGAAATCATTGCAGCAGCAAAGGCATCGCATGCACACAGCTTTATCAGACGTCTGCCGAAGGGCTACGACACTGAAATCGGTGAGGACGGCGGCAGCCTGTCACAGGGGCAGAAACAGCTTTTATGTATCACAAGAGTCATGCTTTGCTTACCGCCTATGCTGATATTGGATGAGGCAACATCATCGATTGATACACGTACAGAGATTAAGATTCAGAAGGCATTTCTTACCATGATGCAGGGCAGAACCAGCTTTATAGTGGCTCATCGTCTGTCTACCATCAGGGAGGCTGATATTATCCTTGTTATGAAAGACGGAAAGATTATAGAGCAGGGTAATCATGAGAGTCTGCTTGCAGCGGACGGATTTTATGCGAACCTCTATAATAGCCAGTTTGCATAGCATAGGGCTATAGAAATACGGGGCATAAGCCGCCGGAGTTGAGAAAAGCACATCACCAGAATGATATGGCAGTCATGCAGGCATACGAATTTACAAAAGGCAGTGAAGCGTATAAAAGCGAAGCAGCCTGTGTTGCAGAATTGATGAAACTTTATCAGAAGAAAGTAGAAGAAATCGAAAAAAAGATAACACGCCGGATACGGCATAATTCTTTTAGCAAAGCTAAGAGCGCACTTCTATACAGGCAATTAAATTACAATGTTCTAATTTGGGAAAATAGTTCCAATGAAAGTGATGTGACGAATTTGAAGTTGAAGGAGAATGCAGATATGAAAAAGATACTTGTAACAGGTGGAACGGTATTTGTTAGTCGGTATATTGCAGAGTATTATGTTACTAAAGGCTACGATGTATACGTGCTTAATCGAAACACTAAAGAACAGTCAAAGGGCGTAACACTTATTGAAGCTGACAGGCATAATCTTGGTGAGACCCTTCGCGAATATCGTTTTGATACAGTAATAGATACGGCATATACTGGTGATGATGTAGAACTGTTGCTTAACGCTTTGGGAGACTATGAAAACTATATTCTTATCAGTTCAAGTGCCGTATATCCAGAATATGCTCCACAACCATTCAAGGAATATGCTCATCTTTCTATCAACAAGTATTGGGGCAAGTATGGAACAGATAAAATAGATGCAGAAACTGTTTTGCTAAAACGAAATCCAAACGCATATATTCTTAGACCTCCATACTTATATGGTCCAATGAACAATGTATATAGAGAAGCGTTTGTTTTTGATTGTGCATTGGCTGACCGAAAATTCTATTTACCTAAAGCTGGTGATATGAAGTTGCAATTCTTCCATGTTCATGATTTATGTAGGTTCATTGATGTTCTGTTGAAAGTAAAACCGTCACAGCGTATCTTTAACGTAGGAAATAAGGAAGGTGTTTCGATTCGTAAGTGGGTAGAGTTATGCTACGCTGTTGTTGGAAAACAAGCTACATTTGTAGAAATTCATCAAGATATTGAACAAAGGAATTATTTTAGTTTTTATGAGTATGAGTATTGCTTGGATGTTTCCTTGCAGTATGAACTAATGGGCGATGTAAAATCATTAGAACAGGGGTTGGAAGAAGCCTATGCTTGGTATATCCACAATAAGGATAAGGTAAATAGAAAGCCTCTTATCGAGTACATAGACAACACTTTGTGTTAAGTCAATTCAATTCCATTTTGGTAAACACGAGAAACTTTGAATTCGTAGGAGGTATCGAAAAATGAATAGGAAAACTATATTCTGTTTTCTGACAGCTTTGATAATGATTTTTGTTCTTGCCGGCTGTGGTGGAAAGAATAGTGGTGGGAATATTGACAATGTTCAAATTCCTGATTGGAAACCGTCGGAAATATATTCAGACAGTGATATTGAGGCGGCTTTCCAAACAGTAAAAGACTATTTCGGCAACGAATTTGACGGCTGCACACTGACAAAACTGACCTATCCCGGAGATACATACGCCGATGAATTTTATGAATGGGCTGAACAATATGACGCGGATGAAGCAATCGTAATATTATCATCTTTCGATGTAGACTCATCAGGCGGGGATGGTTCGCTTAATCCGGATTCAACATATGATGATTGGAAATGGATTCTAATTAGGAATGACAGTGGAAATTGGGAACATGTTGACCACGGGTATTAAAGCGACAGATTAAAGTTTATCGGGGAGCAAATAGAACAAAAATCGGTATTTGTAGACGGAGGTACACAACATGAAAAAAATCAGCTTAGTGGTTTTTCCAGCTTTAACAATAGTGTTAGAAGCATTACCAATGGGAGCAGTTTGTACTTTTGCTATATCTCCAACAGAAAGAGTAAGAGAAACATTTTCATACTTTAGCCTTATACCGTTTGGATATGCAAATTTTGCTCCACTTATTACAGCCATACTTACTGTTGTTGCCAATAAGACCATCATGGTTGTTCCAAAGCCGCTTATCGGTCAGACTGCATCAGAGTTTTTATGGAAGCAGGAAAAACACTTACCAATGAGGAGGTCGTAAGGGAACTTCTCGAATTGTTAAAGAAGAATGCCATGAAAGAGCAGGCAAATGATGTATTTGAGATATGCAGCTATGTAGATGGACTGGAGAAAAAGATTGATTCCATGACGGAAGAACTCACCAGTATGCAGAACCAGATAAAAGAAATGCAGGAGGATACACTTGTCAATAATGCTAAAAAGGCATTGTCGGAAGCACAGGAGCGACTTAATGCCAGATGTGAGCAGATAAAGTCACAGGTATCTGAAGTGAAAGCACAGGTCAAATCTACAGCTAAGAACATAGTTGATGAAGCAAAGGCAAAGGGAAGATCTGCATTATACAGGGTGTGGATGAGGTGAAGCAGGAAGCGGCACATAAGGAAGTATCGAAGGTAAGGGAAGATAAAGCCAGATAGATGTGATGACGTGGGAGAAATCCTGCGTCCTTTTTTTATACCGATTTGTTACAATACAGAACACTAATTCGATGTACAAGGGATGGTTATTGGACAGTATAAAGTGCTATAAATAAAGCATAAGGAACAGATGCATGATAAATGAGTTAAATAGAACATTTACGGAGGTGGCAGTTATGCATATATAGGCGTTTATTTTAATATTTGTTGTTGGTTCAATCATTGTCGCTTGTGATGGGGATTATTCATGAATAGCTGCAATCGGTATATTTGTAGGATTTTTTGTATTGCTATTGCAGTATTATGGTTATTTACCCAGCCTGTTTTATTAATAATTGCTATTAGGCTATTATTGAATTCCGATGTGCAAACTTCATTTTCCGATGAGCTTCCAGTTTGTCAGGGTTTGTGATATACTCCTTTATGGATTGAATGATATTTTTGCATATGTCGGTTCGATTCATAAGACATACCTCCTAAGTGTGATTAAGTTTGTCGCTGCAACGACCTCACTTTTGGAGGCTTTTGTCAAGTCTTTTCAGAAAAAAACAGAAATTTTCACAAAAAAAGTAAAGCCCTATAGCCTTGAAAAAATCAAGGCTTTGGGGCTTAAGTTGACAACATTGCCGTCTGATACTGAAATTCACCGTAATAGACCGCATAGGAAACCATATCATCTTTTGTTATTTCAGCGAGCTGTTCATCTATGTGAGATGCCAGCTTGCGAAGGTTGCCATTTTCTTTTAAGCGAATGGCATAGGATACACCATTTGTTTCACGCTGATGATATAGTTACGGCTTGGTAAATCCACTGTCTCTCCGGAGAAGCAATGGAATGTTTGGATAACAGGAGCGTAGAATCCAAAGCCAGCAGAATCATTTCTGGTTTCTTTATGGAATACACTACTTTTCGGAATCGTCGCATCAAATCATAAAACTGATTTAGCGTAGTATCATCCAAACGGTTGAAAAAACGCGAAAGAGTTGGTTGCGAAGCAAGTGCATTCTTAGCCAGAACTGCTGTCAGGATTGGGGCATTGGTAAGTTCATCAGCACAGTCATCTTCAAAGTATGCTCCGAGAATCTGGTAGATTATCTGTCACAGATTTTCATCATCTTTATGGAAACGAAAAGATGCACTGTCATTGGTTTTGATTTCTTTTTTCAGGATGTTCACAAAAACCAAGTTTGCAGGCAAACTCCTTAATCAAAAGAAGACCTGCATCGGAGGATAAATCGCCTCCACCAAAATTTAATTTCAGATATTTGTTGCTTTCTAAGACGGTGTCGTTTAAAATAGTCATTGAGAACTTCTTCTTTGTTTTGATTTGGCTTTGACACCTAAATTTTAACAAACTTGAAGTTCTTTTTCTATGAAAATTTTTTCACCCATTAAGTGAAAGTAAGAAGTATCCAAAAAAACAAGTAATTATGCGGCATTGACCGCATTAACCTGAATTATTATGAATAATTCAGGTTAATAGAGAGACTAAAGTGAACAGACAGGAGATGAGAAAATAATTTGTTTTACTTAATGATAATAGATTCACCTGAGGAGAAAAGGGTGTTTGTGGTTATTTATGAAAAGTATAGATACTTGATGATGAAAGTAGCACATGATGTACTGAAGGATAATTTTCTGGCAGAGGATGCGGTACATGAAGCATTTATAAAAATTGCTCACAATATGCAGAATATACATGATGTAGAGTCAGTTGAGACAAAACGATATTTAATTATTGTCGCAAAGAATGCCGCCATAGACATATATAGATCAAGGAAGAAGATGAAGGTAAAAAATGTTTATCGATGAGTTGGGAGAAGATGCAGGTCCGATAAACTTATCTGAAAACAGATATAGGACAATGAAATATTAGATATATTGAAAAATTTGCCAGTTAAGTATAGAGATGCTTTTTTTATTAAAGTATTCCAATCATATGAGTAATGCAGAGATATCGAAAATATTGAACATATCAGAAGGTACAATTAGACAGCGAATTGCCAGAGGAAAACTGATAATAAAAGAAGAGATAGAAAGATTGGAGGGAAAATAGTATGGGACAAATAGATGTAACAGATGCATGGCTTTATAAGTATATGTCCATCGTAGATGAAGCAATTATAAATGAAATCGAAAAGAATGTAGATTATGATTATGCTTTTTCTGATGAGTTCAATCGAAAAATGGAGAGGACAATCCGTAAAGAAAAATTCATACCATTTTGGAATTCAGTTTCTAAGTTTGGAAAAAGTGTGGCAATTTTTGCTTTAGTAATTGTTACTTCGTTATTTGCAGTTACTATGAGCGTAGAAGCATATCGTATTCAATTTTTTGAAACAGTTAAAACAATTTGGGAAGATTCGTTTTTCTACACTTACTTTACAGAAGAGAAAGACATTGGATTTCAGAAAAGAGAGTTTGAATATTTGCCGGATGGATATTATTTGATAGAAGAAATCAGTGATGGTAACATTAATACAACTATTTATTCTAACGAAAGCGGAGAACAGATTATTATCGATCAACATCTAGTCAGTGATAATAGGCAGATTACCATGGACTTAGAATACAGTGAAGAAAAAGAAGTGGAAGTGAAGGGGTTACCACTCCTAATTTACAGATATGAAGATGGATTTGTAGGTGCATATTATGAATACCAAGAATCAGTGTTCATTTTGTCAGCAGATAAGATTTCCGATGATGAAATTATAAAGATTATAGAGGGAATCAACTAAATAAAGTTTGTGTGAGGAGGCCCAAGCAGAGCCTCCTTAAAAAAAAAATAATGTAACAAACAGGTAGGAGAAATTCGTTATTGTTATATGAGAAGGAAAATCACGAAGGAGGTATTGTATGAATTACTTTAAAAAGGATTGGAAGGTTAGTTGCAATTTGTATTTGTGCTGTTTGTGTTGGAATCATACCAATTACGGCGCATGCTATGGAGGTCTCTGACAAACAGATACAGCCGAGAATGGATTATATATCCTCATACGGAACAGAATTGACTATATCAGATTCAAGGAGAAGCGAGTGTAACAGGTTTTGTTAGGGGAAAAAAAGGGGTAACGAATGCATACGTTAAAGTAACATTGCAGAAAAAGGTGTCTGGATCGTGGGTGTATGTGCAATCATGGGAATCTAGCGGTTCAGGAAGAAATGCAACTATAGCAGAGACTTATTCGGTATCTAGAGGAACATATAGGGTTGTCGCATTAATAAAAGCAGGGACAGAGAGTAAATCTCCGATATCGGCGGAAAGAACATATTAAAAGTTAATGACCTTCTCAAAAAATTGAACAGCAAAAAAATCTGAACAATGAAGAGGATGTATCTGATCAAATTAAAATAAGTTTAGCTAATTCAAGTATTGAAGCTACGTCATTAGAAAATACCATTATTATAGTGACGAATGATTCTATGTATGATATTACAGTAGGGGATGAATATTGGATAAGCAAACTAAATGGCGAACAATGGGAAGATATGCCCACAAATATTGTGTGGAATGATTTGGGAATACAAATTAGAGCTGGTTCATACCACGAATTTAATTGTAACTTGAATTTGTTTGGGAATTTTGATGAGGATGAAAAATATCGTATTACAAAAAAATGTGTATGTGAATCAAAAAGAATATACATTATATGCAGATTTTACAGTAAATTAGGTGTTAGAGTAGTGTAGAAAAAAGTCTATATACCGGTATATCAAGGTTTATTTTGTCGGTGGATAGTATTTCTGAGATGATGAAATTATAAAGATTATAGAGTAAATCAATTAAAAAGGAATAAAGCGAAGGAATTATTAAATGAAACAATGGAAGAATTGAATCTTTCTGAACAAATGAGTATTAATGGTGGAGGTATTAATGCCTCAATGGTTTGGTACAATTTATATGGTGCATTCGCAAAACATGGCTGTGCATATCCGGTAGGATATAAGTCTACTTGAAAAGAGCGAAATAGAGCCATCTGTAAAAGTAGCCAGCCAGATTGCGCGAGCTTTAGATAATTGTATCTATAAAATATTTGACTTGGATGAAACAGGAGAGTATTTGTGTACAGGCTGTGAATGTGATAATCGTCAGTAACTTGGTTCGCTGATAAAAATAGAAAAAGGGAGGTGAAGCTTTATGAACTACAGTAATCCTCAGAGGTATAAAAACGGAGATGGGGCTCGCTTTGAAAGTGAAAGAGTGAGTATAAAACAACAGAAAGAGAGATTGATACTATAAAAAAAGTACTATCAATATTATTGGCTTTGGCAATTACGCTAGTGGGGGTGTGCCTGTGTTCGCTGATGGGAATTCTGTTAATGGAGTAAGGAGCCTAGAAACTCAGACGGAATTGCTTGAATATGCAACGAACGTATTTCCGAAGCATTTACATGCATTAGTGGAGATTGGAGATTTGAATGGTGCTGTAGAAGAGTATTCTCTTGGGGAACCCTTTACAGTATTTAACGTTGAGGAAAACACCAATTCGAGTTGTTTTCCAGTGTTACAAAACGAAGATATAGTTGCTATACTTGAAATTTCAGAAAATCATGGTGAATACAATTCTTCCTTATCAGTTTCTTTTGCCAGAGAGTTGGAAGATATTTTGAATAGTAATATGATGAAAAGTTGTTTCACTGATTAAAATGAAAAAGAGAGGTGAGATTTTATGTATTATAGTAATCCTCAGAGGTACAAAAATGGAGATAGATAATTGGCAGACTATGATTCTAATTTTTGAGGTAGTGTGTAGAATTTTCAAAAAACAAGGAGGAAAATATGGAGCGGTTTATTCGGAAATTATTTGGTTTAACCTTTAGTGCATTATTGGCAGTTGTTATGCTGTTTAGCTCGGTTACTGTATTTGCAGAAGAATATGATAGCAAGTATCCAAGTGAAAATGTAAATATCGCTAAAACACGAGCAGAAATGTTTCTAAATAGTGTGGGGAAACCTGCATTATTAGAAGAAGGTATTTTGTTGAAAAAAATTTGAACGGAGAATATGAAGCTGTATCGTTTAGTATGCCAGAGAATGGTTATATAATTGTGAATATAAAAGATTTAACTATTCCAGAGTTGAGTTTTGAAAACTCGAATCCTTACGATAATGTTAAAAATCCGATATATAATGGGGTACTAAGTTATTATAGCAAGGTTGGAGAAGAGTTTGTATCTTTAAAAGATAATTCAAGTGTTAGGATAGAACAGTTTGAAAATGTATATTCTAAAGAAGAGATTGCTGATAAAGAAGAATCAATTAGAACCCTAGAAAATACTTTGAAAAACCAATTGAGACATGTGAACATAGAAAGGTATATCAATGGTTCTCTAAAAACATGGTATATTTCAGGTGGACATTGTGGTTCAATAGCTAGTGCAATTTGTATGAGATATTATTATGACTATGTTAGCACAAACTATGTTCCAAGTGGGAGTATAGGGCAAAACGCTTTAATTGCTTTAATGCAACAGTATGTAGGTTCTGGTGGCACGACTTATAGTAATTTAGATAATGGCTTAGACAATTATTTTAATGCGAGAAATGTTAACAATAGTGCAAACGCTATAACTAGCTTTAGTTTTTCAAGAGTAAAGACTCAAATAAATAGGAGTAGACCGATTATTATCGGAACGACTAATCATCCTACATTTGGTGATCATTGGATTATTGGACATGGATATTTTACTAGCCCTGTTGATGGTAATTATGTGATTGTAAATAATGGATGGGGAAATAATAATGTTTGGATTGAACCAAGCACTACCTATTTAGACGGAACAATACATTTTACTAATTAAAGAGGTAGACTAGCTATGAAAAAGATATTTCATTTAATTGCTGTAACTATATCCCTTGTGCTTTTAGTAGGTTGTATTTCGAATAATTTAGGAGATGAAAAATCTATGAACCTAAAGATAGATGGGATAGAACAGATTACAGTATCAACTCAAACTACTGGACAGAAACAAGATGTTATAATAGAAAAAGAAAAATTTGAGGATTTGATAAGTAAACTTAATTCGTATTCGTTAAAAGAAATAACAGATGAAAAAGATAAAGGATGGCAGTATTTGATTAAAATAGAAAAAAGGGGGAGAAATTACTCTAATATCTTTTATGGATAATAAAGTCAAAGTGAATGACATCGTTTATGAAGTTAGAGATTACAATATTGATGACTTTTCATATCTGTTTGAGTGAATTTTGAAACGAACGTAAATACTATTATCCACTCATTTGATAGAGGATATAAAGTATTTATGTAATGAAGTAATAATTATAAAGTCAGGTCAAATTTTAAAAGTTGCACATTCAAATGAAATAGCATCATTAGCCTCTGGAAGAGTATACAAAATTCCAGAAAGAGAATTAAGCAATTTAAAGAGTCCCTTTTATATTGAAAACTATTTGATTCGAGATAATGAGAAAAATGAAAAAATTGTAAAAGTTTTATTATTAGGAGATATTAGCAACATGGAGAAATATAGTGCATGTGAGGTAGACATTGAGGATGGATATTTATTAATATTGAAAGAGAAGGAATTGCATGCTGAATAATATTTATGAATTTCAGAAAATACACCTACATACTCAACGTATTATGTATTTCTTACCGCTAGTATTTATATACTTTTTTTCTATTACCGAATCATTATCAGCTATTAGTCAATGCAGATGAGTCTATCTTAATTAAGATATTTGATTCAGCACAGGAGTTTTTAATATTAATTGAAATCTGGTTTCAATATTTGGGATTTCGATGGATTCTTAGTCCAGAGTTAAAAGAAATTTCATATTGTAATATGCGTATTAAAAAGAATATGTGGTTTAGTAGTAATACGATTCTATCAGTAGTTTTATTCTTACCGTATGCCATTATTCTTGCATTAATAAGTGAAAAATACTTTTTTAATGTACCAGTTATATTTTTTCAATGTGTTTTAGCAGGTATAATGACATTTTTTCTGATGCACTTATTAAAATCTGCTTTAGGAGGTATGACAGTAATGATTGGCTATTATTTCTTATGTGTTAATCATGCTTTACCTCAAAAGTTTTCTATTATTGTATTGGGAATACTACCAGAAAATTATAGAATTAATTGGTATATCACTCAAATCATTTTTATAGTATTTTTTTAATAGGAGTATTTTGATGGAGAAGAACAAGTATGTTCAGTCTTAAAATGAACGAAAAACAGACCAATATTTAATTGCTTTACAATAGAAAGCAAAACTTTAAGGATTATTTAAATTTAGTAACTCTGTTTTATTAAATGGGAAAAGAGGTGATTCCATTGGGAATAACTGTATGAGGGATTTTATAAACTTAGTTGTATTTAACTTGCTTGAAACTATTTAGTAGTAGGAAGACTAACTATTAAAAGTCAAGCCTTAAAATGATATTTTTTGAATAAAGTACAGAAATGTATTTTAGATATATTTGGAACTCAGTTAGAGTTCCTTGAACCTTGAAAACTGTATGACAAAAA